>SDBU01002434.1_pt1 | contig 24701 bp, 16 predicted proteins | sample 2277071 | NCBI WGS metagenome assembly SDBU01 (sample SAMN10397929, study PRJNA504765) | marine sediment metagenome | isolation source: marine sediment core GS08_GC12, 126 cmbsf | place: Arctic Ocean: Gakkel Ridge, Loki's castle | collected 2008
TTATCTTGATAGCCGGGGACCCAAAATCGCAGTCGGTATTGATAAATCCGGCGATCTTACTGTTTTGACAATCAATGGAAGAATTAGAGAATCGGTGGGCGCGACCCATGGGGACATGGCGGATATATTGAAAACGCAAGGAATGGAATATGCCATGGGCTTCGATCCAGGTGGAAGCAGTACCCTTGTTGTGGATAATAAAGTTTTAAATATCTCGCCCTATAACTCTGAATACGAAAAAGACGTTTATTCACTTCCACCTGAACCAAGGGCGATTGCAAACTCTTTAATAGTCAGTGAAACTTAACTAGCCATTTTTTTCAAGGGATGGATTCGGTATTCGGGCTTGTGCATGGTGTATCGACTTGGGAGTATAGTATTTAGCAAACAGTGCAATCGCACAAGCCGCAGGGACTCTAGTTGGAATTTTCCTCTATAACATCGACATCGATTTTTCTGTAATGGAAGGGGTCCGTTGACTGGTAACATCCCGGGAGTTATAATTCTTTTAGATTATACAGGCATCAGCTTTTGTATCTTATTAATGCATAATTTCTGAAATCTCTATCCAAAATAGAGGAAAAAGGAACCCAAAAATGCGGGTGTGGCCAAGTGGTAAGGCATCAGCTTCCCAAGCTGACATCCACGGGTTCGAATCCCGTCACCCGCTCTCTAAAACCGGAATCAAAAAACCTTCCCCGAACATATTAACGAGGAAGGTCTTTTTGTTGAGTTAAGACCTCGGAGGTCTCCAAGGGAGCCAACGAGAGAAAATATCTAGCAGACCTCCGAGGTCTGATTCACTCCGGGTCAAACAGGTAGCCGGTGCCGCGCACATTGCTGACCCACTCTTCAACTCCCAAAAAGAGAGCTAATTTCTTGCGCAGCCGGCTGACCATCGGTCTTAATACTTCCGGCGCTTCCTCTTCAGAGATATCAAATCCCTGCACCAGGAATACAATTTCCTGATGGGTCATCACCCGCCCCCGGTTTTCCAGGAAAATACTCAGCAACTTACTTTCTGTGGGCGTCAGATGAACGCGTTCAGAACCGCGCCACATTTCCCGCCGCTCAAGATCCACCGTGATCCCCCTGGGCAAGCTCACCACCCTTCTGGCCGGTAACTCCTGGGTGCGGATGCCTTCGACATCCTTAAGTTGATCCAGAGAAGACTCCAGCTGCTCAATCAGGATTTCTTTTCGGATCCGGGCTTCTTTTTCAGATAAAGCCCGGGTGATACTGAGCAGGATATCGTCTGTAGTATAGGGTTTCAGCATATAATCCTGCGCTCCGCTGCGGATAGCTTCAATGGCAGATTCCAGCGATCCGTACCCGGTGATGATAATAATTCGGGTGTCAGGATGATATTTCCTGATCTCATGCATCACTTCCACCCCATCAATCCCGGGCATCCTGATATCCAGCAGCACCAGGTCAAATTTCTCTACAGAAAGGGCTTCCAGGGCGACCTCACCAGAGCCAGCTGAGTCCGCATGGTATTTCTCCATCCGCAGTAACTCTTCCAGGGATTCGCGAACCCCTTTATCGTCATCAACTATCAGAATTTTCGCAGCCATAATCTTCCTCCACCTGGTGATCAGCCCAATCGATTTGGCTGATTTCCTTTGGTTTAATAATCAACTACTCTCTTGATTATGCATTTGTATTATATTATATCTGTTCAGACCTCCGAGGTCTCCGAATATCCCGCCTGCCAAACCCCTTTCATAAAGACCTCGGAGGTCTATCTATCCCTGGACAGTCGGCGATTAAAATCGCACCTTAGGGCTGGTCCTTCGACAGAGTTTATCCTGAGTGAAACGAAGTGGAGCCGAAGGGCTCAGGTAAGGCGCCGAACGTCAACATGCGTTGACGATTAAATTTTGGTTAAGCTCAAAACAAAGAGGAATCCTTTAGCGTCCCTGAAGAGGGACGCTCAGCGAAGCTCCTTCTACGACTTCAGTCGGAACTTAGAAGAGGTAACCTCCTTATTGTCAAGAACTCCGAGGTCTCCAAAGACCCATTATGACAAGCCGCCCCTGGCATGCCCTCAGAGGTCTTTGTCTCCCCTACTTCTATCATACAATTATTTTGCCCGTTTTGCAATTTAGATGTTCTTTTTTATCCTTCGCCAGTGTCCTTCGCCAGGCTGTAAAAATCCCACTCATGTTATACTTCAATAGGTGCTGGCATCAATAAACAGGAGCGAATTATGAAAGATTATTTGGCGGTGGCAGATTTCTCAGCGGAGGAATTGCAGTCCATCCTCGATACCGCAGTTGAGTTAAAAAACGAATGGAAAAAGAACGGAAATCCACCCCTATTTAAGGGCAAAGTCCTGGCGATGATTTTCCAAAAACCCAGTTTAAGAACCCGGGTTTCTTTTGAGATGGCGATGCGCCACCTGGGAGGAGATGCCTTATATCTCTCCCCGGCGGAAATCGGTCTCGGCAAGCGGGAGTCTATCGCAGATATCGCCCGGGTGCTTTCCGGTTATGTAGACATTATTATGGCACGGGTATTTGATCACGAACACATCCTTGAATTGAGCAAATGGGCAGAGATCCCGGTCATCAACGGATTAAGCGACTACAACCATCCCTGCCAGGCAGCTGCGGACGCCCTCACTATCCAGGAGAATTTTGGATCCCTCAAAGGCGTTAAAGTTACCTATATCGGGGACGGCAATAACGTGGCTGTCTCGCTGATGCACTTCTGCGCCAAACTGGGTGCCGATTTTACCATCGGACATCCGGAGGGCTACGGAATCGATCCGGAAGCAGTTGCCCTGGGCGAGAAATTCGCCGCAGATAGCGGAAGCTCCATCAGGCAGCTGAACGATCCGCATCAAGCAGTCTCTGGTTCCCAGGTTATTTATACCGACACCTGGGTCAGTATGGGACAGGATGAAGAGGCCGCCAGACGAAAAGAGGTCTTCCCCCCCTTCCAGGTGAATCAATCCCTCTTGGAGGAAGCGGAGAAAGACGTTATTGTGCTGCATTGTCTGCCGGCCCACCGCGGAGAGGAAATCACCGACGAAGTTGCGGATGGTCCCAATTCCCGCCTCTTCCCCCAGGCACACAATCGACTTCATGCCCAGAAGGCAATTCTGGTCAAACTGTTAACATAACTCACAAAGCGGCGAGGTGCAACTGATGAATATATGCATTCCAAAAGAACTGCGCGATTCTGAATACCGGGTCGGACTAACACCGGCAGGAATTCAGCTCTTAACCCAGCAGGGACATACCTGTTTTGTGGAAAAGGAAGCTGGCGTAGGAAGCGGGTTTTCAGACCATGCCTACCAGAAAGCTGGCGCTACCATTGTCTACAGCGGCGAAGAAATCTATGGTCGGGCGGATCTGATCTTAAAAGTCTCATCCCCCATTAAAGAAGAGTACAGCTGGATGCCGGAGGGTTTAACCCTGCTGGGATTCCTGCATCTTTCAGCCGGGGGCTCTGCAAAAGTGGATAACCTGCTGGATAAAAAAATAACTGCTGTCGGTTATGAAATCATCCAGAAAGGGGACGGTTCCCTGCCAGTACTAAAACCACTCAGCCAGCTGGCCGGCAGAATGATCCCTCAGATTGCAGCCACCCTCGCTCAAAACAATTACGGCGGTGCAGGATTCTCACTTGGCGGCGTCCCTGGAATCCCTCCTGCGGATGTGGTGATATTGGGTGCCGGGATAGTCGGCCGCAATGCCGCCCGCTCGTTCCTGGGGCTGGGTGCCCATGTGCATATGCTGGACAGCTCCCTGGAGGTTCTCCAACGAATCGATCGTGAGTTTTCCAGCCGGGTAAGCACCCTGGTTTCCTATCCCTTTAATCTGCGGAAGGTCTGCTCCTTTGCGGATGTATTTGTAGGCGCGATTCTGGTGCCGGGAGCTCCTTCCCCGGTAGTCGTCACCCGGGAAATGGTCCAAATGCTGCATTCCCGCTCGATCATTATAGATTGTTCCATTGATCAAGGCGGCTGCATTGAAACCAGCCGTCCCACTACCCACAGCAACTCCACTTACATTGAAGAAGATATAATCCATTACTGTGTGCCGAATATAACCGGCGTTCTAGGCCGGACCGCAACCCATGCCATGAGCAACGCTACCTGGTCCTTTATCACCCAGATTGCCGAGATCGGAATAAAAGATTCCCTGGGGCAGAACCCGGCTTTAAAAAACGGCGTTTATACCTATCGAGGCAAAATAGTTAATCAAGCACTGACCAATGCCCTGGAAGGCAGGAAAAACTCATGAGTTGGACTGACATATACAAACAGAAGGTAGTTTCCCCGGCGGAGGCAGTGAAAGCTGTAAAATCCGGCGACCGGATCTTCCTTACCGGAAACTGTTCTGTACCAAATAAAATTTTATCCGCCCTGGTAGATCGTGCCCCAGAGCTTCAGGACGTGGAAATAAACCAGGCTTTAACCGTTGGGTCCGCCGATTATGTAAGCCCTGAAATGGAAGGGCATCTGCAGGTGAACACCATGTTCATCAGCCATAATATACGCAAGGCTGTCCAGGAAGGGCGGGCGGATTTTACCCCGGTACTATTATCGGAATTTCCACTGTTGTTTAAAAACAAAATCCTCCCGTTAAATGTGGCCTTTGTGCACCTCTCGATTCCGGACCAGCACGGCTACTGCAGTTTCGGCGTGGAGGTGGGATTAAGCAAAAGCGCAGCGGAATCGGCAGACATTATCATTGCTGAAGTGAATGAGCAAATGCCCCGCACCCTGGGCGATTCCTTTATCCACGTGAGTGCTATCGACTATATCGTACCAGTCGACTACCCTTTGCCCGAGCTGCCAATGGGGGGTGGAAACCCATCCGACACGGTTAAGAAAATTGCCGGTTATATCGCCGAGTTGATTCCGGACGAAGCAACCATGCAGATGGGTATCGGCGCCATACCGGATGCAGTCCTTAAACACCTTTATGATAAGAAAGACCTGGGAATTCATACGGAGCTGTTTTCTGATGGTGTGATTGATCTGGTTGAAGCCGGTGTCATAACCAATGCCAAAAAGACATTGCATCCCGGAAAAATCATCGCCGGTTTTATCCTGGGCACAAAACGCCTTTACGACTGGGTTCACAACAACCCACTGATTGAGTTTCTCCGAACAGAATATATCAATGATCCTTTTGTTATCTCCCGGAATGACCGTATGGTAGCTGTCAACTCTGCTATTGAAATTGACCTCACCGGTCAGATCTGCGCGGATAGCATTGGGACCAAGTTGTACAGCGGTGTTGGCGGCCAACTAGATTTCGTTTACGGCGCTTCCCGCTCTAAAGGCGGGGTTCCGATTATTGCCCTGCCGAGTACAGCGAAAGACTTCAGCCGGATTGTCCTCACCTTAAAAGTAGGTGCGGGTGTGGTCACAACCAGGAACCACGTCCATTATGTGGTAACGGAGTACGGAATCGCGGATTTGTACGGTAAAACCATCCGCGAACGGGCGCAATCATTGATCAATGTTGCTCATCCTAAATTTAGAGAAGAGTTAACTAAAGAAGCTAAAGACCTGCATTATATTTAGATTGTTGATCACATATGATAAATCAATGGGTTGTAGATGAGTCTTTTTTTTATAGAGAATAAACTATGAACCGCCGGGCAAAAATCATCGCCACGCTGGGACCTGCCAGCGAGGACAAAAAAACAATCAAAAACCTGCTCACTGCCGGCATGGATGTAGCGCGGATTAACTTTTCCCATGGTGACCTGGAAAGCCATACCCGGGTAATCCAGACCCTGCGGGAAACAGCCCAAGAGCTTAACCGCCCGATTACTATCCTGCAGGATCTATCCGGTCCAAAAATCCGAACCGGAGAAATTAAGTCCGGTAAGATTAATCTAGTTCAGGGAAAACAGCTCATTCTCACTACAGATGATATCCTGGGTACAGAAGAAATCGTTTCTGTAAACTATCCTGATCTGCCCCAAAGCGCAGAAGTGGGGAGCCGGATTCTACTGGATGACGGAAAGCTTGAATTGTCAGTAAAAGAGATCAAGGGCAGCCAGGTCGTGACTGAAGTCGTCCAGGGTGGAGTGCTGAAACCTCGTAAAGGTGTTAATCTACCGGGCGCGAATTTAACCATCCGAACTTTGACAGAAAAAGACATGGTTGATCTAAAATTTGGACTGGCTCATGATATTGATGTGCTGGCACTGTCTTATGTGCGGGGTGCAAATGATATTGAGCGGCTCCGTGAGGAAATCAAGAAGATCAACCCGGATCAAGGGGGCATTCCAATCATCGCCAAACTGGAACACCCTGATGCAATTGAAAACTTGCATGAAATCATCCATGCGGCGGATGGTGTTATGGTCGCCCGGGGAGATCTGGGGATCGAAATGCCGCCGGAATCTGTCCCGATTATTCAGAAGCGGATCATCGCCGCGGCAAACAAACATCTCAGTTTTGTGATTATCGCTACTCAAATGCTGGAATCGATGGTGAACAATCCCCGCCCTACCCGGGCAGAAGCCTCCGATGTCGCCAATGCTGTGCTGGATGGATGTGACGCAGTGATGCTCTCTGGTGAAACTGCCATCGGCAAATTCCCCGTAAAAACCGTCCAGATGATGGCTTCTATTATCCAGCAAAGCGAAGATCACAGCGATGAATGGGGACATTCTTATTTCGACCCGACCGAAGACGCTATTCACGATAATGCAGTTTCTATTACCAGAGCTGCCAGGGAACTGGCTCATGACCGGTCTGTCGCTGCCATCGCTGTTTTTACCAGGAGCGGACGGACAGCACGGCTAATGTCCAAAGCCCGGCCGCGAGTTCCCATCCTGGCTTTTACCCCTGTAGAAAAGACCTACCATTATCTTTCTATGCTGTGGGGTACAACTCCGTGCCTTATCCCGCAAGCAGCTTCAATCGAGGAAATGCTCAATCACGTTGATACGGAAGTAATTGAAGGAACACAGGTAAAACCCGGGCAGGAAATTGTATTAATTGCAGGGTTCCCTATTGATAAAATGGTTCCCCCCAACATGGCGCTCCTGCATACCGTAATGTCAAGATAAGTTTTCACCACAGCGTAATGAACAATCTAGTAGTTTCAACTTTTCACTCTGAGGTTGGAGGGACCTATTCACTACTCCCGGGGGCAGCAAATGAAAAACCAGCCTTTTATTCGTGGTGAACAATATTCTAAAGCAATACCACTGGAAGAATTTCTACCTGCCTATAGATCAGGTGTGGTCAGTTCCTGGTTAAACCATCTACCCTCTCGACCCGATTTGGTAATCTCCCCCTTTGGTGATTCTCCACTAGAAACTCTTGAAGCCGCAGGGGCGGGTTACCGGGTTGTGGTGCCGATCTATAACCCGATCACCAGATTCCTGCTAAACCGCCTAGCCTATAAGGTCTCAAAAGCGGAATTAAATACTGCCCTGGTCCGGCTTGCTTCCAGTTATAAGGGAAAAGAGCGCCTGAAACCATTTATCCTATCCTTATACGAAACAGAATGCCCCCACTGTGGGAGACTGATCTCCGCCAGATCATTTACCTGGTCCAGATCAAAGGGTGAACCTATCCGGAAAACCTGCCTTTGTTCCGACTGCGGTGAACCGTCTGAAACTCCTGTATCCCAGGAGGACCTCCAAAAAGCACTGACATTCAAGGAGAACAGCCCCTCCCATGCCCGGGCACTCACCCGGGTGGCTGCTCCCAATGATCCGGTTCGTTTCCAGGCTGAAGGTGCGCTCAGAACTTATCCGCCCCGAACTGTATATGCCTTATTTACCATCCTGAATAAACTTACCGGGTTTGACCTTACACCGGAAGAGAGGATAAATCTGGAAATGCTCCTGCTGCATGCTTTTCACCGCTGCAGTAGTATAAAATCATCCTTGATTTTGGAAAAGGAATCCGGCAAATCCACAGATGAAGATATCTTCCGGGAAGAAAATGTCTGGTTTGCTCTGGAAGAAGCCCTCGGAATCTGGGAGAATGGTCAAAATTCTGTTCCGGTCGTTACCTGGCCAGATCTCCCGCCAGGCTCTGGAGGAATTTCTATTTATCCCGGCCGGGTAAGAGATCTTATTCCGAAGTTGAAAGGCTTGGATTTTGGCGCTGTCCTGATGGTATTTCCAAAACCAAATTTATCTTTTTGGGCCCTCAGTGCACTTTGGACTGGCTGGTTGTGGGGTCAGGAAGCCGCAGCGCCGTTGAGAAATATTCTCAGCTTGCAGAATCTCGACTGGGTCTGGCTCACCCGGGCTATTAAAAGCACTTTATCCGAGCTGAAAGAAATCCTTCCTCCCGGGGTGCAATGTTTTGGGCTGCTTCCCAACCTCGAGATAGCTTATTTAATCTCCGTAGGAACGGCTGCCTGCGCAACGGGATTTACCCTCACAGATATCGCCGTGGACCCTGACTTGCCGCAAGGCCAAATCATCTGTACAGCCGGGGAACAGTCGGCAGCTGCCCCAACAACAAAAACAATGAAGGAAATCATCCGTTCTGCGGGATTTGAGTTTCTGAAGGCTGCAGGAGAACCAAAACATACTCTGTCTCTTTACAGCGCCGGGTTGGCATCAATCGCATCGGAGCAAATCCTGCTTTTATCAGAAGAAGAGAACCTGGCTGATATTTACAATCAGCTGATTAAGAATTTTGAGGAATCTATCGCTTACCGGCAGGGGTTTTTACACTTTTCAAAATCCGAAACCTGGTGGCATCAGGAATTGAGACTCTCGCCAGATCCTCACTCAGACCAAGTAGAACAGGCGCTTGTAAATCACCTGGTAAAAAACAGCTCTCCCCTGCTTGAAGTTGATATCTATGCCCATCTTTATGAAAAATTCCCGGGATTAGAAACTCCCCAACAGGGATTGATCGAGGTTTGTTTAAAATCGTATGCAGAAAAAACCGGCGGAAATCAATCCAGATGGGTGTTAAAATCGAGCGACCAACCATCCAACCGCAGGCAGGACATCCAGGAAATTGACGGGATCCTGTCCCAATTGGGTAATCAATTGGGGTTTGATATTAAAAAGTCAGCGCCCATAGGGAATATTCTCAACCTGGTCTGGCATGACAATGGCAAGACCAGCTATACATTTTATATCTCTGCCTCCGGGATCTTAAACAAAATTATTACCGGGACGGATAATCACGTGGTGAACCCCTGGATTATCCTGCCCGGCAGCAGGGCGGAATTAATCCACTATAAAATGGAAAACAATAATCCCTTGGCGGAAACAATTCAGAATTCCTGGGGACTGATCAAATATCGTCATATCCGCCGCATAGCAGATGAAGGAGGACTGACAAAGGATAATCTCCAGGAACGTTTAGCGCTGGATCCTTTTACATCTGACGCGCCGCAGCTCCCCCTTATCTAGTGAAATCGAAGGGTCAGATCCTGCGGGTAAGAAACCCGGGAAATCTGGCCTCCCTCCCTTGAGCAGTGATGGGGGCACTTCGCTCAAGCAGGAGAGACAGCTCCTGCGGGTAAGAAACACGGGAGAGCTGGCTCTCTCCCTCGAGCAGTGATGGGGGCACTTCGCTCAAGCAGGAGAGACAGCTCCTGCGGGCAAGATACACGGGAGAGCTGTCTCTCCTCGAACGGTTATCCTAGGGAGTGGGAGTAGGTGTTAGAGTAGATGTTAGAGAAGGTGATAGAGTTGGTGTTGGCGTATCTGTCCCGGTAGGAGTGAGTGTACTTGTTTCAACGGGAGTCGCACTCGCCGTAGGTGACAGAGTCGGAGTAGGTGTAGAAGTGACCGTCGGCGTGGGAGTTTCTGTGGGCGTGGGAGTCGGCGTCGGCACCTGAATATCTATCTGAATTCTTTTCTCCGCAAATCCTTCATTTGTGCTGGTCATATATAGGCGCAGTGTGATCCAACCGGTTGGCAGTTCACTAATATCCCAGGAAGTAATTTCTGTCATTTCCGAAATCGGATTATCGATCACCTCAAGAATTTCCCACTGAACCGGATCCTTCCCGGGTCCATATTCCAGGCGGGCCTCGTCAAAAGCTCCGGTTGCATCTGCTCTGGCAAAAATCTTTAGCGGACCAGAAGTAACAACATCATCTTGCCTGGGGGATGCAAACTCCAGAATGGGCCGGTGGTCGTCAGCATCACAAACATTGTCCTCGTTGATAACATAAGGGTCCTTTGTGAATCCCATTCTCTTCACCCAATCCTTGCCCCCTTTTTTTGTGACCCACTTAATCGCCCAGCTATCATTCAGCTGAATACCGATTTTTTCTTCGGTGTACTCGGAGCATTCCGCTGAGGCCAGTTTTTTTGTCCAGGTATCTATCAGCACTTCTTTCCACAAATCCTGATCCGCGGGCAATGGAGGCTGATCCGCAGCAAAATACTCGCTGCGCTGACTGGGGCAATATTTGGAAGGTTCTGTCCCGGAAATTGCGCAAATTACCCTTTCAATAATGCCCGCCGGTCTGGAAAAGCTGGTTGGATTTCCTCCGGTTAGCTGCTGGATTCCTTCTTGCATAACTTGAGCCCAGATTGGCGCAGCTCCAGTCAAACCGCTGGTATCCCGCATGGGGGTATAGTCTGCATTGCCAACCCAGACTCCTACGGCCAGATCAGGTGTATAACCCAGAGTCCAGTTATCACGGAAATCATTTGTTGTACCTGTTTTTGCGGCAGCTTTAAATGGAAGGTTAATGATTGGACTACTTCCAAAGGCAGGGATGCGGGCTTGATAATCAGATAAGATTGATGAAATCAGGAAAGCATGTTCGGGTCGGATAACCTGTTCACCTGCAGATGGCTGATATTCAAAGATCAGGTTTCCCTGGAAATCTTCAATTCTGGTGATTGCCACGATGGGAACCTGTCTGCCGCCGTTTGCGAAGGTGGCATATACCTCTGTTAACTCCAACAGGGTTACATCACCACCCCCCAGCGTCAGGGAAAGGCCATAATCATTCCTGGTAAAAGTTGATATACCCAATCGTTGAGCAAATGGAATTAATCCTTCTTCTTTGGGTGTTTCCGGGTCATCATAAATGCCAACGAAATTTAATGTCTTCACAGCCGGGACATTATATGAATTTGCCAGCGCAGTGCGCAGCGTAACCGGTCCGTGATATTTTTCATCATAATTTACTGGAATATATGGATCCCGGGGATCATTCGGGTCTCCCGAGGGAGGAAACTCTGAATGCACATCCCAAATCAGGGTAGCGAGAGTCCAACCCTTTTCAAAAGCTGCTACGTAAGTTAAAGGTTTTATGGAGGAACCCGGCTGCCTGGGGCTAAGCGCCATATTGATTTCCCCCTGAATATCCTTGTTATCAAAATTCGCTGATCCTACCATTGCCAGAATCTCACCGGTAGTAGGACGAAGTGCAATCAAAGCGCCATTGGTAACATGTTTTCCCTGGAGCTTTTCGACTTGTTCAAAGACAATTTGCTGTGCTCGATCCTGCAGACCCGGATCGAGTGTTGTGTACACAGTGAATCCCGAACGATAGATAGTTTGCGGGTCGTAAATGCTCTCCAGGAGAGATCGGATGTAATAAACCCAATGGGGATACAATAACTCGGTATAAGGTACTTCAAATTGATAGGAGCGGATTTCCTCCGCTGCTGCAACCGCTTCCCCCGCGCCAATACAAATCCGTTGCTGGTTGTTGCTTACAAATATACAGCCATCTTCCTGGCTGGTTTGAAACATCAGCACCAAAACGTTTTCATGGCGGCCAAGCGTCACATCCCGGTTGGTGTATATATCATAAACAGCAGGAAGCTGTGGCAATCCTGCCAGGAACGATGCCTGGCCCAGCGTAAGGTACTGGGCTGAAGTACTAAAATAGGTTTGGGAGGCTGCTTCTACCCCATAGGCCAGGTTGCCGAAGTTAATTTCGTTCAGATACAGCTCAAGAATTTCATCCTTTGAATATCGGCGGGTGATCTCCGCCGCCAGAATCGCTTCCTTGAGTTTCCTGGTATATGTTCGGCTGGCTTGTTCTTCCGGGGAGAGCAACAGCATCTTGGTCAATTGCTGGGTGATAGTAGAAGCTCCGGAAACGATTTCATCACTGATCAGGTTGTACCAGAACGATCTAGCAATCGCCAGAACATCATAACCCGGATGACTGTAAAAATTCGAATCTTCTGTAGCTATCGTTGCAGCAACCAGGTAAGGAGAAATTTCATCCAGAGGTACATAGGTTCTCCGTCCTGCAGTAGGATCCAACAGCTCATACAGCACATTTCCTTCTCTGTCCATGATCCTTGTAGTTTCAAATTTGGCAGCCTGCTCCCTCAAATCCTCTACTGACGGAAGGGTCGCAGCAATCCTGTTATAGTGGTAAATAGCAAATGACCCGGTGATAAGCGCCAACACTACACCGGCAAATATAGCCATTACCAGCATTTTAAGCACACATCCCCACCCCTGTCCCCTTTTCCATCCACCAGGCCCGGATTTTTTCCACCAGGACATAACTTTAGATGGTTTATCTGGCGGTAAAGCAGCTGTCCTGGATCGACTAATTGAGGGGGGAGATGTTTTTCCCGGCACAGGCGCTTCGTCCATCCGCCGGGGTAACGGCATTCCCCGCGCATCCAATGCCGGGGGAGATGTATGAGGAGTGGATCCTAAAGAAGGAGGCGGTGTATCATCCAGCGGCGACCGGGAAGGTTCGGCAGTCTCCCCGAGCACTTCAGTCTCGTCAAAACCGCTAGGGTCTAATGCTGATGATTCAGAACCGGAAGAATTGCTCTGGTCAGTCAGGGATGTTCCCGTGGTTGGCTCAGTTTCGGGAGCGGCGCCTGCACCTTGCACGGTCCCTTCATTTAAAGGTTCAGCGTTTTCCGAACTTCTTTTATCAGAACCTTTTGCCATTTCACCTTCAGGTGGTATTCCGAGGGAATCCAGCTGGGATTTGATTAATTCTTCGTCTTTTTCCAACTCCTCAGCCCCATCAATCAGGTCTCTGAACCGCTGTTTGGATTTTTTGGGTTGTTCTGTCTCAGTCATATCCGTTTTCCGCATTGAAGAGCTAATTGAAAAACTTCTTTTTTAATTATTAGTTCTTGAGGTATTCTAGCATAAATAAGAGAATTCCACCCTGCAAACTATTTTATATCCATCAAGAATGAGATTTTGAAAATTGTACCCTCTCCCTGGAAATCAGTCCCAAGATTGACTGTAATTGACACACAATTTACAATATTTATCATGAACCAAGAATCCCAGAACAAGAATCTGCCGGAATTTTTTTACCTTACTGCGGAAAATCGCTTAACCAGCTATGATTCGTTTCAAAATCAGGGATGGATTCTTCATCAAAATCAGGGGAATCCACCAGCACTGGTAATCCAACCGGACTTGAATGACAGCAGCGGACACTACAAAATATTTCCCTGTTTCACAGAAGGAACTCAAACAGTCTTTTTTCCGGGTGATTTTGTACAACCACTCAAGTTAAACGATTTCCTAGTAAACCTGGTTGAGTATTCCTTTTCTCCACTCAATAAAATTCTTATTACAGTCATAAATTGGGTTCCTGATCCTGCAGTGATTTGTGGGGTAATCAAGGTAAAAAATCAATCCAACCGCACCCGGACAATCCGCCTGGATCTCGCAGGCCATCTCACCCTTCAGGTATCAGGAAAACGAATGTCTGCTATGGATCATTGCGGCCGGGAGATCCTCTCTGGACGGCTGGGTGATAAGTATCCTGTACTATTCATGTCTGGCAGTACCCAGGCAGGGAAAGGACCTTTTCCCTGCCTGTCATCCGAGCTTATCATTATCCCTGGAGAGGAGCTGGAAGTAAGATGGGTTTCAGCTCTAGGGAAATCTCAAAGCGAGTCGTTAGACTTGATAGACAACCTGATCCAGATGGATTGGGCAGGAGAAATATCCCGGCTGAAGATACAGAAACAAAGCCAATTAGAAATCATAACCGGAGACCCGGATTGGAACTTTGCCTTTAAGCTTTCCCAGAAGGAAGCCGCAGGATACATGAGCAGACATTTCCCTCAAGGAAACTCTCCCCCCGACTCCGGCCATCTTCTCTCGCCATTCGAGGCCCTTTATCTTCTGGATGTTTTAACCCCGATCGATCCTCAATCTGCCAGCAAGATCCTGGATAGAGTCCTTAGTGCAGTGAGGGAAGACGGGATGCTGCCCGAGAGGCGCTGCACCACTTTCTCTCCCCTGCCCACGTTACCCCTGGCAGGGGAGCTGGTTTGGCAAACCGGTCAAATCGCTCCAGTTCATCAACAGAAAAAAATCCTTATCGAAAAATTGGAAACACTATTGGACCATTGGTTTTTGCCAGCTTACGATCAGGATGGAGATGGAATTCCTGAACTTATCCATCCCTGCCAGTTAAATCTGGTTGATTTTCGGCCTTCAGACTCTATACCTGAACATGAATTATCTGGAAATTATCCCTTCATCGAATCTCCCGGCTTAGGCACTCTGCTGCTTAACGAACTAGCCCGACTGGGAGAATTCCAGGCTTCGCTCGGGAAAAATGGGACTATTGATCCCGCCGAAATAAAACGGGAGAGACTGACAAATTTCTTGAAGGAATCCTGGGATACTAATAAATCCTGTTTCTATAATCGTGATCGGGACAGCCATCTGACTCTACCTGGAAGGTTAATCAGTAAAGATCCAGGAAATGGTTTTCACATCCTCCGGGAAAAATTGCCCCACCCTACCAGGATTGGGTTTTTAATCCAGAGTGAATCAATGAGGAGTACTATTCCAGACTTTCAAATAACCCTGCATGGGTACGATCAGAACGGAAACTACCGGATCGAACAGATTTTTCCTGTTCAAATCCGTTGGTTAGAGAAACAGGGCAGAACAGTTAGTGAATGTATTTATTCCCGCCTGGATTATATTGCCGTGGAAGACCTTGCCATTGACCTCTATTTGACTATATACAGCCCGCATACCATCCAGGAAGATATCACCACTCTCTTACCCCTCTGGGGACAAAACCTTGACATACATAAGGCAGACGCTCTGATCAACAAGACCCTCACCAATCAGGAGAGATTCTGGTCTGCCTTTGGCATCAGAACCATTCCAGATGTGGACCATTCTGCCATTCAATTGCCATGGAATATCTTATTAGGTAAAGGTTTACTGGCACACGATAAAAGATCACTTGCAGCAGAGTTATTCTCCAAACTCATGGAAACCATTCTGATCAATCTGAACGATTCTGGATGTTTTTTCTCTGCCTACGATGCCAAGACCGGGATTGGGCGAGGAGTCCGAAATTCTCTGGAAGGTTTGGTCCCAATAGGGTTTTTCCTGCAAGTATTAGGTATTCATATTATCAATGAACGGGAAATTGAGATAGAGGGAGATCATCCATTCCCCTGGCCTGTTGTCTTACACTACCGTGGGATGGTCATCCACAGGGATAAAGAACAAACCAAAATTGATTTCCCGGGGGAAAAGAGCAAGGTAATTCGCAGTCCAGATAAAACGCATATCCAGCTGTTTTAGTTTTCTTCCTGAAATTTTTCGACCTGGTAGGTCTCTACCTGCAGTTTGACACTTCTCCAAGCTGATTGGTCCAAACCCATTTTTACACAAAGGCGATTTAAAAATAATTCGGGGCTTGGAAGCTGCTCCCAAACCTGGGGTAAAAATGTCGCCCGGCGGGTTTGATATCGCAGAATTACCCCATCAATCTGGGGTCGCAGTTTATTAATCAAATCCTCCTCATCCTCGTAATTCAGTTTGCAGGGTTGTGTCAAACGGGATATCTCGATTCTAATTTCATCCAACTCGGGAAGCGTGAGCGGGGGGAATCTGTAATCCTGGAAAGCAGCAGCCACTGCCCTGTCCCGCACATCCTGGATTAGCGGCTGGACTACTTCTATTGAGCCGACGCAACCCCTTAACACTCCTTTCTTCTTCAAAGTAATAAAACACGCCCCATTCTCCTGGAGTATTGGTGAATACTCATCCATCACCAACGGCAATTTTTCTTCCTTATTCAGCTCCTTCCGGATAGCGTTACGGGCTGTTTCAAGCAAGAGTTTTTGTTCTTCCCCTGACAATTGATTGGTCATATTCTTGCACCTTATAATAGTGGAATCTAACTTGCAGAAAGATCATTTTCCAGTGAGAAACATCAATTAGAAATGAAATCTGTTAATTTGATTTTTCCCGGTTTAATTAAAATCATCACTTATAATGGTCAATTTTACCCTTGGAAATAAGGGAAATTTTGTCTCTATACGAAAAATGAGGTAAAATAGTATCAATTTCCGGGGTATTTTTAATAGTATTATAACGGAATGAAAATACAATACGATCCTAACGGAAAGCAGCCCCAGTCGAGACTGCTGGCAAAAACCCTCAAAGGGATTTTAAACGTCTCCCTGGTTGCTGTCATCTCTGCTACTCTTTTTACAGCCCTGCCTGCAACCGGCATCGGGTTTAAGTCCCCCCTCTTTCAACCTGGTCAAAATAATGGGGAGAGTTTTGGTTCTGAGACTCCCATCGTTACCCTTCGTGTAGGTCTGGTTGTAGGACATTGGGGACATGATGTGGGAGCAATCTGCCCGGAGAGCCTGGGAGGTTTCCGGGAAGTTGATATCAATTATACGATAGCCGACTTAACCCGTCAGTATCTTCAGTCTGAAGGAGTAAATGTTGACCTTCTCAAGGAATTTGATGAACAGCTAAAGGAATATAAAGGAGATGCCCTGATTTCCATTCATGCTGATACATGTGAATATATCCCTGAACTCGGTACCGGGTATAAAATTGCTGAAGCGGTAGATAACAAACGACCTGAACAGGCAGCTCGCTTGATGGCTTGCTTAAATAACAGATACGGAAGCATAACCGGTCTGCGGTATGACCATAGGGTTACACCAGATATGACTAGCTATCATGCGTTCAGCGAGGTGGATCCAAATACGCCAGCAGTGATCATTGAAACTGGATATATGAATCAGGATAGAGAATTATTGACAAAAAATCCATCTCTTGTCGCAAGAGGAATCACAGCAGGCATCATGTGCTATTTGAATCGGGAAGAGATATCACCAGAGTAACTTATGAATTCATCGCTGCCTGAACCTGCATATAAAGTTCTAAATGAAGCCAAGGATGCGCTCAACCGGGGTGAACTTCAACGGGCGCGAAGGTTGGCTTTTAAGGCTGTAAAACTCGCTCCTGAATTTGAAGAACCGTGGCTTTACCTGGCATCTGTCTCCTCCCCAGAAGCAAGTATTGTTTACCTGAAAAGAGCGCTTGAAATCAATCCTTCCAGCAAACAAGCCAAAAAAGGCATGCACTGGGCGATTCAGCGTTTCAGAACTTCAGATAAATCACAAAAAAAGAAACGAGTTCGTCTTCCGATCTCTGTCGCCAAGGAAGCACTTCTCTCTCGCGCCCCCTCAATATTACCCTGGTCAACCATAGGATTAATCGCAGCAGCTGTAATTCTCGCCTGGCTCTGGACACCGAACTTTTCCTTTGCTTTTCCAAATCTGCAAACCACACCGCAAATCACGCTATCCGCTCAGGAGAATGTCCGTAAGGTGACCTTTACGCCAACTCCTACCAATACACCCACACCAACACCAACACCAACGGCAACTCCCACACCAACAATCACCCCTACGCCAAAACCAACCAAAAAACCTAATACATCTGCGACCTCTATAAAATCCATACTGCCATCCGGGGTTTATCCGGATGAACGCTGGATTGATATCAACTTATCAACCCAGCGATTGTCTGCCTATGACGGAGATAAAAAGATCAAAAGTTTTTTAGTCTCAACTGGACTTTGGGGCACACCAACCGTTACCGGTCGATTCCGGGTTTATGTCAAATACGTAGCCACTCTCATGAGCGGTCCCGGATATTATCTCCCGAACGTTCCCTACACGATGTATTTTTATAACGGATATGGTATACACGGTACCTACTGGCATAATAATTTTGGCACACCTATGAGCCATGGGTGCGTGAATATGAGAACTTCCGAGGCTCAATGGCTTTTCAATTGGTCAAGTGTAGGAACCTTAATAAACATCCATTACTAATTCATCCTTATGTTAAAACAAAAAAAGTTCACCAGAAGGGATTTCTTAAACTTGAGCGGGTTGGGATTAATGGGTTTTTTTGGACCCCATCTCAGCCCCCTGATGAATCTGTACCTGGATCAACAGGGCAGAGTGATTTACGAAAATATCTCAACCTATATAAAACCCGCCTACAACAGTGAAAGGATCCGTATCCATTGGAAGGATGCTGTCTTTCCGATCACAAGTGTTGTGTTGGGAAATGATGATCCAACTCACAACCGAATTTGGTACAAAATTGGGACTGAAGGGTATGCTCATTCTGGAGCAATCCAGCCGGTAAGAACTGATATTAACCCCGTTTACTATGATCTACCGCCTGAAGGTGCCCTTGCAGAAGTAACAGTTCCTTACACAGATGCCCTCTGGTCCCCAGGTGAGCGTTATCACGTAGCATACCGTTTTTATTACGAAACCACTCATTGGATCAAAGGTGTGGTCGAGGGAGGTGACGGCATCCCCTACTACCATATAATAGAAGATAAATGGGATCTGGATTATTACGTTCCAGCCGCGCATCTCCGGATCATTCCAGCTAAGGAACTTTCGATCTTGTCACCTGAAGTTCCCAGCATATCTAAAAGAATTGAAGTTCGTACCAGCCTTCAAACAGTCATCGCCTATGAATATAACAAGCCTGTTTTTATGGTTAAGGCTTCCACCGGAGCGGATTTCAGTACTGGCAAATACATCACCCCTCCGGGACACCATATCACTAACTATAAACGTCCTTCCAGGCATATGGCTGCTGGTAATTTGGCATACAACGGGTATGATCTTCCCGGCGTTCCCTGGATTATTTACATCACAGAGAGCGGCATCGCTTTCCATGGGACATACTGGCACAACGACTTCGGGAAAGCCCGCAGTCATGGCTGTATCAATTTACCTTCGAAGGCAGCCAAATGGCTTTACCGGTGGACCCTCCCCAGTGTACCCTACAACCAGCAATCTACCTACAACGTCTCTGGTACCCATGTTGATGTCATAGAGTAATCCTGGATATTTGTTCCCACTGTGCTCCTCTTGTTCCCTGGTCCAGTACCTATCTAAAAGAAATTTTTGCCCTGATTCAGCCAATTTTCACCTTCCGGGGAACAAAATCTCTAATATGAATCTTATTGTAGTTTAGCAGTGATCATCATAAAATAAACCCTAATAAGAACGAGATGTATAATAGAGTTAAGGAGGAACTGGGTATCCGATGCCAGCGAAACCGCTTTTTACTGGTTTAGTGTATGATGATAATGACCAGATAGTTGAAATTACTACCGTGGGGACAGAACCATGTTATGTTGTTGATGATGATGGGTTCAGGAGACATATCCCTTCGGAACAGGTCGATCGGCAGGTTTTGGATAAATTCCGGGAGCTGATTGAAGGCCACGAAGAGATCCTCGGCGAGCAGGCCCTGAAGATGCTCGGACAGGATGACATCTTTTCCCGGGCAATTTACATTGAACAGCTTAAGAACCTTGATAAACAATTTGATCAGCTGCTGGAAACCGGCTATCCCGAAGAAATCAGGACTTACATGGGAATGATCGGCTTTAAAGTGATTATCAATCATCATGGAGAAGTGCTAGAGGTAAAACAGCCCGGATTGATCGCAGATGAAGAATGAGTGATTTTCATGGAACATCCTGATATTGTGACCGTTGATGAAGCCAATTTTGATTACCAGGTCCTGGTATATTCCAAACGAGTACCGGTCCTGGTTGACTTTTGGGCACAATGGTGCGTAACCTGTCAGAGAACCAGCCCCCTGCTCGAAACTCTCACGGAACAAAACAGCGGTCGATTCAGGTTGGCAAAAGTGGATGTTGACCAAAATGTACAGCTTACTCAGCGCTATCAAGTCCATACGGTGCCTACGCTGAAAACATTTGAAAACGGATTGGTCACCCGGCAAATCATCGGGATTAAAACCAATATACAGGTAATAGATTTTGTCCAGGAAATTGTGCCGGGGCCGGAAAACCTGCTAATTGAAAAAGCCACCAGCCTTTTCCAAACTGAAGAATACCAGGAAGTAGAAGAAATCTGCCGTGAAATCCTCGAAGATGATCCTGATCAGCCAAAAGCAAATCTGCTTCTGGCTAAAAGCCTGATATGGCAGGGGAAATACCTGGAAGCAAAAAATATTCTTGAGCAATTTCCATCCAGCCCAGAATTCCAGGGGGCAGAGAAACTCCGACCGTTAGTTGAGGCCTTGGGTACAATAACTGGACAACAACCGCCAGGGGCCGAACCGCTGGATGCTGTCTATATCCGGGCAGTTAAACTGATCAGTCTGGGGAATATTCCCGCTGCCCTGGATGGATTGCTAGAAATTCTCAGGAAAGACAAACGATACAAGAAAAGCCTCCCCAAGGACCTTATCCTGGGTTTATTTGAACTCATGGGCAATGATCATCCTCTTACCCAGGAATACCGACCCCAACTGGCAAACATCCTGTTTTAATCACATAGTCAGGAATTACACCTTGACCTTCACTGAAGGCTGTTTATAATAAGGACCAGAGTAGAGTCTGGGGCGGTGGCGGAATTGGCAGACGCAGGGGACTTAAAATCCCCCGGTTCAAACCATGTGGGTTCAAGTCCCACCCGCCCCACTCTAAATATATGGGGTAATTCCCCTCTAAAATCCCCATATAGGCCAAGAACAAGCTTGCATTTATGCAGGCTTTTTCTTTTTAAAATGGCGTTTGCGTGTAATTGCGTGTAATTGGGAAATAGGTCAAAGAGTGTCTCTTGGAAGCTTCTTATAGATTTTGTTCTTGTTTGATGGGTATTTCCATGTGCATGGGCGTCATCGGACGAACCATAATCACTTACCCAAGCCCAACCGATCGTACCTGATTGTCGAAGATCTCGACCTGCTTGTGATCTTCCAGCCTCATAGCCGGGACTAGATCATTACCATTCGCAAGCAGGGGCGAATGTTTCCAATAACAATAAAGAGATTCATATAACGAATAAGAGCAATCTCAAGACTTCAAAATAATCATCTGATCTAAACTGAATCGTATGCGGATTCTTTAGACTAGCTCCCGGGAAAAAGGCTGATTGATAAGCCTTAGCATGATCCCTAAACTCAATCTCGACGGGAAAACGCTCTGGCATTTGAATGTTACAACTTGATACATCACCATCAAGTGCCATTTGTGCACTATCTCGGATCTTTTCTACAGCAAGATGTGGATGGATACTGATCGTTGAGTTCCCCACGCCTTGTTTCACAGCAGTGGTTACAATGTTGGGGTTTAGCGATTCTGCTTCCTCACAAATACCAGCATCGCCGGATACGAACACAACCGGCACATTCACCAATGCCGCAGCATACACGTGCAATAGCAATTCCGATGCATAGCGGTCATTGATTTTTATCCGAGCAACACTTTCCGATGCTATGGTGTGCGCCAGAGGATTGGTGTCAAGGCCCGCTCGTGAGTGATAACCGATCATTAACACAGCATGGAAAGTCTCATCAAGATATTGCACCATTGAAAATGGGTGACCACTCCAGCCTCGTACAAGTCTGACTTCCCGGGGCAATTTAGATGCGATGATGTTTCTCGCTGTATCGTGGGCATCCTTAACCAAGATCTCAGTTGCCCCGACTCTTAAAGCCCCTTCACATGCGGCGGCGACTTCAGCCGTCATTTGCTCCTGAAACTCTTTAAAGTCGGAATTCTTTTTATCTGCTTCATCCCAATGAGTAGTCCCCGTAATACCTTCAATATCAGCGCTGATAAAGATTTTCATTTCTCACCTCGAATAACTGGTAGAACGATGATCTTGTTATTTTAAACGTGAATACCTGCAGTAGGGCTAGACAGCAATTACTGGCAAAGGTAGCCTAACCTATAGATTATGCGCAATATTGCCCGATTAACGGAGATATTCGGACAATTTTACCTGTTATCTGCTTATCTGTATTATATATAATAAAACCGCTATTCTGATTGAATAGCGGTCATTTTTTGCACATGGACATAGTTGGACATCAGCGAGAAGGGTATTTTCCGCTCTGCTATCGCAATCTCGCGACTCCAACCCAAGGGAGTTGGAGATCCTGAACCGATTATAGCGGAGAATGGAACCACCCCAAAATGAATAGCCAGTGTGGTTGGATGTTTCCTGGTTTTTTCAGGGACAGCTGCAGTAAGGGGAGGGGGTATCCTTTCCACTCATCACTCCGCCGGCTGCCTTGCAGTCTTTCTCGCTGAGATCGGCACTGCAAGCAATGTCTTTTACATTGGGCACTGGTATGAGCACAATAGCCTGTGTATAAACCGGATCCGGACAATCCTTCAGCCGCAGTTCAAAGTCCTGCGGCGTACCTTCAGCTCCTTGAGGGATGTTGAACATGCAGTACAGCCGATCAGGGAAACCCTGCAGGCCGCACTGATAGGCTGTGATCTCGCCCAGTTTGGCGCTATATTCATAGTGCGGCTCGCCGTTCAGTTCCTCCGGATCGAAACCGGGAATGATGCCATCCGCTACCTTGATATACATCGGCAGGTTTCGGGTATCGGCTGGCAGATTCAGGAGTATGAGGGAGATTTCCATCTCTTCAAACGGATCACAGCTTGGTGAGGGTTCTGGACCGGAATCTAGTGTCGGTGTTGGAGGAAGGGGTGGAGGTGGTGGAGGAGGAGGTGATGGTGGTGAGAAATCATCCACCTCAAAGGCACCGATGTCACAGTAGGAGGTACTATAGGGGGGGATGGGTCTCGTAACACCACGTTGATCTACGTTTACAGGATCGCCAGAAACCGTGCTGCAGCTGGCCATGTTGAACACCGGGCTGGGGAAGCTCACGCGATGGGTTAGTGTGGGCCCTCCATTGTCGGATAGGGCTGAATCGATGTTTAATTCACTAAAGTTAGCAAGGATGATCGAAAAGGGGCAAGCAGGATCGAGAGCAATGTTATCGCCTATGTCGGCAAAGCTACCCAAATTAATACAGCTGCCAGTGCAATTAGTGACGATGATGTTCTTGACCGTCATGGTTCCGCTGTTGACGAGGTTGGAATAAACAAAGGTCGAGAAGCTCAAATCGGCAGTGCCGTGATTGTTTATTGCCTCAGCAGTGCTGCAGATATTTCTATTAAAGGTACTATTGAGGACGGTCAAGTTCCCTAGGTTGTAAATCCCATCCCCGTCCTCCTCCGCAACAAAATCGTCGAGTAGACTCTGGTCAAGGGTTAGAGTCCCAGCGTTATAGATCGCTCCTCCGTGTGCTACCTCGCATTCCGAGAGAAGGTAGTGAGGCAGGTCCCAAATAATGTATAAGCCGCCGGCGCGGTTGTTCTCGAATGTGGATTGAAGGATCTCAGTCTCTCCCTCCACATAGAGCGCGCCGCCGCCATGGCAGGCATCGTCTGCCTCGCTCCGGACCTCCCTGAGCCTGACATTGCTGCCGGGTCCTGCATAGAGGATACCCCCAACACCATAGGCTCTATTTCCGATGAAATTGTTGGTGATCAGCGAAACATCTCCGGCCAGGCTGTAAATTGCCCCGCCATCCCCAGTTGGATATGAATTACTTCCGGATGTGTTTTCCAGAAAGTCGCTATTGTAGATCTCAAGGTCGCCAGCTTCCATGTAGATCGCACCGCCATGTAGTTCGTAGGAGGAATTATTGTCAAAAGTGCTCCCGGTAATCAGAAAGCCCTGTTCTGCGGAGGCATTGTAGATGGCGCCGCCGTTGTCAGAGGCACCATTGGAATCGAAGGTCACATCCTGGAGTATAGCCGCGATATCCATGTTGCCGCCGTTATAGATAGCGCCGCCATTGTCGGAGAAGTTAATTTCAAATAAGGTGTCCTCAAGAGTCAGTATTCCCAGGTTGTAAATCGCCCCGCCATGGGTGGCCTGGTTATCTCGAAAAACGCTTCGTTCTGCGCGCAACCCCCCGCCGTCATTATATATCGCCCCGCCCCGCGATTGGGGTTGCTCGCCGGCTAAGATAAGTGCGTAGCCGTGTTCCAGTGTGATATCTTCTAAACGCAAGTTTCCACTGTCGGTGATGAAGAAAAAGCGTAAACCGATGGCAGTATCACGTAATAGGGTGGCGTTATTGCCTTCAATGACAATTTTGGTTGTCACGGTTGGAAAGCCATTTCGTCCATGGCCGCCATCTTGGTTGTCCGCGTTGGTGATTGGGTAGGTGCAGTTCGGGTCAAGAATAAGCTTGGTGGTGTCGCTGTTCGCATTGGCGCTGTTGATGGCATCAATGAGGTCGTCGACGTCGCAGCCGACGTTGATCACAGCTGCCTGGTTGCAGGATGTGAGGTAAATGGAAATGAGCAGCAGTAGGGCAAGATAGGGCAGAGTTCTTCTCTTTAGGCTCATCACAGCTCCCTTAATATAATCGTATTATGGTGTTTTCTTCCCACAGGTTGTTTTCTTATTGACTTTTCACACAGTCTGGTGAGTGGTTAGGCTGCGAAAAAAGGTGTAGCTCCATGTTCATTTAGAAGTTATTCGAATTGCGGCCTAACGGTTAAGGATTGATGTGGCGCGAAGCCGCCACATAATCAAGGTTGAACAAAGCCGAGAAAAGATCTTGTTTGGAGTTTGCTTGAGGGTCTCTC
>SDBU01002435.1_pt1 | contig 24699 bp, 24 predicted proteins | sample 2277071 | NCBI WGS metagenome assembly SDBU01 (sample SAMN10397929, study PRJNA504765) | marine sediment metagenome | isolation source: marine sediment core GS08_GC12, 126 cmbsf | place: Arctic Ocean: Gakkel Ridge, Loki's castle | collected 2008
CGCCCAAAGTCAAGGGGTTCAGTTCATCGTATTAGGCGAAGACCCCCCCTGGGCAATGTACCTGAAAATACCCTGCGAAGGTTAGTATTGACAACTGCCTTCTTTCGGCATATAATATTGAAAAGTCACAAAGTCATGACAGTGGCAAAACGAGAGGAGCATCGATAATGAAAACTGACGAGTCTACCCCACAAGCCTTTGGCCCCGACGTCGCCCGAACCATTGAAGCCATTATTAACCTGGTAAGCAAAGTCCAAGCCCAGGCCAGAAAAACCAGGGGCAGAAGACCCCAGGTAAGAATCAGCCTTTCTACTTTTGTCCCCAAGCCACACACCCCCTTCCAGTGGGTATCTCAAGAGGGTGAAGCTGAGCTTGATGCCAGGCACGAACTAATTAAACGCGGGCTGCGTCGCCTGGGAGTTAAACTCTCCTGGCAGGACCCTAAAATCAGCCGGCTTGAAGCAGCACTCTCGCGGGGCGACAGGCGCCTGGGTAAGGTTATTTACCGCGCCTGGGAGCTGGGCTCAAGCTTTGATGCCTGGAGCGAGCACTTCAAGTTTGAGAACTGGCAGCGCGCCTTTGATGAGGCAGGGCTTGAGATGGAATTTTTTGCCCGGCGCGAGCGTTCCCTGGATGAAGCCCTGCCCTGGGAGCACATTGACGCCGGGGTAACCCAGGCTTTCCTGAGGCGAGAGCTCGGGCACGCCTTAAAAGAAAAGGCAACCCCGGACTGCCGTTCTGGCACCTGCAACACCTGCGGGCTTGAGCGCTGGAGTGAAGATTGCCGGCAAAAGGTAAAAGGCACAAGCCCTACATAGTGTTCTGAGTAATCAAGTATCTTCTGTTAGGCAATGTGTTCATGCTTACATAGGCGCCATTTGTTTATCTAAGTGCCTCTCTTAGTTCCTTCACGAACAGGGTCGTATCAGCAAAGTAGTTTGGGTATGCACGCTGAAGATTGAGAATAGAATCAACAGATACAAGCACGGCGTCTTCCCCCCTTTTGTCGCGGATTTGTTTCTCTTTGTTAGCATATGCTTTATATGCTTGCCTTAAATCTACACGTTTGTAACCAGTAATACTCAAGTGCTTTTTAGTATTATCTAATGAAATCAAGAAGTAATCAGCACCTATTTTTTTGGCAGTAGCACGCTTCGTTACTTTTAATGTGGTTCTGAATCCATCAAGACTAGCCACTACATTTAGTTCATCTGCGCACTCCCTTAACTCTTTACGTAATTCTCTCCTGTCGGTGGGGGTATTTGGCACGGGTGGAGTATCTTCACGGAATGCCATCTGAGTACCCATCAATTGGAAGAATCGTTCCCATTCAGGCTTGCCTCTACTCGACTTTAACGCCTGTTTTGTGAAAGCATCAACGGTCTCAACAGCGGTAGCCCAAGCATGCTGTAGAGAGGTACGAATTTGTATTTCGACTTTCAGTCCATTGTATATCTTGTTTCTATCGCTAACATAACGATAGATTAAGTGCCTGCCTCTATAACCAGAATCCCTGGGTTCTTGAATGTAGTCAACCTCATGCGCAAGTTCGTGCCTAATCCTACTTGATTCATAAGATTCTACTAATCGCTGTACGTCATCAAGGTTGTGAACAATAGCCCGACACCCACCAATATCTTGCATTTGTGATAGTCTCATCATCCTGAATCTGTCGAGTTTTGCCCAGATGGAAGATAGCCTTTTAAGACGTTGAGCTACGATACTCTCTTTATCCAGAGTATTTGCTCGGTCTCGTAAATTAATTTGAATCGTGTTCAGTGGAAACGCATGAGCTGCACGAAAGTTATTTAGAACATCGAAGGCATGTTCTAATTTCTCTGGCTCGCCAGAGAAATCTCGCATAAAGCGGAGGAGGTATGCCCCTGCCTCATTTACTTCTCTTCGGGAGTATTGCGGTTCAGTCCAAGCCATATCTACCTCAGACAATACATCTTCAGCAGTATCTGGGTCAAGGACATTCTCTTCATCTCAGAGTTTCGCAACTAGCTCAAACTTGTTATGCCCTCAAACTAATGCTAAAATTCTAAGTGGGCAAATCCTTCAAAATTTTTAATTCCAAAGGTGTTTGGGCTGAGGGAAGGTATTGATGTCGCAGAACGCAATCGTTGTCAAAGGTGCCAGAGAGCACAACCTAAAGAATATCGATGTTGTTATCCCCAGGGATAAGCTGGTGGTCATTACCGGTGTCTCCGGCTCAGGCAAGAGTTCACTTGCCTTCGACACCATCTATGCCGAGGGGCAACGCCGTTATATTGAATCCCTTTCAGCCTATGCCCGCCAGTTTTTGGGCAGAATGGAGAAGCCTGATGTTGATTACATTGAAGGCTTAAGCCCGGCCATTTCGATTGACCAGAAGGGACCGAGCCACAACCCTCGCTCAACAGTAGGCACCGTAACCGAGGTCTATGATTACTTAAGGCTGCTCTTTGCCCGGGTTGGTCACCCCCATTGTCCCAAATGCGGCCGGGAGATTTCAATGCAGACGGTACAGCAGATTGTTGATGCCGTTTTAAACCTGCCTGAAGGTAGCCGAATTATGATTCTGGCGCCACTGGTTCGGGACCGCAAGGGTGAATACCAGAGCATCTTTGCTGACCTCGGCAAGGCGGGCTATGTCAGGGTCAGGGTTGATGGGCAGATTTATGACCTGTCTGAGGAAATTTCGCTTGACAAGAATAAAAAGCACTCCATTGAGGCGGTGGTCGACCGGCTAATCATCGGTCAGAGCGGTACCGAGAGCCGTATTGCCGACTCGGTGGAAACGGCGCTCAAACTCGGAGCCGGGGTGGTGCTGGTTTCAATTGCTGAGGGTGAGGAACTGCTCTTCTCGGAGCACTTTGCCTGTGTCTATTGTGGGATTAGCCTGGGTGAGATTTCCCCTCGAACCTTCAGCTTTAACAGCCCTCACGGGGCTTGCCGGGCGTGCACTGGCTTGGGAGTCAAGCTTGAGATGGACCCGGACATTGTTATCCCGAATAAGGCGCTCTCCATTGCTCAGGGCGCCATTCACCCCGGCTGGTGGTCTTCCTGGCACATGGACGAACTGGAAATGCTGGCTCACCGCCACGGCTTTTCGGTTAAAACCCCCATCAGGGAACTTCCGAAGCATCACCTCAAACTGGTACTTTACGGGGAAGATGGGGAATGGGTCCGCCACCGGCGTTTCGGTCGGCTAAGGGAACGTTTCCTTGGTTATGAAGGGGTGATACCAGCCCTTGAGCGGATGTACCGTGATACGCAGTCAGAGTTTACCCGAGGTGAAATTGGACGTTACCTGGTTTCAAGACCCTGTCCCACCTGCCAAAGTAAAAGGCTCAAGCCAGAATCCCTGGCGGTGACCATTGCCGATAAAAATATTATGGATGTCTGCGTCCTCTCGATTAATGAGGCACTGGAATGGGTAACAGCCATCGGTGGTAACGGCAGAAAAGCGGTGCTTACTGAGCGAGAGATGCTAATTGCTCATCAAATTCTAAAAGAGATTGGCGCCCGCCTTAGTTTCCTCAAGGACGTGGGGCTTGACTACCTGACTGTTGACCGTGCCTCGGCAACTCTAAGCGGTGGTGAAGCACAGAGGATTCGCCTGGCGACACAGATCGGCAGTGGGCTGATGGGAGTGCTCTATGTCTGTGACGAGCCCACCGTCGGGCTTCACCCCGCCGATGATTTTCGCCTGATTCAGACCTTAAAGAGATTGAGAAATCTGGGTAACACCATCCTGGTCGTTGAGCACGATGAAGCCATGATGCGTGCCGCCGACCATATTGTTGATATGGGGCCCGGGGCTGGTGAGCACGGTGGCTATATTGTCGCCACCGGGACCCTAGATGAGGTGATGGCATGCCGGGAGTCAATAACCGGGCAGTACCTCTCAGGCGCCAAGAAAATTCCTTGCCCGGAGAGATATCGTACTGGCTCAAACGGTGAAATCGTAATCAATGGGGCAAGAGAGAATAACCTCAAGAACATTGATGTCCGCATCCCTCTGGGCAAGTTTGTTGGCATCACCGGTGTCTCCGGCAGCGGCAAGAGCACCCTCATCAGTGATGTCCTCTACAAAAAACTGGCGCAGCTTTTCTATAACTCCAGAGAGCGGGCTGGTGAGTGTGATGAAATCACCGGCATTGAGCAGATTGATAAGGTAATCAATATTGACCAATCACCGATTGGTCGCACCCCGCGTAGTAATCCAACAACATATACCGGCACCTTCACCCCAATTCGAGAGCTATTCTCAACCGTTCCTGAAGCCCGGATGAGAGGCTATAAGCCAGGCCGGTTTTCCTTTAATGTCAAGGGCGGACGGTGCGAAGCCTGCCGTGGCGAGGGTTATATTCAAATTGAGATGCAATTTCTACCTGATGTTACCGTGCCCTGTGAGGTATGCAAGGGACAACGCTACAACCGCGAGGCTCTGGAGATTAGATTTAAGGGCAGGAATATTGCTGAGGTTCTAAACATGACGGTTGAAGAGGCTCTGGCCTTCTTCGAGCATTTCCCCAAGGTTAAAAATAAACTCGAGACACTTAAGGATGTTGGGCTTGGCTATATTCGCCTGGGTCAGCCAGCGCCGACGCTCTCGGGCGGTGAAGCACAGAGGGTAAAGCTTGCCACCGAGCTTTCACGGCGTTCCACCAGCAAGACACTCTATCTCCTTGATGAGCCAACCACTGGCCTTGCCTTTGATGACGTGGCCGCCCTGCTTAAGGTGCTTCAGCGCCTGGTTGACCTCGGTAACACCGTGGTCGTTATTGAGCATCACCTTGATGTAATCAAGAATGCTGACCACCTAATTGATCTTGGGCCGGGGGCCGGGGAGAAGGGTGGCTATGTTGTCGCCACCGGGACTCCGGAGGAAGTAGCCAAAGTGGCTTCATCGGCGACGGGACATTATTTAAGCCGAATCCTGCCCAAGAAAGGCCACGCTCTGGCAAAATGAGCACCTGCCATCTTTGGAACGAGGAGAATCGCTGATTGCCTGAAACGAGTAAGCCCAGATTCTTCTATGGTTTTATTGTCGTTATAGTTGCCAGCCTGATTCTGGTGGTTTTTCAGGGCATCTATTTCAGCTTTGGGGTTTTCCTCAAACCACTGGCGAGTGAGTTTGGCTGGACACGAGCCATGACCGCTGGTGCCTTCTCTGTCTGCACCATGCTATACAGCCTCCTTTTTATCTTCACCGGCCAGCTAAATGACCGATTCGGGCCCCGGATAGTAGTAACGGTAGGCGGCTTGCTTTTGGGATTGGGTTATATCTTAATGTCCTTAATTGGTACTCTCTGGCAGCTCTATTTTTTCTACGGGGTGATAGTGGCCATCGGGATGAGTGGCGGTCTGGTGCCACTGGTATCCACGACATCCAGGTGGTTTATTAAAAGACGAGGACTAATGGGCAGTATTGTGCTTAGCGGGGCTGGCATTGGCACCCTAATCATGCCACTGATATCTAACTGGCTGATTTCAAACTACGGTTGGCGTTCCGCCTACATTACCCTTGGGGGAGCAGCACTGCTGATAATCATTGTCGGAGCCCAGTTCCTTCGACGTGACCCCGGCCAGGTGGGTCAGTTGCCTTATGGGACAAACGAATCAAAAGTAGCAAATTCGACGACAAAGGCTACAGGATTCACCGTTCGGGAAGTACTTAAAACCAGCCAGTTCCGGATACTTGCGACACTCTCCTTTCTTGACGGTTACTTCATCTTCACCATTATGTCCCATATTGTCCCCCACGCTACCGACTTAGGGATTGGCGAAGCCACCGCCGCCGGCATACTGGCGACGATTGGAGGGTTTAATTTCATTGGGCGAATTTCAGGTGGTGCTTTTTCTGACCGAATTGGCAATAAGCCGACCCTCCTTGCTTCTTTTGTTTTAACCACGCTTGCCGTATCCATGCTGCTTGTAATTACCGAACCATGGCCATTTTACCTGTTTGCCGCCGTCATCGGTTTGGGTAGCGGAGGTTTAATCGGGGTAAAGCCAAACCTTATCGGCGAACTATTCGGGCTCAAGTCTCACGGGGCAATTTACGGACTCAATATCTTCATTACTTTTAGCGGTGGCGCTATCGGTGCCGCGGTAGCTGGAATAATATTTGATGTCAGCGGTAGTTACACGGTAGCCTTCACCATTTGCATTATCGCCAGTATCTCTGCTTTGATATTAACAGTACTGTTAAAACCAACTATGAAAGGAGGTGACCATGGAACGCAAACAGCTCCTTGACTCGGTTAGGACTAACGTGGAAAACGAAAACCTGATAAAGCACATGCTGGCTACTGAGGCAGTGATGCGGGCTTTAGCCAAACGCCTTGATGATGATGAGGAGGAATGGGGACTAACTGGGCTACTGCATGATATTGACGTAGAACTCACCGGGGGTGATATGAGCGAGCACAGCAAGCTTGGCTCTGACCTAGCTCAGGAACTGGGGGCAACCGAGGCGATGGCTCATGCCATCCTTACCCATAACGAAGCCCACGGTGTTAGCCGGGAAACAAAGCTTGACCAAGCCCTCTTTTGTGCCGACCCCCTAACCGGACTAATCGTAGCCGCGGCTTTGATTCGTCCGGATAAAAAATTAGCCGGGCTTGAAGCGACGTCGGTACTAAAAAGATTTAAGGAGAAGGGCTTTGCCGCCGGGGCAAGCAGGGAGCAGATCTCTGAGTGCAGTCAGCTTGGACTTGGTCTAGAAGAGTTTGTTGAGCTCGGACTTAAAGCGATGAAAGGAATGGCCTCCGACCTGGGGCTATAGATTTAGCTCAATGACAGGGTCGAGCCTAAGGGGGTCTTGATAACGTTAATTCGAGTCGGAAAAGCGTCCCTCAAGTCTTCAATATGAGTAATGACAAATATCTTGTCGAAGTCATCTTTAATTGAGTTTATTGCCTCCTTGAGTTTCTCAATACCGGTACTGTCCTGGGTACCAAAGCCCTCGTCGATGATTAAAGTCAAGAGTGGGGCTCCAGCTCGCTTGGTCAAGAGCTTGGAGAGGGCAATGCGGATGGCAAAATTAATGCGAAAGACCTCACCCCCACTGAAGAGCTCGTAATTTCTCGTCCCCAGTTCATCGGAGATATTGATATCCAGGGTTTCTAAAACATCCCCCTTTTTAGTCTCCCGCTGGGTTTCAATTTTGAGGTGCATCCGACCATCAGTCATCTTACTCAAGAGTCTATTGGCTTCGATTTCAATCTCAGGTAGCGCCATCTCAATGATAAGAGCCTGCGCCCCTCTTTTGCCAAAAGCCTGCGCCAGCTCTTTATAAATTCTCACCTCCCTTGTTACCTCGGCGAACTGTCTTTCCTGTTCCTTCTTTTCCCCCTCAAGTTCCAGACAGCGCTCAAGCCTTCCTCTGGCACTCCCCATTCTTTCCTGGGCTTGCTTCTGCTCTCCAGCTAGTGTTTGGTACCTGGTTTCAACCTGAGTTAGCTCCTGAACCACCCCGGAGAGCGAGCCAAGTTGCTGGCTTAAGCCCTGCACTTTCTGGAGGCTGGCTTTCAAAATCTCGTCTTGTTCTTGAGCAGCCTCACCAGCCCTCGAAGCTGCCTCTTTTTCCTGGCTTAAAAGGTTTGAGGCTTCATCTAATCTTCGCTTCAGATTTTCATACTCCGAAAGGCTGGTCAAACGCTGCCGTGCTTCCTCATGTTTTTGCAAATCATAGCCAAGACCAGCCAGCCCGGCTTCAATCTCCTCAAGTCTTTGCTTTTCACCTGGGACGAAATCCATCCTCGAGAGTTGCCCTTCAATTTGAGACAGCCTCTCTTTTAGTTCACCCAGCTGGGCCTGGGCGGCTTCAGCCTCACCCAGTTCTCTCTTCTTGATGCCTGCTTTAGCCTGAGCTTGAGCTTTATGCTGATTTAATCTGGCTTCAAAGCGAGAGATTTCACTTCCCATAGACTCAAGCCCCGTTCTCTTTTGAGTTAGCTCAACCTGATTTGATTTTAAAAGCTCAACCTTATCATCTTTCTCGGCGGCGTATTTAGCCTCGATAAGCATAAGACCATCAGCACCAAGCTCTGATTCACAGAGGGGACATTTAGCACCAGTTTGGGTTAATAAGAGCTTTAATTTTTCCCCGATTTCCCTTATTTCCGACTCTAGCCTGGTATGATCAGCCCCCAGTTTATGGATTTCACTTTGGAGTTTTTGGCTGGTTTCTTTCCACTGGTTAAGATTTTGCTCCTCCTTCTCCAGCTCGGCTAACTCACGCTGAACCTGCTCTAACTCATTTTCAAGTTGGGGCAATCTCTGCCTTTTAGTTTCCAGCTCCCCGATTTTACTCTCAACTATCGCATGTTCCTTTTTTAAACTCTGGCTTTTCTCGACAATTATCTTCTCTAACTGGTGCCTCTGCTGGGTTAGAATGGAAAACTGCCTCAACTTCTGGTCAAGTTCGTCGCTCAAGCTCCTGGCTTGGGTAAAGCGAGTGAAACCTTCCTCAATAGTTGAGCGTTTGGCCAAGAGTTCCCCATACTCCTCGATTTTAGTTTGGTGCTTGCCGATCGCCCCTCGCCAGCGCCCCAGACTTACCTCAATGTTTCTGATATGCTCATTAAGCTGGGCCAGCTGTAACCTCAGGTTCTCCTGGAGTTCTTTCTTTCTTCTAAGCTCATTAAGCTCGAGTTCTTGCTGTTTTAAATCCCCTTCGATGCGGAGAAGTTCCTGTCTGGCCTCTTCAAGTTCAGCTTGATAGCCCGGCTTTCGAGCTAGTTCATTACTGATTTCTTGGAGGACAAACTCAAGCCTCACCTTTTCGGCTTCTTTCTTCCTAGCCGTTTCCTTGGCATGTTCCTCCAACTCATCATAGATCCCAAGCCCAAGAATATTGGCTAGCACCTCTTTTCGCTTTGAGGGTTGGTTCTTGGTGAACTCGTCGGCGTTACCCTGCCTCAAATAAGCACTGTTGATGAAGGTATCATAATCCATGTGTAGAACATCTATAATCCTTTTCTGGGTTTCTCTCTGGTTGTTACCGCTGATTAAGCTAAAACTACTACCCCCTGTGGTTAAGAGAAGATCCAAACTAGTCTGTGGGGAACGCCCTCTGAACTTAGGCCTGGTATGCTTTCTAATGATGCGATAGGTTTTATTGGCAACGGCAAAGTCAAACTCCACCTCCATCTCGGTCTGACCTTGATGAACCAAGTCGTCATCATTCCTGGCTCTGGTTTTCCCCCAGAGTGCCCAGGTCATGGCATCAATTAAGGCTGACTTACCATTACCATTGTCACCGGAAATACAAGCAGTGTGGATGCCGTCGAAGTAAAGCGGCGGCATCTTATCCCGGTAGCACATAAAATTGCGGATACTTAACTTCTTGGGAATCATATGGTCTCACCCCAGCAATCGGCGCCAACTATTGCTCGAGGTAGTCCTTGAGCCTACGGCTGCGGCTCGGGTGGCGCAATTTACGCAGCGCCTTGGCTTCAATCTGACGAATTCGTTCCCGGGTAACACTAAATTCCTTGCCCACTTCCTCTAGAGTCCGACTCCGACCATCCTCAAGACCAAATCTTAACTGGAGCACTCGTTGTTCACGTGGGCTGAGAGTAGATAGTACCTCGTCAATCTGTTCTTTGAGTAGCTGTCTTGAGGCGGCATCAGCCGGAGGTAGGGTGGTGCGGTCCTCGATAAAGTCACCGAGGTGGCTGTCCTCTTCTTCATTGATCGGCGCCTCAAGTGAGATTGGCAGTTGTGCTACCTTGATTATCTCCCTGACCTTGTCTGAGGGTATCTCCATTCCCAAGCCGATTTCCTTTGGAGTCGGCTCCCGCCCATATTCCTGAGACAAACGCCGGCTGACCCTTAACAGTTTATTGATCGTCTCAACCATGTGGACCGGAATGCGAATGGTTCGAGCCTGATCAGCGATAGACCGGGTGATTGCCTGGCGAATCCACCAGGTAGCATAAGTGCTGAATTTATAACCTCGATGGTAGTCAAATTTTTCCACGGCTCTGATTAGACCGATGTTACCTTCCTGAATCAGGTCGAGGAGCGACATACCACGCCCAACATGTTTCTTGGCAACACTGACCACAAGTCTCAAATTGGCTTCGATAAGGTGTTTCTCCGCCCTTTTTGCCTCACGCTCAAGCTTATAAAACAGGGCCTGGAGTTGTTTTTCATAAATCTGGATCGAATCAGTGAAATCAGTGCTTTCTACCAGCTTATCTATATCTTTAATGGAGACTTTGTCCCTGATAATATCAAGGATTTTCAGCGGCATCAGACCGATATTGATTGACAACCTGATTAAAAGCTGTTCCGCTTCCGGTAACGACTTACCTATCTGGTATGATATTCCCAGAACAAATTGTTGATCCAGCACAGCACTAATTGCCTCACGCAGTCCATGGTCACAGATATCCTGCTTAAATTTATTTGTAGTTTTGATTCCAAGTTCCTTTTGAACAGCCTGGATAATATGAGCCGCCTGCCCAAGCTCTTTAAGCATATCCTGTATTATTCCAACTGCCGAAGGAGCCCGGCCATATCTTTCCAGATGGGCTTTTCTAATCCTAGTGATATGCTTGCCATACTCTACCCTTTTGGCCAGGAGCTTCTCGTCCCGGGCGGTTAACAGATGAACCTTTCCAATTTCGTGAAGATAGATGCGGACCAGATCGTCTACTGTATCTGAAATTGACAACTGCTCTAAGGATGGGTGTATATCTAAACCTGAGGCTCCAAGGTCGGCTTCTAACTTCTCACTACTAAGTAGCTCCTCCTCTTCATCTTCACCAGAGAGGACGAATTCCTGCTCTTGTTTATTTTCATCCAAGTCCATTTTACCACCTCCCACACCTTATTTATGTTGTCTTTCTTGGACGAAGATTTCCCTTAATTCGCCACCAACCTCAATCACCTGCTTCTCAAACTCAGCTTTAGTATCAGCACCTTCTGCCTGTAGCGCCATCAGGTTTCTCAAATATTCCTTATGCAGGCGAAGGACACAGCCCTCCCACCTTGGCCCTACTTGCTCAGAGGGCAGGTCTTTAGCCATCAGAAAATCGACATGTTCCCAAATGGCGCTGTCGAGCCTCTCCTTAAGCGACAATAAGTCTCCCGCCTCTTTTAAGGCAAGAAAGATTTCACGGTTTTCACTCCCCTCAAAGTATTCTGGCCGTAGTTCCACAGTCTTACCTTTAAGTTCAGGATGCTTAAGCATGAGGGTAAGGCAATATTCCTCAATCGGATGGGAGAAAAGTGGCTTGGACGTAGGGATGCTGCTTGCCCAAGTTGGCTTCGGGGCTTTGAGCTTGCGTTTATCGGATTTAAACCTAGAAAAAGCCATCTCAAGGTTATGTTCACTAACCTTTAATATCCGGGCTAGTTTCTGCAAATAGTGGCCCTGACGCACCATGTCCTTTATTTCCGCAATAACAGGCAAGAGTTTGTCTGCGGCTTGAGACTTGTCCTTGGCTTTTCCCAGATCAAGCGAAGAAATAACCATATTGAATGTATAGTCAACTGCCGGAAGGGCTTTTGCCACTAATTTCTGCCACATTTCAGGACTTTCTTTAATGACATCATCTGGGTCCTTGCCCTGAGGCATTTGGCTTACCCTTATCTCAGTCCCAAGGGTACTCTCAAAACCGACACAACGCAGCATCGCTTCCTCTCCAGCCGCATCAGCATCAAGGGCCAAAACAATATTCCTGGTTAGCCTCTTTAGGGTAGTAACCTGTCTTTCGGTAACCGAGGTTCCCATTGCGGCGACGACATTGTTAAAGCCATTTTGATATGCGCTCAAGACATCCATGTAGCCCTCGACGATAACGGCTAAATCCTGCTCTCTGATGGCGGCTTGAGCCAGATCGATACCATACATTGAACCGCTTTTGTCAAAGACCTGAGTCTGCGGTGAATTTATGTACTTGGGCTGGGAATCATCCAGCACCCTGGCTCCAAAGCCGCTAACACGTCCAGCCGCATTACAGATGGGGAACATAACCTTGTTACGAAATCGGTCGTGGGTTTGGCCACTCTCTGCCTCAACCAACAAACCAGCTTTGAGCAATTCATCTACAGTATAACCTCTCTCCAAAAGATATTGCTTTAATTTCTCCCAACCACCCGGGCTATAGCCAAGTTTAAAGCCGGAAACAGTTTTGGTTTTCAGGCCTCGGCTAGTCAGGTAATCTCTTGCCTTTTCGGCGACTTCGGAGTCGAGTAGCTGGTCATAAAAATACTGGGCGGCCGCCTCATTTGCCTGATATAGTCTCCCCTTTTCTTTTTGTTCTGCCTCGGGCCTGGCTTTTTGTGGGATAGTAACCCCAGTTTTTTGGGCTAATAACTGCAGTGTCTCGCTAAAGCTGATATTCTGTTTTTTCATGAGGAAGGAAAAGACGTCGCCACCGGTACTGCAGGCACCAAAGCAGTGCCAGCTCTGCTGCTGGGGATAAACATAAAAGGAGGGGTGTTTTTCACTGTGGAGCGGGCACAATCCCTTAAAGGTTCGTCCGGCTTTAGTTAAAGAACTATACTCGCCAATAACCTCAACGATATCCAGTTTTTGCTTTATTTCGTCAATCACACTCATAAATTAGATAACCCTGCCCTTGGCCTTAACCAGCGATAGTTCCGCTTCAAGTCTCAGCGCATACTGGTCAGTCATACCGGCGATGTAATCAACCACCTTCCTTTCAAGTTCATCACTCAAATAACGATACTCCGCTGGCAACCTATCTTCATGCCGGCTAAAATAGTGGTAAAGCTTACGAACCACCTCCCCTGCCCTGGCTGACTCATCCTCGGCAGAACGCACATTATCATATACCCGCTTGAAAAGGAAGTTGCGCAGGTTGTTAGTCGCCTCAAGAACCTGAGGGTTCATGCCGATAGCCGGTTTCTCATTGGTATTATAGCCCCTTGCCGCCCAGGAGTGCTCGATAACATCGCAGACCATGGTGTTTATTCGCTGTGAGTGGAATCGACCCAGCACCGAAATTGGCCCAAGCGGCAGGTCGTTCTCGCTTAAAATTCCGGCCCGGATGGCATCGCCAATATCGTGGTTGATGTAAGCAATGGCATCTGAAATCTTGCAGACCTCTCCCTCAAAGGTACTTGCCCTGCCGGCACCCTTACCCAGAATATCTCCCTCTTCTTTTGAGTGACTTAAAATCCCGTCTCTGACCTCAAAGGTGAGGTTGAGCCCCCGACCATCCTTCTCCAAAAGGTCAACCACGCGCAGGCTCTGCTCATTATGCCTGAATCCTCGCTGGTTGAGTTCGTTTAAGACTTCCTCCCCCACATGACCAAAGGGGGTATGCCCCAGGTCATGTCCAAGGGCAATTGCCTCGGTTAAGTCCTCATTTAAATTTAGTGCCCTCGAGATGGTCCGGGCAATCTGTGCCACCTCCAAGGTATGGGTGAGCCGGGTTACATAGTGGTCACCCAGTGGTGCGATAAAGACCTGCGTCTTATGCTTTAAGCGGCGGAAAGCCTTGCTGTGAATGATCCGGTCTCGGTCACGCTGGAAGACGGTGCGAACCGGGCAAGGCTCGTCCGGCTTGAGCCTGCCCCGAGAGAACCGGCTCTTGGCAGCGTAAGGAGACAGGCCTTCTTCCTTTTCTTCAGTAAGCTGGCGAATGTTTAGCCGACTAATCATTCAATTTTTAGTCTTGCCTCTGTCTGGGCAATTATCTCTCTGGTAACATCAATCATGTCGGGGCTTACCAAAACTGGGCTAACTCCCATCGCCCCCAATACCTTGATCGCCTTTTCCGAGACGGCAGGCACACCTTCCCTGGTAACTGCATCAAACCAAACAATGGTCTTCTTGACAGCCGCCACAACCTTTCCCTTACTATAACTTTTAAAGATAATAGAATAATCGAAACTTAAAACTCATAAAAAGTAGGGCGGAAGGTATCTTAGTCTTTTGGGAACTCGAAAATTAAAGCTTTCCCCATGACTATTTGATTAATTATACCATAAACACCTGGAATTGCCCAAGAAAAGTTGGTCAGTTCCAGGCTTTCACTTTCAAGTTGACAGTGGTGACTATGCGTAGTAGAATTTAACTACGCTGGCTTAAGAAAGAGGGTGGCTTTTAATGATTGAGATGACGATTGATAGCATTCGAGTCAGTCTGATGAATTATCAACGGGTGGTCATCTTAAAAGAAAAGATGGCTGAACGCTACCTGCCCATTTGGATTGGTCCTGCCGAGGCAGATGCCATTGCAATTAAACTCCAGGGGCAAACCGCTCCCAGACCCTTAACCCATGACCTGCTTCAGAGAGTTATTGATGTCCTGGGAGCTACTGTTGAGTCTATTATCGTGAGTGCTTTAGAGAAAGACACCTTTTACGCCAAGGTTATCCTCAATATCAATGGCGAACAAATCGAAATTGATTCTCGTCCAAGTGATGCCCTGGCACTGGCGGTAAGGGTCGGAGCTGCCATTTATGCTGAAGATACAGTCATGGATAAAGCCGGCATCCTCTTGGATCAGGAGACAGGTAAGCCTATTGCCGAGTTTGAAGAAAAGGAAGCCGGGGAAACTGGCGACAAGGGTAAGAAACTCAGCGATGAGGAACTAAGGCAACTGTCAGTCTTTTCTGAGTTCATTGATACCCTTGATTTGGATGACTTTGACAAACGGAAGTCCTAGCCGTGGAAGAAGGCCTGCTTAAAAAACTGATGGCAACCATTAAGTGTAGCGTTTGTGGGCATGGCTATGAGGCAGGTAGTATTAATGTCGTCGGTCGTGAGAAAGATTTATGGTTTTTGAAAGCGCTTTGTTCTTCCTGCCACACCGAGTGCCTGGTCGCGGCAGTAATTAAGGAGAATAAGGTGTCTGAAGTTATAAGTGACCTTACTGAAGTAGAGCTCAAGAGATTTAGTGAAAAAGGTGAGTTAACTCTGGACGATGTACTTGCTTTACATAATTTCTTGAAAGATTTCGATGGCGACTTTCAGCAGTTGTTTGGCCGGAACTAGACTTTGTGGAGTAAGAACTAAAATCGTTAGCCCAGGAATAGATATCTGGTCAAGTAACCTCTTAAAGAGCAAGTCCTAGAGCCAGAGCTTTGGGACTTTTTAATGCCTGGGGTGGGTCTGACCGCTAGAGCTAATTCTGGCTAATTATGCATAGATGGGTTGTAGCTTTAAGACTAACGGGAGTAGGGTTTTATATTACCGCTTCAATCCTGCTTGGTTTACTTGGCGGCCTCTGGCTTGATAGTAGACTTAATACCAAGCCGATTCTGGTAATCGCGGGGTTACTATTGGGACTAGTGGTAGCTTTCTGGGGAGTTTATCGTATGCTCATACCGCTCATCAGTAACAGGAAGGGTAAGGATAATAGCTAGTGCCTAAGCCTGGTTTTAAACGACCATTTTTAATAGCCGGTCTTTTAATCGTGCTGGCACTGTTTACGGTTAGCTTTATTAGTGGTGCCGTAGGCAAGAGCATTTTAGGTGATATCGGTCTGCCGAGCTGGCTCAGTGTCCCCAGACCTGACCCTCACCTACCCCCAGAAGCAGTTTTTCACCTCGGTGGCTTCCCGATCACCAATACTATTTTGGCATCCTGGCTCAGTATTGTTATTCTGGTGACTGTTTCGTACCTCTTAACCCGAAGGATGAGACTTGTCCCGAAGAGATTACAGCTTGTATTTGAGTCCATCCTGGGGTGGCTGCTCCAATTCTGTCAGGATGTGGCTGGTGAGAAAAATGGACGCCGGTTCTTCCCTCTGGTTTGCACTATTTTCCTCTTCGTAATAATGAATGCCTGGCTTAACCTCCTGCCCGGATTTGGCTCAATCATTATCACCAACTCCGAAGGGGAGGCAGTACATCTACTACGGGGGGCTAATACCGACATCAATGTGCCACTAGCCTTAGCCCTGATATCCTTCGTCTTTGTCGAGTACTGGGGGATAAGCTCGGGCGGTGGTATTAGATACTTTGGCAAGTTCGTTAATCTCGGGCGGTTCTTTCGAGGTTGGGGTGAGCTTCTAAAAGGCAAACTGAAAACAGGCTTGAGCTTATTGTTTAGCGGCCTCATTGATATCTTCGTAGGTATTTTGGAAGCACTGAGTGAACTGGTACGTATTGTCAGTTTTACCTTCCGTCTTTTCGGCAATATGATCGGCGGTGAGATACTGATATTAATGATGCTATTCCTGGTTCCCTGGATATTAGCCGTTCCATTTTACGGGCTTGAGCTTTTGGTTGGTTTTGTCCAAGCCCTTATCTTCGGTGGGTTAACCCTGGTATTTGCCACCATCGCCGTTATTCCTCATCATGCTGAGGAGGAGTAGCAAGAGTGCATTTGACTGATAGTAAAGAAAGCTTAGTTAAAGGGGGAAAGAAATGGAACCAGAGTCAATGAAGTTATTAGCAGCAGGATTGAGCATGGGTTTAGGTGCTTTAGGCCCGGGGATCGGCATTGGCCTTTTGGGCTGGGGAGCGATGCAAGCCCTGGGTCGTAATCCCGAAGCCAAGGGACCGATAATGACCAATATGATTTTGGCCATCGCCTTCGCCGAGGCAGTGGCGATTTATGCTCTGGTGGTAGCGATCGTCTTGATTTTCGTAGCCTAATCTTTAAAAGGTGAAGGAGTTACTTTGGAAGGGTTAGGAATTAATCTACCAATACTTTTGGCACAGGTGGTGAATTTTTTAGTTCTCCTAGGTCTCCTTTACCTCGTTGCCTATAAGCCTCTGATGAGAATGCTTGATGAGCGCTCCGGTAAGGTTAAAGAAAGTATGGAGCAAGTTGAGCAAATCAAAGAGCAGGCCGAGCGTGCTGACCAGGAGGTTCAAAAACGGCTGGCCAGAGCCAGTAAGGAAGGACAGGGAGCCATCGCCCGAGCGGTTAAGCTTGGTGAGGAACTCAAAGAAAAGGCACGCCAAGACGCCAAGAAGAAGGGCGAAACTCTAGCCGCCAAGGCACGCCTTGAAATCGGTCGTGAACGGGACGAGGCAATTAGTAAACTGCGAAAGGAGTTTGCCGACCTGACCATTCTGGCGGCCGAAAAGGTGATTGACCGTTCACTGGACAGGAAGGCACACCGCCAACTTATTGATAGGGTGCTAGAAGAAAGTAAGACCCTTAAGAAGGGTTAGCCTATTTTTACTAGGATAGATAAAAGTGACCAGAAGGGTTAAGGCTAAACGCTATTCCAAGGCAATCTTTGAAATAGCACGGGAAAGAAACGAACCTGAGAGATGGCAATCTGACCTAGAGGAAATTGCCCACCTCAGGGAAGATGCTGCCTTTATCTCCTGGCTTGAAAGCCCCAAGGTTAGTTTTAGTGACAAGACCAAGTTTTTGTCCCAGCGATTGGGCAAGATAAACCCACTGGCACTGAACCTAGCCTATCTTCTGGTCTCCAAGGGTAAGTTTGAGATGATAGGGGAGATTAAGAATGAGTACCAGCGGCTGGTGGATGGTTACCGGGGGATAGAAAGGGCCGAACTTACCACCGCTGTGCCCCTTGAGGCTGAGGAGAAAGCAAAGCTGGAGAAGTATCTCAGTACCTTGTTCGATAAGAAAGTGGTTTTAGAGTCTAAAGTGGATTCCAGCATCATCGGGGGTTTCAAGGTTAAAGTGGGCGATAAGCTTATTGATGCCAGCACCCAAAATAGCCTCGAAACCCTGAAAAAGGAATTAATCAGTGCTGACTAAACTCTCACTTCGGAGGTGGATCAGGTGACGACTAGAGGACAAGATATAACTTCCGTAATTAAACAGAGAATTGAGCGATTTGACCATACCGTAACCATGAAGGATGTTGGCACGGTGATTGAGATCGGGGATGGCATCGCTCGAATTTATGGGCTAACTGCGGTCAAATATAATGAACTGCTCGAATTCCCAAATGAAGTCATGGGGATTGCCCTGAATTTAGAGGAGGAAAGTGTCGCCGCGGTTATCCTCGGTGACTATGGCGAGATTAAAGAAGGGGATGAAGTGAGGAGTACTGGACGAGTGACCGAGGTGCCAGTAGGTGATAAACTGATTGGTCGCGTGGTTGATGCTCTGGGCAGACCCCTTGATGGCAAGGGTCCAATAAAGGCAACCGAGAGCCGACCGGTCGAGCGGGTGGCACCCCATGTTACCATACGTCACTCAGTGGATACCCCGGTTCAGACCGGTATTAAGGCGATTGATAGCATGATTCCAATCGGTCGGGGGCAGAGAGAACTAATTATTGGTGACCGTTCCACAGGCAAGACAGCCATCGCTATTGATACCATCATTAATCAAAAAGGCGGTGATTTAACCTGCATCTATGTTGCCATCGGTCAGAAGACATCAAAAGTGGCCCGAGTGGTCGCCACCCTGGAAGATTATGGGGCGATGGAGCACACCATCGTGGTGGCAGCTAATGCTGCAGAATCGGTCGCTCTTCAGTACCTGGCGCCCTATTCTGGCTGTGCTATGGGTGAGGAATTCATGGAGCGAGGCGAGGATGTACTGATTATCTATGATGACCTCTCCAAACATGCCTGGGCTTATCGGCAACTTTCGCTCCTGCTCCGCCGCCCACCAGGACGCGAAGCTTACCCGGGTGATGTCTTCTATCTTCACTCTCGGCTACTTGAGCGAGCTGCCAAATATGCCTCTGAATATGGTGGCGGTTCTTTGACTGCCTTGCCGATTATCGAAACCCAGGCTGGTGATATCGCCGCCTACATTCCAACCAATGTTATCTCAATTACTGACGGTCAGATTTACCTGGAAACGGACCTGTTTAACGCTGGTATCAGACCAGCATTAAACACAGGCTTATCTGTATCTCGCGTAGGTAGTGCGGCACAGACCCCGGCAATGAAGCAGGTAGCTGGCAGACTCAGATTGGAACTGGTCCAATACCGGGAACTGGCTGCCTTTGCCCAGTTTGGCACCGCCGAACTGGATAAGACAACCCGTGCCCAGATTGAGCGCGGCCAGCGGATAACCGAAGTCTTAAAGCAACCCCAATATACCCCGTTACCACTAGAGCAACAGGTGATGATTTTATACGCCGTCCTCAACGGTTACCTTGATGATATCGCGGTGGATAAGATTACCTCCTTTGAGACCGGCTTTTACCGGTTTATGGAGACAACTCACCCCGAGATAGACAAAGGCATCGCCAAGGAAAAAGAAATCAGCCCTAAAACTGAAGAGGTGCTAAAGAAGGCAATTTCGGAGTTCAAGGAAAGGGAACTCTACTAGGTAAAACGGGGCAATGGTTAGAAAGAGAGGAAATTGAGGCAATGTGGGAACGCATTAAAGCACTCGCAGGCAATCATCTAACGGCTTCCAAGACATTGGGGAGAGAGAGCCTCTATTCTACATTCAGTCCGACACTGAGTTGGATTGTCTTGAATTCGAGGGGGCTTTATTTAAAGAAATAATGGCTAATATTCGCTTAATTCGCCGCCGCATCCGCAGTATTCAAAGCACCGCTCAGATAACCCGAGCCATGGAGATGATTGCCTCTTTGAAGATGAAGCGGGCACAGGAGCGGGGACTGGCTGGCCGACCCTATTCAGAGAAGATTCGTCAGGTAATCGCTGACCTGGCGGCACTATCATACCCCGGAGAGTTATTGCACCCCTTGCTTCAAAAACGGGCGGCAAACAATATTGCGCTGGTGCATATCACCCCCGACCGGGGACTCTGTGGAGGGTTGGTGGGCAATATCAACCGTACCGCAGCTTCGTTTATACTTGAGCAAGAGGTGCCGATTTCGGTGATTAGTATCGGTCGCAAGGGGCGAGATTTTATGCAGCGGTGCAATGTCAAATTCTGTGCTGAGTTTACCCAACTTGGTGACCAACCGGGTTTACTTGATACCCTGCCCGTATCCAGAATCGTGATTGATGACTACACAAGTAACCTTTTTGATGAGGTCTATCTGGTTTATACCCAGTTTGTTTCTACCATGGTGCAGAAACCGGTCGTGGAAAAGCTATTGCCAGTTGAACCGGCAGTCCTGCCCGCGGAACAAAATGTAGACTACATCTATGAACCAGACCCAGGAGCAGTCTTGGGTGAACTCCTGCCAAGATTTGTCGAGATGCAGGTCTACCATGCTGTTTTGGAATCAATTGCGAGCGAACAGTCAGCCAGAATGGTAGCGATGCGTAACGCCACTGATAATGCCAAGGAGCTTACAGAGGAACTAACCCTAGTCTACAATAAAGCTCGCCAGGAAATGATTACCAACGAACTGCTTGATATTACCGGTGGTGCCATGGCGATGGCTTAAAAAGGGAGAATCATATCAATCCAATGCCTATCAGCGATACGGAATTTGAAAAGGGCAAGCCACGTGATCCAATGGATTTAATCTTGGACTTTCTTCGTTTTAATTCTCGCAATGCCTATAACCAAAGTGAAGTAGCAGAAGATTTAGCATCAAAGGGCGTGGATTTGGAGGAGGAAGAGGTACGAAAGATTCTCAATTCATTGGAAGCCTATGGAAGAATTGAATCGAAGGTGATAGACGAAGTGACTTATTACAAATCTTGTGAAGTCTTAGGTTTTAGGATACCTAGGAGACGTTTTTAAAGGAGACTAAAATGGCCAAGGGTAAGGTAGTCCAGGTTATCGGTACGGTAGTTGATATTGAATTTCCACCCGGAGAACTGCCGACAATCTACAATGCGGTCGAAATACCCAGGGATAGCTCAAAGATGGTACTTGAAGTTGAAGCACATATCGGGAATAATCTGGTCAGGTGCTGCTCACTGTCCCCCACCGAGGGTCTAGAGCGAGGTGCTGAAGCTATAGATACCGGGGCAGCACTCAGCGTACCCGTAGGGGAAGCTACCTTAGGGCGGCTGTTTAATGTTATAGGCGAGCCACTGGACAACCTTGGGACAGTCAAAGCTAAAGAACACTGGTCAATCCATCGCCCTCCGCCCTCCCTTGAAGAGCAAGAAACCACTACGGAGATACTGGAAACCGGGCTTAAGGTTATTGACCTGATTACCCCGTTTGCCAAGGGCGGTAAGATTGGTGCTTATGGCGGGGCTGGGGTGGGTAAAACGGTAATCATTATGGAGCTTATCCGTAATATTGCCACCGAACACGGTGGTTACTCGGTCTTTGTTGGTATCGGGGAGCGCTCTCGCGAAGGTAATGACCTGTGGAATGAAATGAAAGCCTCCGGGGTGATTGATAAAACAGTGCTGGTCTTCGGACAGATGAACGAACCCCCAGGGGTTCGCCTCCGCGTCGGGTTAACCGGGTTAACCATGGCAGAATATTTCCGTGACGTCGGTGGGCAAGATGTTCTACTTTTTATTGATAACATCTACCGCTACACCCTGGCCGGTATGGAGGTATCGGCGCTACTTGGACGAATGCCCTCAGCGGTAGGTTATCAGCCTACGCTGGCAACTGAAGTTGGTGAGCTCGAAGAGAGGATTACCTCGACCAAGAAGGGATCAATCACCTCCTTTCAAGCCATCTATGTCCCAGCGGACGATTACACCGACCCCGGGGTAGCCACCACCTTTGGTCACCTTGATGCCGTCGTTGCCCTTGAGCGGGCAATTGCCGAGCAGGGGCTTTATCCAGCTGTCGACCCACTGACCTCGACTTCGCGTATCCTTGACCCAATGATTGTTGGTGAGGAACACTACCAGGTGGCTCGAGAAGTACAGCGGGTACTGCAGCGTTATAAGGACCTCCAGGATATAATCGCCATCCTTGGCATCGAAGAACTCAGTGAAGAAGATAAATTAGCCGTCAATCGGGCTCGAAAAATACAGCGGTTTTTATCGCAGCCGATGTTCGTCACCGAGGTTTTTACCGCCCGCAAAGGTAAATACGTGCCCTTAAAGGAAACGGTGCGCGGCTTTAAGGAAATTTTAGAGGGTAAGTATGATGACTTACCCGAACAGGCCTTCTTCATGGTGGGGACCATCGATGAAGCGGTAGAAGCCGCCGAGAAACTGAGTGAATAGGTTTTGGCAATGTCCAGACTAAAGCTTGATATTGTTACCGCAGAGCAGGAGGTTTACTCGGATGAGGTTGACCTCTTGGTTGTTCCAGGCATTGAGGGTGAGCTAAGCATCCTGCCTCACCACGCCCCACTGATGACGACCCTCCAGGCCGGAGAACTAAGACTCAAGAAAGGCGAAGAGGAATCTTATCTAGCCATCTCCGGAGGCTTCCTTGAGGTACGGCCGGACCGGGTTATCGTTTTGGCTGATGCCGCCGAGAGGGCTGAAGAGATAGATATCGACCGGGCTGACGCCGCCCGAAAACGAGCCGAAGAGCAACTCAAGCAAGGGCTACCTCGAGCAGATATGGCTTCAGCTGAAGCGGCACTACACCGCTCTCTAGCCCGTCTCCAAGTAAGCACCCGAAGGCGAAAAAGGAAAACAGAGGTTTAAATAAGCCCTTATCTTCAGTAGGTATCTTTTGTTACTAAAATTAAAGGATTTCGAGGCTAACCCTAGTACCTTCTTTAGCTGCCTTGACCCTGATTAGGGTACGCATTGCCTGAGCGATACGCCCCTGCTTACCGATAATTCTGCCCTTATCTTCATCGGCAACCTGCAGTTTAAGTCTGATGCCCTCCTCGTCGGTTTCCTCAGTAATTTTCACTTCATCGGGTTCATTGACAATAGATTTGGCGATGAATTCGACTAGTTCTTTCATGTTGTCTCCTTACCTGTTTTGAACTTTTCCATGATACCTACTTTTACCAGCAACCTCAGGGCAGTATCCGTCGGCTTAGCACCATAGTTTAACCATTTCAGCGCCTCTTCTTCATTGATAGTAATTGTTTCCGGGTCGGTTAGCGGGTCATAATGGCCAATCACCTTGAGATGAGCCCCGTCACGGGGCGCCCGACTATCGGCAACGACGATCCGGTAACTCGGTTTCTTTTTGGCACCAACTCGTTTTAATCTGATCTTTACCATTTGCCACCTTTCTTGGTTAAAATATTATGACATCATAATCAGGTGCTGTCAATGGCATTTTGAGGTTGCCAAGAGAAAATTGAACGGCTATAATCAGAGTGTGGAAATTTTAAAGCTTCACAGTTGGCAGATCAACCCACCGGAGGCGAAGGAAATACAGCTGAAGTTAGCCGCCAGGGTGTCCAGAACAAGTGAGGGCTTAAGCCCTCACTTCATCGCCGGGATGGACATCTCAGCCCCGAAGGCAGACGCTATAGCCCGAGCGGCAGTGGTTATCTTAGAATACCCCGAACTTAGAGCGGTCGAGGTAAAGGTGGTTTCAGGGAGACTATCCTTCCCTTATATCCCTGGTCTTCTGTCCTTCAGAGAGTCACCACTAACCCTGACTGCCTGCGGGGAACTCAATCTTTCCCCTGACCTCATCATCGTTGACGGACAGGGAATCTTGCACCCGCGGCGTTTTGGCCTTGCCTCCCACCTCGGGCTACTGCTCGACACGCCGACCATCGGCTGTGCCAAGTCACTGCTCTGTGGAGAGCACCAAGAACCAGGGCTTGAACCGGGCAACTACGCTGAGGTAGTCGATAAAGGTGCGGTCATCGGAGCAGCCTTGAGAACCAGAGAAGGGACAAGCCCGGTCTATGTTTCCATCGGGCATAAGATTGACCTTGAGTCAGCCATTTACTGGGTCAGGCGGTGTTGCCGCGGCTTTAGAGTCCCGGAGCCGACTCGCCTGGCTCATCTGGCGGCGGGTGGCAACCTGAAAGAGGCAACCCCAAAGCCTGAGCCGACCCTTCAAGGCAAATTTTTAAACTGAAAGTGGTAGCGATGCAGGAGATAGAGGATAAACTAAAAGATTTAAAATCACGAGTATCAATGGCGCTGGTGCATCTTTGAGGTCGCCTCAAAAGAAAAGGAAATTGCAGGCTTAGAGGGGAAAATTGCCCAGCCTGAATTCTGGCAAGACCGAGTAAGGGCTCAGGAAAGCATGCGCCGACTGAGTGAAATAAAGAAGGTGGTTGAGAGATGGCGGGAACTGGAGAAAAAGTTGGCTGACATGGCTGAACTAGCCTCTTTAGCCGAAGAGGACACCTCGCTTAAGTCTGAGATTCAGGCCGAGGTTGAACTGGTAGCCTCCCAGCTTGACGCATTGGAACTGGAGTTAGCCTTCAGTGACGAGTACGACCGAAGAAATGCGGTTCTGGCGATTCACGCTGGTGCTGGAGGCACCGAATCTCAGGATTGGGCTGAAATTCTACTCCGGATGTACCTTCGCTGGGCAGAGCGAAGTGGTTACAAGGCTGAGATATTAGATACCTCCCCGGGAGAAGAAGCCGGGATAAAAAGCGCCATCATCGGTATCAGCGGCGATTATGCTCGTGGCTATCTCAAGTCAGAGCACGGTGTCCACCGGCTGGTTCGTCTCTCGCCTTTTGATGCCGACCATGCCCGGCACACCTCCTTTGCCCTGGTTGAGGTGATGCCTGAAGCTGAAGCCGACATTGATGTCATGATTAAACCGGATGACCTAAAGATTGACACCTTCCGCTCCAGCGGCCCCGGGGGACAGCACATGCAGAAGACCAGCAGTGCCGTCAGGCTGACTCACCTTCCCACCGGACTTGTGGTTACCTCTCAGAGTGAGCGCTCCCAATATCAAAACAAGGAAATCGCCTTAAAGATACTGCGTTCCCGCCTGCTTGAGCTGAAACTTAAGGAAAAGGCTGCGGAAAGGGCTAAACTTAAGGGGAAGCACATCTCGGCTGGCTGGGGTAACCAGATT
>SDBU01002436.1_pt1 | contig 24694 bp, 55 predicted proteins | sample 2277071 | NCBI WGS metagenome assembly SDBU01 (sample SAMN10397929, study PRJNA504765) | marine sediment metagenome | isolation source: marine sediment core GS08_GC12, 126 cmbsf | place: Arctic Ocean: Gakkel Ridge, Loki's castle | collected 2008
AAGAAATTGAACATGGATATCAATGTGATATTCTTATTCCAGTAATGGATTTGATAATAGAAGTAGATGGAGATTATTGGCATAAATATCCTGTTGGAAGAGATATTGATAAAATAAGAACCAAAGAACTTATTGAGAAAGGTTTCAAAGTTTTAAGGCTTTGGGAACATGAAATCAAAGTTATGAGTTTGGATGATTTTAAAAATAAAATCAAAGAGAAAAGTCAAGGATAAGGGGTGCTTAACTATGGCAATTAAAGAAAAAAATACAAAAAAAGATGATAAGAAACCATTGATTACTCGAGTAAAAGAGTGTCTTTCAATGGCAGATTTTTGGGATATGAAAGAGGAAATAATTAAAGAATTAGATAAAAAAAAGGGGGCGATTTAAATGGTATTAAATCCACCAACAATAAGTTGGATAAATTATGGATGGGAAACAGTATATGGTACACAGACAACTACTAAAGATAAGGTATTTGGACATGGTGTTAGGGTTACAAGTCTAACTCGAAGAAACAATATAGAAAGTGTATTCGGATTGGGAGCAAGGAATGCGCAAAAATTAAAAGAAAAGCAATATGAGGGAGCTATAAGTATAGAGTTCAATCTTGCAAATCCTTGGTTCTTTAGAGGAGTTCTGGGAGCAGCTCCGACAACTGCAGGTGGTGGACCATATACTCACAGCTGGGCAGAATCAGATACTGTAGTATCTATGACTTTAGAAAATAATATATCAAATGAAGATAAAAGTGTAGCTGCTTTATTAGGATGTAAAGTAAATACTTGTGTCATAACTGCAGCAGTAGGAGAACTTGTAAAAGTGAGATTAGATATGCAGTTTTCCGATGAATCTCATGATAACACCACTGCAGCAATAGTATCAGAAATATTTGAATTATTTACTTTTGCGCATGGAACATTGGAGCTACCTAATGGGACTACTATTGCCAGGATACAAAGTGCAGAGATTACTATATCTAATACCTTGGAAATGGTGTATGGATTAGGAGATAGAACTGGAAAAAGATTGTCTCCAAAGCAAAGAGCGTATTCTGCAAGAGTCACCCTGCCATTTGAAGATGAAGAAACTTTTTTGGAAGATATGACTTATGGGCAAGCTTCAGGACCAATAAAAACTACTTCAATAACAGAAACAGCGACTATGGAGTTAACATTCACTAATGGATTAACAGGAGTTAATCTAAGAAATATTATAATGTTATTTACCGGGGTTCAATTAGATGAGCATAATCTACCACAGGATCCTACAGCAATATTTATGGAAGATGTAAATCTTATTATGAGGAGTCTTGCTGTAACTTCAGTAAACAATACATCAGCAGCAGTATAAAACCAGAAAAACAGGAGGATGATTTAAATGGGAAAAACAAAAGAAATAGATATAGTATATGAAGGGAAGAAAGAGAAAGCAACAATAAGAAGAATGGGCTGGGCAGAAAAAAACTCTTTTTCTGAAAGATATATAGATATAAGTGTTGTAGGAGAAACACCGACTATAAGAACTCATACATTTGAAGCGAGAACTGGAGCTTTATTAAAATGCCTTGTTGGTGCGCCATTCATAGATCCATCTCATCCTCTGGATATCAAAGATCTTGATAGTTTAGATCCAGATATGCTGGAAGGAATATATAAAGAAATAGATAAATTCAATAGTCTTGGATCGGAACAAAAAAAAAACTCGTCAAAATCCTCTGGAAAGCCAGAAAAACCGATGAGTCAATAAAAATAAATGATCCGGAAATAAGCAAAGCCCTGATTTATTATATGCTGGGAAAAAGGATGGGATGGACTCCAGCTCAAATAGATGAAATGGATTTTAAATTGGTTGAGATGTTTAAAATGATAATAACTATAGAAGGATGCGAAACTCTTAAGCAAGTTATGGAGGTATTAGAAAAGACATAGAATGGCAGAAGTATATAGGTAATTTTTTAAATCATAAAAATAATAGGTGGAATATGTCATTTAAGAATAAACATCATTCGGAAGAAGCAAAGAGAAAGATAGGTCAAGCAAATAAAGGTATTAAAAAACTATGGTTGTCAGAAAGAAATAAATCTAAAGAAATGAGGGAGATAGTAAGTAAGACGCATAAGAATAAAATTCCATGGAATAAAGGAATTCCATGTACTGATGAAAGAAAAGAAAATATTAGAAATTCATTAAAAGGAAAAAAACATTTTTGGAATAAGGGAGTACCACATTCTAAAGAAACAAGAAAAAAGATGAGTGATGCTCAAAAAGGAAAACTTAAACCTTATATGTCAAAATTAAATAGAGATCCAGAATTTATTAAAAAAAGATTAAAAGGGTTAATCAAAAGACCTACGAAGCCTGAAATAATTTTGAATGATTTACTTAAAAAAAATAATTTTCCCTATAAATATGTGGGAGATGGTAAAGTTATTATAAAATATTTTAATCCAGATTTCATAAATTACAATGGCCAAAAAAAGGTTATAGAAATGTTTGGAGATTATTGGCATAATAGAGAAGATAGTAAAAGAAGAGACAAATTGAGATTAAAGGCTTATTCTGATTATGGATATGATACTTTGATTGTTTGGGAACATGAATTAAATAAACCAGAAATATTGATAGATAAAATTAGAAAATTTGAAGGTGGTGGTTAAAGTCACCGAGATTTTTGGTATGCGTGTGGATTTGGAACTTGTAGCCAAGAATATAAAACAAGTAAGAAAACAAGTAGGAGATGCTATGAAAAATATACCTGCAGGGATTTCTGAAGGTGCATTCGGAGGTGGTGGTGCAGGTGGAGGAGCAGGAGGGGGAATTGGAAAATTAATTGGAAAAACTACTTTAGTCATAGGTGCATTATTAGTTATTGGAGAAGGAGTAAAGAGACTTGTAGGAATTCTAAAAGAATCCAGTCCATATCTTAAAGGAGTATTTGATATATTCAAAAGAGCTATGATGATATTTTTCAGGCCATTTGGAGATTTCTTGGCATCATTATTGAAACCTTTGGCTTTATTACTAATGAAAGTAGCTGTACAATCTCTAAAAGAATCAAGAGCAAAGGCCGGTGAAGTAGGTGTAATAGAGCAAGTTGCTGCAATACCTCAAGCATTAAGAATAAAAGAAGGACTTCCAGATGAAATAGGTCAAGAAATACTTAATGGAATAATAGAAGGAAAGCAATCATTTGTAGGTCTTCCAACAGAAATGAGAGACAAATTCTTTGGATGGTTACTCGAAAATGCAGATCAAATTAAATTATTACCAGAAGATGTAAGGAATAATATATTGGATTGGATAGGAGAAAATAGAAATGCATTGATGGGTATTTCAAAGAAAGTAGCTGATGCATTTGGTGCGGATCTTACTCGTCCTGCGGGAATGGCCATGTTAGCGAAAATTCCGGGAAACTTTGCAGATATGATACGTCTTGAATTAGAAAATAATAAGGCATCAATTACTAATCTGCCAGGGGAAGTAGCAGATTTTTTTAGTGGAGCCTTAACAACTCCAGAGAACAGAGCAAAAGTTGAGGGAGTAATAGATAAATTTGTGGCATTTTTTGAATCTCTTCTTCCTACTGAAGGAGGGGGGACAGGAGGAGTTCCAAGAATCTCAACACCACGATTCCCAGTATTCCCTGATCTTCCTAATTTTCCACAGCCAGTAGAAGAAGATCTCCCAAGAACTGGAAAGGGGGTTATTACAGCATGACTGAACCAGATCCTAACTCTTTGGAATTTATAAAGAAAAAAGTTAAAGAAAAAGGACTAAAGCCAAAATATCCTAAGGGAATGGAACCTAAAAAACCACAAGCAGGAACTCTTATAGATCATAAATTAAACAGATTAGAATCAGGACAGACCAGTATTGGACTCAAACTTGATGAAATGATTAGATTTATTACAGCTGTTGATTCAAAGATAAGTACTTTAATGGGTGAAGTGGAAGATTTGAAAACTGAGATCAAAAATATAAGAGGGAAATAAAAATTGTAAATACAACTGTTGGGAATCCAGATGGAGGTATAAGTAATGTTATTCTACAAGGAGATGGAGATGCATTTATTAGAGAGAATATAGTAAGAAAAGAATCTAATATGGCCATTCTACCCCTTTATTTGTTAGATTCTGATGAGACTGATGTTTTTGATTTTGGAGGGGTTGTTAAATTAATTACTCTTAATGGCATTTTCGTAGGATCTAATGAAGCAGGAGTTAAAACCTTTGTAGATGCTATGGAAGCGTTACTTCAAGGAGCGCAGGATGTAGGAAATGGATATCCCTTAACTCTTACAGATGATAGAAGAGGAACGTTAATCGTAAAAATAATTGATTTTGAATCGATATTTGTAGCAGGATATCCAACCGCATGCACTTGGACATTAAAACTTGTGCAATCGAGTACTAATGCTTAAAGAAATGAAATGGCTACCTCACAATCTAAATATATCGGAGCAGGAACTACTATTGTTACTATATTAGCTTTGCTTGGCTGGTTTAATTATTCTGACCATTTTGAAACTCAATGGGAAGGAGATAAATATTGTGCAGGCACTTATGAAGATCCTTGTGAATGGAATTATAACATTACTTTAACTACAACTCAATACTATTATATCTACAATAAGGATGCTATTGATTTAGTTTTCTTACCTGATGTAAAGCAAGTAGTTCATTGTAAAAAAGATGGAAGAATGCGATTTGAAAGGCATAAAGATAGAGAACAACATCCATGTGGATTAGGCTGGAGGGAGTTCGATTGGAAGACTCCTCTTACTTCAAGATACAAATACATAAACAAATTCTATAAAGGAAAGAAACAAGAGTTCAAGATAGTTGTATTCAAGCACAATCCAGAAGATGAAATCAAGTTTGGTGGAGAGATTACAAAGGACGAGTTTGACCCTTTCTTTTACGGAACTTGGAATGTAACTAAATACTGCGATTGGAGAGTTGAAACTCAAGATGTTTATGGAGATGTAACTTATGAATATACTTGTCAGACTGATTATCCTGTTTGGAACACTACAACTAAAATGGCTTATTGCTATGAAAGAGTTTGGGAACCAGTAAATTCTACTTGGAATTACAACCTTATTTTTAATCATAAATATGATTATGGTTATCCTGCAAACAAGACAGCTTATTGGACTTATGAACAAAAGATAGGAACTAAAAATATTAATATTTGCGAGAATTGGAAAGGAGTTTACATAAATGGAAAATTACTTGACTGGAATAAAGCAGGATTTAAATGCTCAAGACCAGAACAAAGAAGAATAGAATGCGATAGATGTGTAGATGTTGGGAATTGTGATGGAATTTTAGACAGTGGAGAAAGTGGTTGTATTTTTATTTTAAATCAAACAATTAGAAAATCCTGTAATGGAAATACTCCTAATTTAAAAAGAATATTTAAGAGGTTCAATGTCAAAACTTAGATTACTTTTAATATCTGTATTGTTTTTATTAGTTTTAATTCTTCCTAATGTTTTTGCAGATACTCCTCTATTAAACTTAAATGTTTGTGGTGGTTCAGTTAATTCAACAGCAGTAGTCACTAAAGCAGGTTCGGCTTGTACTGCAACAGATAACGGAGGGAATGATTGCTTTTATACTTGCACAGGAGGATCAAATGAAAATGTATTGTTTTTTGATGAAGCTGCTAATGTAAGTAATTCAACTTGGTATATGATAATTAATATTTCAATGGAATCTGATCCTGCTCAAAGGCTCGGAGGATTTCTAAACCAAACTTTAGCAGGAAACAAGTTGAATGAATTAAATTGGAAAGCAGGATCTTCTTGTAATTTAGGAGGAAGGATTTGTATAGGAGCATCAGTAGGGGGTGTTGATGAAGATATATATTTGCATGGTGTAGATACAAACTTCTATTTAAAGAACATCACTTGGAATGGGAGTGTTATGACTATGTTTAATATTCCAGAAAGGCCAGGCCAAAGCTATACAGTAAATTTTACAGCAACAGGAGTAATGGATGATGGAGATATAAATTATTTCAATGCTATGCAAATAGGACTGGCATTAGGCAATCCAGTAATGACATTTAAAATTGGTGGAATAGGTGGAAAGATTCAAGTTTTTAATGTTACGGAAGTAGCAGTAATAATACCTGACACAGAACCACCTGCTATGGATTTAATTAACTTAACTTCTGAATGCAACACTCAACCATGCACAGGACAGATTATTTTTAATAAAGATGGTGGAGATTTAGGAAAATTAAGTTGTGATGCAAGAACAAATAACACAAAACCTACAATTAGATTTACTACAAATAGAAGTGCGACATTAGCTGCAGGAGATTACGGATTCAATTTAAATTATACAGATTGGATAGATTATAATGCAAATTCAGAAGCTTCAACAACAGGAGACACACAACATATTTGGACTCAAACAGATGATAATTCAACTAACAGGACAGGTTGTCATTGTTTTAGTGCAGGAACTAAAACTGGAAGTGCAACTGAAGATGAGAACTTAACAAGCACTTCTGGATTGTTTTGTATAAACATAACTGACCCAATTGCTCCAAATATAACTCTTGAAACTCCTTCAGATGGAGCTTTCTTTATTTTAGGAGACAACAATACTAATATTAACTTTACATTTTCTGGACTTGATAATGTAGACCCAAACTGGACAATAGAATTTTATATAGATAATGTTTTGGTAATAACAAACACCAGTTTTCTTAATGGAACTAATACAACTTATCTGCTTGATGTAACAGGAGTAGGAACTCATACTTGGTATGTAAACAGCACAGATAGTTATAATAATAAAAATCAAAGTTTTATAAGAAGTTTTGAAATTAGAAAAATAGCTAATATAACTGGTTTATTAGATGGTAAAAATGGTACACAAAGATATGAATATCCTGTGAGAATAAACAATGCAGATGGAACGGTAACGATTATTCCCAGAATAGTGAATATTACTATATTAATTGATGAGGAAATCCAGACCTGTATTAGTATTGATGATCAAATAAATCTAAGCTGTAATATTGGAAATTGGAGTTATTATTTAAACATCACCGAATTAAAACAAGATAAAATATTAAATGGATCCAGAAATGTCAATATGAGTGAAGGAAGGATGAATATATCTATCCAAATGGATAACACCAGTGATATACTTTATATGACAATTAATTTGACTGGATATGAATCATCTTCGGAATTTCCAGAAAATATAGAAATCGATATAGATCATGATGGGAAAAGTGATGTAATTCTGCCAGGCAAATTAAGAGGTAATATTGTAGAGACAAATGATTTTATAGCAGATAATCTTAATAGGAGCGCTTATAATGTAACCTTCCAAGCAGGAGGATCATTCACAATAGTGATAAATGTAACATCTGAAAGTGATTTATTTAATTTTAGTATAGAAGTATCTGGAACAGATTTAGATGCAGAAAATGAATTTAGTTATACTGAACATTTTAATGGAACTGATGGAAGTGTTGGATTTAATGAAACTTTGACTTATCAAGCAGATGCTCCACTTGGAGTGTTTGATGATTTCGTAAGTAATGTAAGTGGAAGATGGAATGTAGATACTACTTCCACAAGAGTAGGTTTAAGTTATTCATCAGAAAATGATGATGATACACTTACATTTTCAACTTCATCTCCATCAACTGCTTGTACCTCAAGTTCACATCCTGGAACTTTAGATTATACAGATGTGGTTGCTGATTTTAGAAATTCAAGTATTATAGAAAACAATTTAAAATTTACTGCTTCTGCGAGTTGTGGAGGGAATAATCAAGGTGCAAGTGGAAGTGGGATAGCAAGTATTTATGTAACTGATGGAACATCACAAATTCTGTTAAAAACTTATACAACATCTTGTTCTTCTTCTGGTTGTTCAAGTTTGTCATCATCTGGAGTTGCAAATTTTACATTTAAAAGAACGAGTGATAATTATGAAACTTGGGAATTATTTATTAATGGAAGTTCTCAAGGTAATAAAGATTTGGGTAGTCTTGATTTTGAAAATAAACAAATTAAATTAAGATATACTGTTTCTGCATCATCTGGTGGACCTTGTTTTGGTGGTTCATGTAGTTCAAGTACTTCAATAGCTCTTTCCAATTTTAAAGTGAGTGGAGCTTGGCTAAACAGAAGCGCAAACAATGGAACATATAAACCAACAGGAAATATAACAAGTAATGTTTTAAATGTAACTGAAAAAAATATAAGCAGAGCGACTTTGACGGCAACAGTATATGAGCCAGATGATACTGGTGCTCAATTTTATCTTTCTAACACTTGCAATTATACTGAACCAATATTTGAATCTGTAACATCAGGAGTAGTTCATACTTTTAATACAATTGGAAATGAAATATGTTGGAGAGCGACTCTTAATTCAAGTATAAATATAACCACACCAGTTATTAGAATAGTAACAGTAGAAATCAGTCCAGGAGCATTAACTAATGTCTCGGTAGATTTTGGAAGTGATGGAGATATTGATTGGATATTTCCTGATATATTAAATTCATCAACTTCACCAAAAGTAGTAAATGGAAGTCTAAGTGATTTTAGTGCTTATAGAACTAATAATTGTTTAAATACGTTAGTGTGCGAATATCCAGTTACTTTTTCTGCAGTAACTGGAGGGGTGCTTGAAATAAGTAAAGCCAATGCTACAGTTAATTTGAACAATATAAATTTGAATCAAACCAAAATAGTCAATCGATCCTTGCTGAATATAACTTTCTCATTCATAAGGGGGATATTGGAATTGTCAGGAATAGATCTCAATTTTATGGGGAGTAAAAATATTACAATAAATGTAACTCATAATGTCACTACGACTATATTAGAAAATAAAGAATCCAGTATAGCCTGGGTTAGATTTTCTAAATATAACAGATCGTTGCCTTATACATTTACTGATGCAATAGTTCCTTATGGAATAACGACAGTAAACTCAACCAATGTAACTCCTTTTGGCCAGACAGCATTGATACCGATATTAAACATTACTAATTATGCGCAGAATGCATTCGATATAGGATTGAGAATAAATCAGACTTTTGATTGTTTAGAAGTTAGGGCCTTGAATAGCAGCAATAAAAGTCTTATTAATACTGTTGGAATAAATCTCACGAATACTACTCAAGGATTCGCAGGGAATATAACTAAAGGAGATAGTCAGGGTATATGGTTATTTTATGATCTATATGGTTGTGATCCGGATGTTGCAAGAAGCTTAAGATTAAAGCTTGAAGAAGAAAGTTGTTGTCGTAATTGTACGAGGTGCTGGTAATATGATCCTGACTAACAATTTTTTTATACCCATTCCGAAAGTAAGAAATACTCAGGTAAAAGTAGAAATAAATGGGGTGGATGAGACCAGTAAAGTATTAGATAGTGATTGGATAAAACCAACAACAACAGGTATCGGCAGATTTAAAATACAATTAAAGAATGCATTTGGAAGAGTGTCTGGTATTTATGAAAAAGGGCAAACAGTAAAATTTTATTTTGATAATACAGATGCTACCCGGTTGCAATTTGAAGGAAGAATTGATTTTATTGGAGAAAGTATAGGAATTGGTGGACAGTTTCTTGAAATTAAAGGAAGACATAAATCGTGGTTACTTACAGAAACTAAAGTCAATTTTTCAGCTGAGAATGCAGATCCGGCAGATATTTTGAAAGCCATTATTGATAAATTGCCAGATTCTTATGGATTTACTTATACTAATGTCAACAGTGTAGGAATCACGATTAGTGTGGAATGGAATTATGCAGATTTTTGGGATTGTGTAAAAGAGTTATGTTCAGTATCAAAATTTGATTGTAGAGTAGATAATGACTTAGATTTTCATTTTCATAAAAGAGATTCAATAATAAATTATAATGAGCATATAGTAGAAGGAATGAATCATTTAGGTACCAATAAATTTGGGACAGATGATTATCAAGAGAAAACCAGAGTTAGTGGAATAGGACTTGATGATGCAGGAATTGAAATATTATACACTGCAAAATCTGATACTGAAGGCACTGAGCAAAGAGAAGGGGGGCCAGTTAGAGACTCATCAGCAAATACTGTAGAAAAAATTCAATCATTAACAGAAGGAAGGCTTGCAGAACTGACTGATAGGCCACCACAAGCTACGTTTAAAAGTTATGGATTGGAGACATTAGAAGCAGGAGAAGATATCTGGATAGTTATAATGAGGCAAAAGATTTATGGAATATTCAGAGTATTGACTCATACATTAAGATTTGGAAGCAAAATAGGAGGAGTTAGATCTGTAACACTTATAGAAAAAGAAGTGGTTGGAGCCAATCAAGTAATAGAAAATATAATAACCACTGCAAATAAAACAAGCAAATCACAGAATGTCAATCAACTTGAATTCTCTCATAACTTTGATTTTAATAATGATAATTTGACTGAAAGCCATAGTCAGACTGAAGTAAAGGATGGACTTTTGGTTTTATCCAATGCAGGATTTAATGATGGAACCTGGATAAGTGAAGGGAAAACAGCAACAAAAAATATAACTAAGTTAGAATTAAGATATGTAGGAAAAGATTTGACAAGTAGTGTTTTTTCTTTTTCATTAGATAGTGGGGTTAATTTCCAGGAGTTTACAGGAAAAGAAGTACTGACTTCACCAGATTCTGGAATTACTGGTAAGAATCTGAAAGTAAAGATAAAATTAGTTAAAGATGATCTTAATGCTAATCCTCAGTTAGATTCAGCAGCTGCGTTTTATACATAAAATAACAAGGAGGTGAGAAATATGATTGATATTGGAACAATTTTGAGGGCCATAGGCGCGGGAGTGACATATAGTTTGACTGCCTTTGGTAAGAAGAAGGACCAGGACTTTGATTGGAGTAAGTTCGGGACCACTATAGCTATAGGCGCAGTAGCAGGCGTAGTGATGTCTTTGTTAAATCTGCCAATAGGTGCCTCATATGAGTATTTAGTGGCCTTAGGAGCAATCCCTGTGGTTGAGAACCTTATTAAGATAGTGAGCAGAAAGGTTATGGGAATAGGTCAAAATAAGAAGTTTTAAGGATCCTGCCATTTGGCAGGTTTATTTCTTATAGAGTTGACTGCAGTAGACTGGAGTATACCTAAGAAAAAGGTCACATAAGATGCAATAGGTGACTATTGAGAAGATCGGCCTGTTTGACCACCCCTGTGGCTTCCGATGGAACTCACCTTTGATGATGATAGATGAGGTATCATTATATTATTATATATATATATCATTACTTTCTATATAGAAAAGAAGTAAAAAGAAAAGAAGGACACATACTTTTAGATATTTGAGTTTCCATATGCAACAGGGGGGCGAGAGGCAAAATAGAAAGTTTTAAAAGGAACAACTTTATTAATTGAAATCATTAACAATATATGCCCAGTAACTGCTGAAGTATACTTATGCGGTGAGCATCCATGGTGCGAGGGACGCCAATCCCTGCTGGGCTATTTATTAAAGAAAATGGTAAAGAAAGATGAAAGTTGGGCAGCAATGCGATGTAGTAAATGCAATAGCATTAATGTAGATCTTATAGAAAAATATTGTTATAAATGTGGAGGCAGGAGGTTAAAGAAGAATGACATCTGAAGAAGATTTTCCAAGTTTGAAAGATACAGAGCTAACACCAAGACAATGGAGCGAGTTCATGATACAAACACATTGCCTTGACAAAGCAAAAGTCAAGAAAGTTATTGAGGAATTAAAACCACTTATTGAAGGAAGATTTGTTAATAAGGAACCATTGAGCATAAAAGAAAGTGAAATTATTAAATCTGTTATTACGAATATAAAAGAGAAATTAAAAAAAGAATTAGGAATAGAATAATGGTAAGAAACACAGGAGACTTCCAGTATAAAAAAGAAGCAGAGTCAGAAATAATGAACTGTTTACATATAGCTGTACTAAGGACCACAAATCTCATCACAAAAATGATGAGGAAAAACTTCTCGAAAACAATGCATCCAAGTACTATTTTAAGGATCCTAAATAAACTTGAATCAGAAGGGAAAATAAAATCAATTGAAGCAGGCAGAGCAAAGTTGTGGCAGAAAAAATGACATACTCCCAAATAAATCACACTAAAGTGTGGGGTTTCTCTACCTCAAGAGAAGGAGAAGATTAAGATGAAGATGGATGAATATTTAGTAGAAGATGAATGGAAAAATATTACAGAATATATATTTGTATGTTTAAGTAATGTTTGTGATAGTGTTGATTGGCAAATAAGCATTTCTTTGTATGATGATACAATTAGTAAAGGGATGTTAAGTGGTGGGAATGTTGGAGTAATTACTGCACAAGGTATTATTTTAAATCAAAACTTTAGGTATGATTTAAGATTAGTTTCAACAATAATACCTGAACCACAAGAATATCACATAACAAACAATGCTTTTATGATTTTAGCAAGAAAAAAGAAAGCGAGGTGAAGCCAAATCAGTAATATCCTTTGGCACGAATTATGATAGCAGCAGAAGCAGAACAATATAGGAAAGACCAAGCGCATGTAAGCAAACTGGTAAATTCTACTTGGGATCAAGCTATACTTGAAAGGAATCAAAAAAATAATCAAAACTTAGGAAGGTGGTTGTGATGGAAAATGAAGAGCATATTGAAAGGCATAAGATATTGCATAAAGAATTAGATGAGTTAATGGCAGATCATATAAGGCATACTAATAAATTGCCGAGCAAGACAACAGTGCTGGAATTAGCTCAATGGAGTCATGAGCAAACAACCAAACCAACAGGTGAAGAATAAAATGACATTTGAAGAAGATTTTCCAAGTTTGAAATGGAGTTGGGAGTTTATAGATGGTGGGCAACATAAAATATCTGCTGTTAGGACTGAAGATATCCAAAAACATTGCCTTGACAAAGCAAAAGTCAAGGAAGTTATTACAGCATATCTCTGTAAATATATTTGTAAAAAAGATAAGAAAATTAGAAATTATAGAGATGGAATTTTAAAAGAATTGGGGTTAGAATGACTGCAGGCGATGTATTACATCTTCTTGAAAAGAAGAAGAAAACAGGATGGCAAGATTGGTATTGGTTAAAGTGGAGACCAATTAAGAATGGAACTTGGAACTTCTATACTCTTAGACAATATTATCATAAATCTATTGGTATTAGGATAGGTTTAGGAAGGAATCAAGGTCAATATGGCAATTCTTGGAAGATGTTTACTATTGATTTAGATTTAATTTGGTATGATATCCATTTTTGGATGGAATGGAAGATAAAGGCAAGCGAGAAAGCAATAAAAGAATCAAAGAAGTTAGCAAGGATGTATAAAAGATTTCCTGTAACTTTAGATAAGAGGTAGTGGCGTAGCCATAAAGAAGAATGACACTAAAAACTTTGAAGGATTTAAATTGGGCTAATCTGGAACCACAAAGAACCCAATTAAGACAAGAAGCAATCAAACATATTAACTTTTTACAAATAGTAATTGATAAGTTAGTACCACTTCAAAAAGAAATTCGCAGATATAACCAATTTAAATATTTAGAGATAAGCGGAGAGGTCGGAAAAACTAAAAGTATGATTGATTGGATTAAACATTTTTTTAACATAACAGAGGAGGATTTGAAATGAAATTACCAAAGAGAATAAAAGTTAGTTGTATTCATGGAACTGGTGCAGGCAGTAATGGTAAGTTTTGGGTTAATAATCCTAAGAAAATTAAATGGTACAAGAATTTAATCGATAAAGGAAAATTGGAATTATGCAAAATTATTAAGGAGGAATTTTAAATGAAAAAAGACAATAGAAAAGCAAAAGGATATCAGAAAAAACCAACAATGAATGGAGTTACAGCAACAGGAATAACTGGAAGATTTAAGGGAGATCAGATTGAAGTAATCTTTGGAAAATCTTATCAAGATACTATTATTAAAGTTAATGGAAAAAAGATAGATTTAGTCCAGGCAGTTTATTTAAAATGTGTAGTTGGACAAGTAACAAAAATGACTCTGGAGGTAATTCCAGTAAAATGAAATTAATTGATAAAATACTGGAAAATATTGCAGATATGAGTGGTAGAGGATGTAGGTCAAGAGATGCACCAAGAATTGCAGAAAAAGAATCGCCAGAACATGATTAAAAATGACAAAAATAATAAACTTTAGCGTAGTTGAGATACTTCCCAGCTTACTTGATAAGACAAAACAACAAACGATTAGACCTGCTTGGAAGACAGGTAAAGTTCCTTTTGGAGCTTGGGATTGGATGAATAAATGTCCAAAAACAGGTGCAATGCTGAAAACTCCTCGTTTTAAAGTCGGAGACAAAGTCGAGATTCTATGGAGAGAAGAGGATGATTATCTATGGTTCGAGAAAGCTACAGGAACACCGGTAACAGATATGGCCTATCAAGCAGCATTAGAAGAATCAAGAAAATTATTTTTCAACAAACATCTCGGTAATGCAGAAATAACTGAGTGTTTTAAGATTGAGCTGAGTAAAGGGGGAATATTATCTTTAGCAACTGAAAATAATAATGCTTTACAGACTACAACTGATTTATTTAGAGATAGTTATAATAATGAATTTAATGAGGATTTAGCAAAAAGAGAGGGCTTCAGAGATATTGTAACTGTAAAATCTCCAAATGTAAAGATGAAATCATCTGCAGCAGAGCAAATGTTCAAAATCCTTGATAAAAAATACGATTTAAGCAGTCCAAAAACTTTTTATGTTTATAGATTCAAATGGAAAGGTACAGATTAGCAGGGATTAATTGCAAAGGATGCGGAAGCGCATTATATGTTGATGAGTATGAAAAGATAACTATTTGTCCTTATTGCAAAAGGCAGATAGTACCAGAGTCAATGAAAAAATGGATTGAGACCGGATCTAATTGTTTTTAATGAGAATGAGATTTTTATTGAAGAGATAGTAAATACTGAGAAAGAAGGAAGCATACTAAAGAAGAAGCATTTGTATCCGTTTTATGTTAATGCGGTTAAGATATAAGAATGGAAAATCAACTACATACTTATAAAGAATATCAAGAATTCTTAAATTGGCCTTTAAAGGATAAAATAGTCAGAGCAGATCAGATAATACTTCATGAATTGAAAGGTCATAAGAAGCCAATAGTATCATGTTCTTGGGGAAAAGATAGTATAGTATTGTTACATTTAGTAAGAAAGTGGTGCAAGAATGTCTTGGTTATTTTTGAGAATACTGGTGTAGAATATCCTCAGACATTAAAATACAGAGATAGGATCCTGGAGGAATGGGATATTAAGAACTATGCAGAAACGCAGCCTATTAAATCTTTTTTTAAATGTGTCAAAGAATATGGATATCCTAAATATAGGCAAATGTCAGGTCAAGGAAAACAAAGAGCGCCTAAATGCTGTTATTATTGTAAAGAGAAACCAGCAATAGATTTTATTAAAAAGTACAAAGTAGACTTGAATTTTATAGGATTACAGGCCACAGAGAGCATGGTCAGAAGATTGAGCTTTCTGAGAGAAGGAGAATTCTTTGACAGCAAAAAATACAAGTGCAGGATAGTGAGACCAATAATGATCTGGACTGATAAAGATGTGTGGGAATATCACAAATTAAACAAGATCCCTAAGAATCCTTTATATGATTTAATGGATCGTAATGGATGCATGCCCTGTACAGGATTCAAGAACTGGAGGAAAGTAATGAACAAAGCAAATCCTAAACTCTATAAAATAGTGTCCAGGCAAATAGGGGAACCAGTACTTCAGGAATGGTGTAAATAAATGAAAGGATGCAGAACTTGCGGTCATGAGAAAGCAGATCATACCAGGAAAGGAACTGGATGCAAATACTGTGGATTTTGTAAAGAGTATGATGAAGTAGAATTGCCAGAGTCACCAGGAGTTGATCAGAATAGGGCCAGAAAAACAGACCACAATTGAAGGAGAAATAGTCAACTGTTTAAAGATAGGAAAGCAACATGAGACAGTTAGGATCCCAAATAGATATGCAGCAGTATATAAGTGCAAGATTTGTGGAGCAAAGGTAGAGTTAAAAGATAATTCTAAGGAGTTTGTGTAACGTTTTTGTAGTAATTAAGAGGTTAACCAGTTGCGTAATTCCCTCACTAATAGGGGATATAATAGGAAGTTTTTTAAAGGACTGAACTAATGTAGTAAAAGAATGAGGTAAAACAACCAAGTAAACAAACAACAAAACAAGGAGGAACAAACCAAAATGGAAGAAAAAGAAAAAGAAAAAGAAAAATTAAGGAAAGCAATGAAGGACTTTAAAGACTCAGCATATAGACTGCAGGATGTCTGGAATGAATCAGAAGGAAAAGAACCAATTCTGACAGAGAACTACCCTTTCAAAGACAGCTTCGATGAAGTAGTTTGTCAAATAAGTGAATGGGTAAAAGAGCATAATGGTGAGCAACAATGAAACCAGGACTAACAAGCCAAGTACAGATTTTTATCGATGGACTAACAGAACAAGACATCGAGATTTTAGAACAAATAAAAGGAGGCGTTTTAAATGGAAACTTACGGTGAAATAACACTACTGCAAAAATTCTTTAAGGATCTTAAGGAAATACTTAGCATAAAAAAAGGCTATATTCCGCTGGGGATGACGTTGAACCTTGCAGAAGATCTAAGAAAAAAAGGATTTACGGAGGAACACTAAAATGGCAATGTACGAACAAGCAGAAAAGATAAACCAGAGGCTTAAATCTATGTTTAAAGGGATTGAGATCAGGGCCAAAGAAGACATAAGTGAAGAAGCAATAGCAGACCTTTTTATTAGATTTGGTCAAATAGCAAAATTCAGATGCAGAAGTAATGTAGCTTATAAAAACTTTTTAGATGGTTGTTTTAAAGACTTATTTGAGATAGTTGGAAGAGAAGAACCCAGACCTGATGGCTCCACCTTCACTCAATTTAAAGCAATCAAAAAAGAACCTGAAATGGAAGAACCACCAGAGCCAAAATATCGTCAAAGGAGCATATAAAATGAGTATAACTGATTCAGAAGCAAGAAGCAACTGCCCAGAAGGGCTTAATAGTTGTAAAGAGTGTCAGAGGTATATGGATGATTGTGATGGGCAAGAACCCTCAAACCAATAGATCACCAAGGAGGCAGATAAAATGAACCAAAAAGACTATAAGGAAATTGCAGGGATAATAAAAGATAACTTTAAGGATTTCTTATTTCAAAGTGATGCTTTAGTTTTGGCAAGACAAAATATATCAAAAGAATTAGCCGATTGTTTTGAAAGAGAATATCAAGAGAGATTAGAAAAGAATATGGGAAAGATATATGGAAAAGGAAAACCTATTGACAATTTCAACAAACAACAATTCCTTAAAGATTGTGGGGTGGAGAAATGAATATAAAATTAGAATGTAATGATTGTGAAAGTGAGGATATACATATTGATTTGGGAAGGCATATGATTTGGTGTAATGGTTGTGGAGAAACTCAACAAATGTCTATAAGGGAATATGATTGGATAGAAGGTGAAGAATGAGACAAAGCCTATCAATAGAGCAAGCAAAGGAACTCAAACTACAAGATAAATGTCCAACTTGCGGAGCAGAGATAGAGGAATTTATGTTCAAAGAAGATGGGGAAGAATTTACTGGTAGAAAGTGTAAAAAAAGATGTGGATACTGGGGATCATAATGGAAAACACACCAATAATTGTAGCAGATACAAGCTGGGCAGAATCAGTACCAGCTTGGTTATATAAAGAAATTCAAGCAGAAAGAATGATTAATTCTATGTGTGATTTACTTACAAAGAATAAAATGGATCATAATCAATTAGTAGGGGATGCAGAATGCGTGATATGGTTAATGACTGCATCTAATAAAGGGCCTTTAGATGGTGATGGAACTGTGATTTATCTTTATCTTACTGCAAAACTTATGTTAAAAACAAAGAAAATTCCAGATGTAAAAGATTTACCTGATTTTTTAGTAGAACCCTATAATGATGGTTTAACAGAATATCAACAAAGATTATTAAGCGAATTAAAACAGAAAATCTACAATTCAAGAGGAGGAAAATTTAATCATCCTATTATTGAAATGCTTAAATCATTTAATAAAACAGGAGGAAACAATGGAACTAAAACAAATAAGTAGGAAACATGTAGGAAAGAAGGTAAGTGAGAGTCAAGAAGCGCAGATCAAGGGACTGCAGGAGAAACTGGGTAAGGAGCAGGGAAGAACAATAGCTTGGTTAGAAGCGAAGCATGTGTTCTTTGAGAGCATACCTGACTCGAAAGAAGTGTTAGAAGGGGCTTATTCAGTAGATAGTGCCGATCTACTGGATGAAAAAAAGAATCCAGGATTTAAGCTGGATGCAAAATCTGTATTAAATAATCCGGACATAAAAAAGACAGAAATTGTGAACAAAAGAAAAAATCTGACAATTGCAGAAACTAAACTTGGAGTGACTATGGTAATTAACCAAGATGAATGTAAAACTCTTGGATTAAATCTTGAAGGATCCACAAAAGAGGCCATAGTAGAAATTAGAAAAAGACTGGGATTGCCAGCAAAAAAGGAGAAGAAATAGAAAGTTTTAAAAGGAACTGCTGATAGGGAGGTTTATTATGAAAGAAAACGATAAAAGAAAAGCAAAAAATAAAGCAATAAAGAAGATAATGGATTTCTTGAATAAACAAACTGATGTCATAAACTTGAGAACTTTATCTGATAAATTGAATATGTCATACCCTACAGTGTTAAAATACAGAGATATCTTGGAAGATAGGGGAGAAATAATAGTAAAAGATTATGGGAATGTTGTATTAATTAAAGTAAAAAAACCAGGAGCGTGATAAAATTGAACTTTAAACCAGATAAGTACGAAAAAATAGTACTGAGATTCTATAAATTTGCAAAAAGACCGGATAAAGACATAAGGAGATTGATCGGAACATTTATGATACAGAGGCAAAATGCCTAAAATGTCTACAATAATAGTAGACAAGATAACTATAGGATTTTTTCAGGAAGAAACAGCCAGAGACGAAGCATTTGAAAAGTACATAGTTCCGAATTCTAACAACTGTATGAAAGGAACTGTGAAGGTAGGAATATGACTAAACCAAATTTATTGGAAGCAATAAATATAGTAAAAGAACAGATACCTAATTTGACAAACAAGTTACTTAAGGAATTTCATAGTAGTACTGAAAAGGAAATTGAGAAAAGAGAAAACAAGGAGGTTTGAAAATGAGAAGTGAAAAAGAAGTATATAATGCAAGGCAGAAGATACTTGATAATAAGAATTTAACACACAGTTATAGAGAAGATGCAATTGCAATATTGGATTGGGTTACAGGTGGAGTAAATTTTGATGGAATGTCGGGGGTTTGAAAATGCCAGTAAGAATAGTAGTAGGAAGTAGAATCAAGAAAAAAATAAGAATACAAATACAGGAAATAGTGACTGGAGAAAAAAATAAAGAAAAAACAAAAAACAGCGAGAACATGACTATCTACGATGATGAAGGAAAAATAAATATTAAAGAATTGTTCAAAGAAGTAGAAGAAACTGTAACTAATTATGCAGAAAAAAAAGGAGAGGTTACTAAGTATTGAGAATGAGAGAAATAAAATTCAGAGCTTGGGATAAGAAAAAGAAAAGAATGATGTATTATCCTTTAGGTGTTGGGATACACTTAGATAAGGGTGATGAGGAAACAATATCATATGGAACAGGAATGAATACTGTAACAGTGCATCCAAAAAGCAAAACATATCAACTTATGCAATACACAGGTCTCAAAGACGAAAACAACAAAGAGATTTATGAAGGAGATATATTACAAGATGATAATGATGATATTTTTGAAGTTAAATTTGGAAAGCTTCCATTAGATAAAAGTAGGGATTGTGTCTGTACTTACGAAGCATTTTATTGTAAAGGATATGGACAATTAGGACAAGCTCCATCTTATGAATGCCAAGAGATTAGGGAATGGATGAAAGTCATAGGCAACATTTACAAAAACCCAGAGTTGTTAAAATGAAAATAATAATAAGCATTTTATTGATATTAATAGTCGGATGTGTAGAAGAAACAAGAATACAAGAAGAATGTCCAGTAAGTTTAAAAGATTGTTTAGAAAACTTTGAAGATGTAAATAATGTACCTGATAACTATAAAGAATCATGTGCTGAATTAAATAAATTCTGTGACTTTATTTTTGAAAATTATTATTTAGTTCCAAAATGAAACCCAAAAACGTAGCAAACTGGTTATTAGATAACAAACCAGGAAAAACACCAAATATAGAGAGACTTGCAGAATCAATGGAATTAAAAGAATTAAAAAAATTAAGAAAGATCCTGGAAGATCAGGAAGTAATAAAAGAAAGATTAGAAAACACAGCAGTAGGATAATGGCAATCGAAGTAAGCGAAGGACCAGAAGAAGTAAATGAAGGCAATGTAGTCTATTGGTCAAGACATGCGCGGGAGCTGCATGGGACTATTAAAAGTAAAGCACTTAAGTTTCTTAAATATAATTGTATACATTATATAGGGCCAGACTCAACATTTGACAGTAAATATACTTTTATTTGCTTACCTCTTAACACAGAAGAAACATTTGAATATAAAGGAACTACATTCAAAAAGAAAGCTTTTGAAAGAGATTATAACATAAGCGAATATCTTATGTACAAAAGAGAGAGTGATAAGCGCTGGATCTGCAATTGTCAAGGATGGGGTGCAGCAGAAAGAGACAAAGAAAAAAAGCGAGAAGATGGGATACAATGCTCACATTTGCTTGGTTTAATATTTGCATTTAAAGTAAAAAGATTTGGAAAGAAACAGGGGGCCAGTGATCAGGATATGGCACCAGAACCAAATGACTAAACTAAAAACATTAAAAGAGCTGATAAATACTAACTGCTGTACTGTTTGCGCTACAATGTTAAAAGGAGATTTGAAAAAAGAAGCAATCAAGGAGATAAAATTTGCAAAAACAAAAGATGGAACTAAAGGCTTATTTGAGAATGGTATTGCTGTTATGTTCACAAAAGATGTAATAGAATATATCAAGTGGAAAAATAACATAACAGATGAGGATTTGAAATGAAAGACAAAATATACACCAAAGTAGCAGGAATTTCATTTGAAGGCAGACAGAGAACTGTAGAAGTATTAGAAGAAAACGAAGAATTAATTTTAAAAAGAGAAAAAGATAACAAATTCGATAAGAACGCAATACAAATATTTAATAAAACAGGTATTATGATCAGTTATATAAATAAAGTTTTAGCAGGAGACATGGCAAAGTTAATGGATAGTGGAGTAGATTTTAATTGCAGAGTAATGCAGATAACTGGATTTACTCAAGCTACACAAGGAGTAAATCTTGAAATAACAAGACAACCTATTAATTGCAAAGATGCTGATGAAAAGTATCATATCAAACAAGCAGAGGTGATTTGAATGGAAATGCAAATAAAAAAAGATTTAGACAAATGTGAAGGATATGAAGTAGAGGATTTAGGAGCAATTGGAGTGAAGTATACAAGACATGATAATCTTGTAGCATATATAATTAATGAGAAGAGTAATAAAATAGAAGTTATATCTTATAAGCACCACCAAGATGGGGAAGTTATAGCCCATTTTTATGTAGATATTGAATTATATACTTTAAGTGCTTTTGTTAATGAATATCAAGTATCAAAACAATAATTAAGAGAGTTTAAATGCCTGAAGAATACCAAGAACCAACAAAAGAGATCGTAATGAGACGGCTTGAAATACTTCCAGAGACTATTAAAAAACAGTATATAACTGTGTTAAATTTACAAGACGAAATCAATTCAATAGAATTCGATATAAAATCTTTTAAAAATAACATTATGCAAAAAGTAGCAGCTGAAATAGATGGTGAAGGAAAGCAAAAATATAAAACAATCCAGGCCAGAGAAATAGAAATGGATATCCGGCTTGCTAATGATGATCGTTATAAATTATTATCTCAAAATATGGCTAAAAATGCCAGGAGGTTGAAAGAAAAAAACATAGAAATTGAGTTTGTAAATAACAAGCTGAAGTCTGCCAGAATAATGGCAAGGCTGATAGGAGAAACAGAAAAACAGGAGTGATAGAAATGGTAGATGCAAGAAATTATCTTGGAGAAAGTATAACTGCAGATATGGTTGAGGCTATGGAGGCAAATCAACTGGTTATTTTAAGTAAAGGGACAGAAAAATTAATGAGGGATAATGCAAAAAAATTAAACTTTTTTGTAAGCATAAATAAATTAAAAAAACAATGGCAGCCAAATCCAACAACTCTTAAAAATCTGATTAAAGCTTGGGGCCATGAAACAGAAAATTGGTTGGGGAAGGTTGTAAATATTTCTTTAAAGATTATAATTGGGAAGAACACAATAATAGGAACTGCAGCATCAACAAAAAAAGAATCTGAAAAACCACAAGCAGGAGAGTTTGGAAAAGATGTTGAGGTACCTAATAAATGCAGTAATTGTGATGCAGATGTTACTGATAAAGTAAAAGAGTACAGCATAGATACGTACAAAAAAGTCTTGTGCTTTCCTTGCCAAGAAAGGGAAAAAGCTAAAGAGGCTTAAAATGTCCACAAGCCAACAAAGTGCCAGAAGAAAATACCAAGAAAAATATGCTTGGAGAGTAAAAAATAACATATGCACCAGATGTGGATCAGAACCTCCAGAAGAAGGGAAAATCAGATGTGTAACTTGTAATAAAAAAGAACAAGATCGTAAAGCAGCCAAAACAAAATGCAAGTGTTTCAAACAAAATGGACTGATAAAGACGGGGCAGAGCGTAGAATTGCCATCGATATCAATCTATGGGTAATAGGATCCTTTATAACAGGGATCCTGATAGGAAAATATTATATGTGAGGTGTGAGAATGGAACTAATAAAAAGGATTTGTAAGAATTGTAATAAAGATTTTGGAGATGAGATTATGAATGGGTGGGAAGAAGCAAGAGATTATTGTCAGAGTTGTGTTTGTGAGGTGATGTAAAAATGGCATTATGTACTGGTTGTGATAATACTGGAACAGTTGAAGAATTAGAGAACGGAAAATGTACTTGCGGAAAAACCTGGAAGGCATTAATGAGGAGCCTAAGAAGATTATTTAGAATAAAATCTAAAAAAAGTAAGCCTCCAACAGGAATGATGTATATTGGGGGATATCCTAAAAACATGAAAAAATCATTATATTATCACGATCGACAACAAGGAGGTGAGAACAAAGTGGCTAAAAAAGAATATACCATAAAGACTACAGTAGCTGAAGTAACCAGGAGCCGGATTCGTTTAGAGTTTGGAAGAACGCAAGGTAGCTTGTGGATAACAGGAACAGGACTTGCAGCAAGGAAACTGAAGCCTAAGATTGGGGATATTATGTATGTGACCTTAAAAAAAGGTTAGAAATAGAGGCATAGAAAAATAGGGAGTCCAGGGGTGGTGGCTCTTTTTAACAAAATATAATAATAAGTAAATAAATAAGATGGATGATCAGATGGAATGCCTACACTTGAGGAAATTATTGAAAGCAAACAACAGCAGTTTAATTTACTTCAGAGAAAATATGAATCGCTTCAAAGATATGGATTTGCTATTGCTTATGATATGAATCCCTATCTTGAAATTGATGAACAGATTTACTTTGCTCAACAAGGATTATACTGGTTATGGAATGACATACAAACATATGGAGAAAATTATTTTAAGTATGGTGATTGAGAATGAAAACAAAAACGGAGGATGAATGACAAACTTAAAACAATTAATCAAGGAAGTTGAGAAGTTGAGAAAAGTAGCTACTGATACCTATGATAATTTTTATTTGAAAGGCATAAAACAAACAGTTGAGGCAGTTGATAAGAGAATTGATTTTATTTGGGATGATGATGATGAAGACTGGCAAACCTTAAAGAAACTATTAGGAGTTAAATAGAATGCCAACAAAAACAAAGAGTGATGAAAGATGAAATATCCATTTAAAGCTAAAATAATTCAAGGTAGACAATTAATAGAACTTGCATCAGGAATAAAAGATGAGATTGTTGATGTAGTCGGAGAGGATTGTGATGGACTTTATCATATAAAAGCAAATGGTAAGGAATGTTTTGTAGATAAATGGAGAGTGGGAAATGCCAACAAAAACCGATAAGATAGAGGATAGTATTGATAACATTAGAGAGGAGATTCAAGGAAATGAAACTAAACATATTAATACAGCATTTATAGAAGTTATGCTTCAAAATATAGAACCAGCCATCAAAAAACTTGAACAGGAGAAGGATGAAAGTATTAAAGGGTATCAAAAAGCTATGGTTGATTTAGATAAGAAAGCTTATGAGAGAAATAAATTAATTGTAAAAGAACAAATCAAAGAACTCAAAACAAAACTCAAAGACAAGGACGAGAAAATAGAAGAGTTAAAGAAAGGTTGGAATGATTCTATGAAAATAATTAATAACCATGTTCAAACTAATTTAAGTTTAAAGCTACAAATCGAAGACAAGGATAAAGCAGTTGAGAAGGTGTTTGAGGATGTTACTATTAAATGGTTATGGGCTATAACATTTTGGAAAGATGAGCCTGTTAAATTAATTAATAAGTTTAGCAAG
>SDBU01002437.1_pt1 | contig 24682 bp, 20 predicted proteins | sample 2277071 | NCBI WGS metagenome assembly SDBU01 (sample SAMN10397929, study PRJNA504765) | marine sediment metagenome | isolation source: marine sediment core GS08_GC12, 126 cmbsf | place: Arctic Ocean: Gakkel Ridge, Loki's castle | collected 2008
AGCACTTTGCCCCCCTTGGCGTCGAGACAATAGATACCGTCCCGCTCGTCGGCCTTGTTGTGGTCGGTCCCGGAGGAACCCACGAAGACCTTTCCCTCGGCCAGCACGGGGTTGTTGAGATAGCCCTGTATCCCAATCCGCGTCTTCCACAGGATGATCGGCCTGGTGACCGCGGGGGTATTCGGCGCCGCCCCGGTGCGGGCGACGTCACGCTGGAACACCGGCCACTCCGCCTGCTCCGCCGACGCGGCGCTGGCCAGCAGGCAACCCAGTAGCATCCAACGGATCTTCATCATGGCTTCGTACCTCCCTTTATGCCCTGTCGATCGCCCCCCCGCCGAAGCGGGCTCGCCCTTCAGGTTGTCACCCGTCCGCCATTGTGCTGTTCTACTGGTTCAGTCTGAAAGAAAAAAGGGAATGCAAATAAAGGGGCCAGGCTAATTCCGCTGCACACCATCCCGGCAGACGGCCTTGCGTGTGCAGCAAAAAAACGCTGCACACCTTACACGCTCATCGCACGTTCTCGTGTCGTCCAAGTGTAGGGTGTGCAGCGGCCGTTCGCTGCACACCGCCGCGGCGGACGGCCTTCCGTGTGCAGCGGAAAAACGCTGCACACCCTACAGGTCTATCAGTAGCTGCCCTTGGTGTCGAGGGTTTTGCCTTTGGCGGTCTTCTTCTTGGAGGTGGAGTTCTTGATCCGCTCCTGGAGCTTCTCGTAGTAGAGGTCCTCGTCGACGGGGATGTTCACCCAGTCGTCGGTCCAGGCCGACAGCAGCATCGCGTTGCCGAGTTGGAGGCCGCGGATGCCTTCTTCGCCGGGGGACAGCAGCTTGGTGCCGTTTTGGATGGCGCTGATCCAGTTCTTCATGATGCCGACGTGGGCCCCGCCGCTGCGCCCGGCGCGAATGTCGCACTTCCACACTTCCGGGCCGCCGAAGCCGCCGGTGTGTGTGCGGTTGAACTCCCGCTCGCCGACGCGCGTGCGGTGGAAGGTCAGGTTGCCGCCTTCCATGACGAGTTTGCCGCGGTCGCCGGTGATCTCCAGCCGGTTGGTGCCGGGGGCCTCGCCGGTGGAGGTGATAAACAGCCCGGTGGCGCCGTTTTCGTATTCGACGTAGGCCGTCACGTCGTCCTCGACCTCGATGTCGTGGTACTTACCGAAGCTGCAGAACGCCCGCACCCGCTTGGGCAGCCCGCACATCCACTGCCACAGGTCGAGGTTGTGCGGGCACTGGTTCAGCAGCACGCCGCCGCCCTCGCCGGCCCAGGTGGCGCGCCATCCGCCCGAGTCGTAGTAGCTCTGGGAGCGGTACCAGGAGGTGATGATCCAGTTGGTCCGCTTGATCTCACCCAGCTCGCCCGATTCGACCAGCTCCTTGACCTTCTGGTGGGTGCCGTCGGTCCGCTGGTTGTACATGATGCAGAAGGTCTTGTCGCTCTTGGCGGCCACCTCGTTCATCTCGCGGACCTGCCGGGTGTACACGCCGGCGGGCTTCTCGGTCAGCACGTGCAGATTGTGGCCGAAGCCCTCGATGGCCAACGGCGGGTGATCGTAATGCGGCGTGGCGATGATGACGGCATCCAGCTCCGCGGCGGCGGCATAAAAGGCCTCGGTGTTCTCGTAGGTCCGGACCTTCTTGCCGAGGTTCTCGGTAGCCCAGGTCAGCCGCTCGTCCCTCACGTCGCACACGGCCACCAGCTTGGCCCCGGGGACGACGCCCTCGTTAAGGTGTTTGGCATGCGAACTGCCCATGTTGCCGATGCCGATGATACCTATCCTGATGTCCGCCATTTGTCTCTCCTCGTTGCGTGTTTCGTGCCGGCAAAGAACGTCATAATACCCCCTTGGCCGGCCCTGTAAACCCCCCGACCGGGCGAACGTTCACGGCCGCTTGTACCACAGGCTCCGCCAGTAGGCCTGGTCCGTGGCGTAGACGTCCAGCGGGTCGGTGGCCGGGTCGAAGGAGGCCGGCAGGACGCCGTATCGCTTCATCTCCCGGTAGTACGGCAGCGGGGGGCGGAAGCCCGGCATGTCGAACCGCTTGATCGTCTCGAGTCGTTCCTTCCCGGCGATGCACAACGACAGCAGGGCCTGGTAATCCGGGTCGTTGGTGTCGGTGAACAGTTCCGGGCACCGGGCGGCCGACTTGGGGGCCTCGCCGGCCATGGGCCCGGCGTAGCCGCCGGCGGCGCGGGAAAGCGGGGCCAGCAGGATCAGCGACTTCTCCGGCCGGGTGAGGTTGAACACCCGATGTCGGCTGAAGCGGAACTGCCGGTCCTTCAGGTTGGGTTTCCAGAACGAGCCGCCCAGCTCGTCGCACAGGGAGTTCGGCAGCCGCCCCGCGCCCTTGTGGCAGGTCCCGCATCGGCGGGCGACCGCGGCGGCGTGGGCCTTCTGCTCCGGCCAGCCGCGGTCGGTGCCCACTTGGCGGTTTTCCTGGTAGCCGCCGATCATGCCGCTGCCGAGGGCGGCGTAGGTGCCCGGGTAGGCGGCGCCGGTTTCGATCCAGTAGCGAATGACGCTCACCTCGCGCGAGGAGGGCTTCACCTTGTGGTGGGTCCCGTCGATCTTGCGCATCAGCGGGCTCACCGCGGCGCCAATGCTGCGGGGCGGGCGGTTGGAGATCGGCTCGTTCCGCCCGTCGACGAACTGCCGCATCCACGTCAGCGTGTAGTAGCTGTGGGAGAACATCGGCCCCCGGTCACCGGTGAGGATCGCCCCCCCGGAGCCCTTGTCGGCATCGTGGCACTTGAGGCAGTGGCGGTCGAGGATCGGCTGGACGTCGCGGGGGAAGTCCAGCACGTCCGGCACGCCGGCGATCGGTTCAACGCGGCTGGGCGGGCGGCGCAGGGCCTCCAGCCGGCCCAGCGCGGCGGCGTTGGCGGGGCTGGCGGTGCGCTGCTCGTGGCAGCCCACGCAACTGGTCAGCTCCCCCGGCATGACCGTCAGGAAGCTCTGCATCCGCTTGACCGAGTTGTCGTTGGCGTCCAGCGCCACGAAGAACAGCGCCCGGTTGGCGGGCAGCTCCATGTAGGCCGAGCCGTCGGGTTCGACCGGCACGGTGCCGACCACCCGCTCCAGCGTGAAGGTGCCCCCGTAGCTGAGCGGGTCCATGCCGCCGGTGTAGTTGATGGGCTTGGGCAGGGTCTCCAGGACCAGCAGCTTGGTGATCTCCCCCCGCTTGACGCCGCCCATGTTGCGCCCGGTGTATACGTCGGCCAGGATCAGCCGCCCGGTGGAGCTGCTCCGATCGATACGCGGGGGGATCACTCGCTCGCGCGGACGCTTTATGACCGGCCGGGGTTCGTGAAGTTCACTCCTGACCGAATGCACGGTGGTGGCCCGCCCGCGGCCGTCGATCAGCACGATCTCCCGCCCGCGGGCGGCGAGGATCGCCTCGGCCGACAGCGGGAACGGGTCGCGATAGCCGCCGCCGGTGAGGTTCCGCATGGCGCCGCGGTCGTCCGGGCCGGACTTGGACGTCAGCACCGCCACCGAGCCGGCGTGCTCCCGCGCCCCGTGACCGGGAGAGTTGATCAGCACCACGTCGTCGGTGCCGGGGATCGGCTTGGCGTCGATGAACACCTGCCCGGGCCGCAGGTTGCCGTAGTAGACCATCTGCCCCGTGCCGTCGGGGTTGGTCGTCCACAGGTGATGGTAATGCACCTGCGAGCGGTCGACGTACTCCCACCGCTGGAACAGCACCCGCCCGTCGGGCAGCACCCAGGGGGTGTTCTCCTGTTCGAGGTTGGCCGAGATTTCCCGAATGTTCCCGCCGTCGCCGTCGCAGCGGTACAGGATCGCCACCTGGGTCAGCCAGCAGTTGACCCACCGCTTACCCCGGCCGGAGGCGAAAACGATCCCGCCGTCGGGCAGGTAGGTCGGCTCGATGTCGTCGTAGCCGCCGGCCGTCAGCCGTCGCAGGCCGGTGCCGTCGACGTTGATCTCGTGGAGGTGGTAGTGGTCGGTGCCGCCTTTGCGCCAGGAGAAGAGGATCTTCTTCGCGTCGTAGTGCACGGCCGGGTCTCGGATCGCCCCTTCGGGGTCGTTAAGCAGGTCGGTCACCTCTCCGGTGGCCACGTCAAGTCTGCACAGCTTGCCCCCCTTGCCGTAGGCCTTGCGGTTCGAGTCCGGGCCGTAGTAGCCGAAATTGGCGTACCAGTGCCCGTCACGGCTGCTGGTGCGGACGGCGTAGATAATCTGCCGAACGCCGAGGGCGATCAGGCGCTCGCGAACCCGCCCGGTCCGTGCGATGGCGGCTTGTCGGGCCCGGCGGCCGGCGCCGGCGCGGGCCTTTCGCCCGGCCGCGGCCAAGGCCCGGGTGGTCTTCTCGTCGGTGAAGCGGATTTCCCAGATGGAGAACAGCCCGGGCGGTCCGGGTTTCACGCACAGCACGCGGATGAACCGGGCGTGGGCGGTGACCCCCGGGAGCACGTCGGTGCCCCCGTTGCCACGCCCCTGGCGGTGTAGCGTCTTCCAGCGTTTCCCGTCGCCGGACGTTTGCACCTCGTACACCGCCGCGTAAGCCGCCTCCCAACGGATGGTCAGCCCATCGATGGCCGTAACGGCCCCCAGGTCAATCTGCAGCCACTCGCTCTTGCCCGCGACGGCCTTGGCGCTGGCCCAACGGGTCTTGGCATCGCCGTCGACCGCGAGTTCCGGGTGGTAGTTGCCCTCGTGCACGCTCGAGGCGGTAACCGCCACCTGCCCCGCCGTCGCCGCGGAGGCGGCCAGGGCGACGGCCAGCACGCCGACCCACACCCGCCGAACCCTCCGCACGCCCGCGAAAACTTCCATCGGTCGCTCCCAATCGCCCCGGCGCCACACACCGGCGCCCGCTCCCGGTGGAACACCCCGCCCCGCCTTGGGGTTCGCCCGGACGCCACGCGCGGCCGCGGGCGGCTCAGGCGCCGGAGACCGGGCGGGCCCGCTCGTCGTCGATCGGCATCGGCGGGGTGCCGAAGATCACGAACTCCAGCGGCTCGTCCCCATCGGCCTCGAGGGCGTGCGGCACCCCGGCCGGGATCACCACCACCGCCCCCGGCCGGAGGGCGTGGTCGGTTTCGCCGAGGGTGATCGTGCCGGTGCCCGCCAGCACGTAGTACACCTCGTCGTACCCCCGGTGCACGTGCCGGCCACCCCGCCTCACGCGGACGATGTGCACGTTGGCGATCCCCCCTTCCCCGCCGGTCACCACGCGCCGCACGTCGCCGTACGGGCAGGAGATCGGGTCGGTTTCGCCCAGGTACGCAACGAGGGGTTTACGGTCCGTCATTGTCGTTCCCTTCGGTAGGATCGGTCACGGTCGCCGGGCGAGACGCCGACGAGGAGCGCTGAGCGACGGCGATGGCCTCACTGAGGACTTTCGCCTCGGCGAGTATCTCTTCGCTCTCCGCCGCCGTCTCGATTGAGTCCCCCTTTTCCTGGATCAACTGCCAGGCCCGAGTCGCATCGGCCAGGGCGCCCGCCCAGTTCTGCTGCTGCACGCGAGCGTTCGCCCGCCCGAAATAGCACCTGATGGCGGCCGGATGGATCTCGATCGCCTCGGTGAAGGCCCTCTCGGCCTGGGCGTACTGCCCGGCATCGAGGGCCTCGTCACCTTCGTCTCGCCAGTACATGAACCGGTCGTGGTCGGACACCGGCATGATGCGCTGAACCGCATTGATGACCCCGCCTACAACGGGGCTCAGCGAGCCCGTCCACATCAGCGCCAAGAGGATGAGCATGAAGGTCCAGGTGGTCTTCCGGCCCCAGGCGAGCCGGAGGCGAGGGAACAGGCACGGCCAGATTTTCGACCCGTCCAAAGGCGGGATGGGGATGAGGTTGAAGGCGGCCAGTATGGCATTGATCAAGGCGGTGAACCCCAGGAACGAGTGCGCCACGTTCATCCACGCCCGGGTCAGGGGGCCGTACCGATAGGGATGCATCGTCAGGCGCATCAGGCCCAGACAGATACCCAGGAGGATGAGGTTGGCCGCCGGCCCGGCCAGGCTGGTGATCAGGTAGTCGCGCCGGGGGCGACGGAAGTTGTACAGGTTCACCGGCACCGGCCGGCCCCAGCCGAACGGCAGCACCAGCAGGACCAGCGTGCCCAGGGGCGAGAGGTGTCGCATCGGATTGAGGCTCACCCGGCCCTGGCGCCGGGCGAAGTGATCGCCCAGCAGGGAAGCCGAGAAGGCGTGGGCGAACTCGTGCACCGTCAGGGCGATCAGGAATCCCGGCAGCAGCAGCAGCGCGAAGAGCGGGTCCATCACGCCACCCCCCCTTCCCCCGACGGGCTCGCGGCCTGCTCAGCCAGCGAGGGCTGCCCTTCCCGCAGCGCCGCCAACGCCTCTTCCGCCAGGGCATCCAGGCCGACGGCACGGTAGCCGAGCACCTGGTAGTACAGCTTCTGCTCCGGGGGCATCGTCGCCCTCGCCAGGTGCCGATCGGCCTGGGGCCTGTCGCCCCGGCCCATCGCGAGGGCCCACTTGGCCATGTGGGCGACCGGCACGTCCTCCACCTCCAGCAGGTGGTCGGCCCGTTGGTCGGCCTCGTCGTGCCGCCCGGCCATCAGGGCGTCCAAGAGCAACGCCGACAGGATAAGCTTGGTGAGATACGGAGAGAGATCCTTCCGCGACTGCAGCCGGCGAGCCATCTCGATTTCGGCGCCGGGGTCGCCGCTGCGATTGGCGATCATGTACTCCAGCAGGTCCAGCATGCTGGCCTTGTCGTCTCCGAGCGTCCGGCCGCGTGCGAGGAGGTCCTTTGCTTCACCCTCATCGCCCGCATCCAGCGCCATCAGGCCCGCGTAGGCGGCGACCCCCGGGCGCGGGCGGTTCTGCATCCAGGCCACCGCCTGCAGCCGAGCCGCCACCGGCCCCATGGCCCGCTGAACGGCGACCAGGGCCTGCATGGCCACGGCGCCGTCGCCGCTGATGAACCACGCCGCCTTCAGCAGTGGCGCGCTTGCCGAGGGGCTCACCATCCCCGCCAGTTCCCCCAGCCACTGGAACGGCAGCGATAGCGCCTTGGCCACCCATCGCACGAGGAACATGCTCCGCCTCCGTCATTGCCGCCACAAGCGCCGGCCCCTACCCTTCTCTGATCCACACGGCCATCTCGCCTGGAGCGCGGTTGGCCCAGAGGCAATAGGGGATCGCCTTGATGGGCACGGTTTTGCTCTTGGCCGCGGCGGGGCGGTACAGTTGGCCCGACCAGCCGGTCGAGTGGCTGCGGCGGGCCTTGCCGGTGATCACCGTCACCCCGCCGAACAGTTCGCGGTCGAACACCGCCCGCAGCTTCCCGTCGGCCGGCAGCGACAGGTTGGCCAGGGCGTCGCCGTTGTCGACCTGTTCGAGGCAGTAGACCACCGGCCCGCGCTGGATCGCGACGCGTCCGGCGTCCTGGCGGACCTTCGGATGGGCCTCGATCCGCTCGACCGGCATCGGCAGCGTCAGCTCGACGCGGTCGCCCTTGGCCCACCGGCGTTTGATCTTCGCGTAGCCCTTATCCACCGGCGGTCGGACCGGCTTGCCGTTGACCTTGATCGTCGCGCCGCGGCACCAGCCGGGCATCCGCAGCGCCAGCGTGAACGTCGCCGCCGCGGCCGGGGCCACGTCGATGCGGACCCGCTCCCGCCACGGGTAGGCCGTCTTCTGCCGCAGCACGACGGACTGCCCGCCGATGGTCAGCTCGGCCCGCCCGCCGACGTACAGGTGCACGCGGGCCTCGCTGGGGCCCTGGGAGTACACGTACCCGCCGAGGGAGGCCAGCAGGCGGGCGATGTTCGGCGGGCAGCACGCGCAGCCGAACCAGTCCTGGCGGCGGTGATGCCGCGTCTTTCCGCCCGGGATCCCCCGCAGGGGCGGCTGGGGATGGGCCGCCAGCGGATTGACGTAGAAGAACTGCCTCCCGTCCCACGACACGCCCGACAGCACGCCGTTGTACAGGGCCCGCTCCATCACGTCGGCGTATCGGCTGTCGGGGTCCAGGTCGGCCATGCGGCGGGCCCAGAACACCAGCGCGATCGCCGCGCACGTCTCGGCGTAGGCGGTTTCGTTGGGTAGGTCGTAGTCGAAGGTGAACCCCTCGTTACTGCGGGTCGGCCCGACGCCGCCGGTGACGTACATTCGCGTCTCGGCGAGGTTGGCCCACAGCCGGCGAAGGGCGGTCAGCAGCGCCCTGTCACCGGTTTCGGCGGCCAGGTCGGCGGCCCCGGCGTACAGGTACCCGGCCCGGACGGCGTGGCCGACCACCTCTCGCTGCTGCCGCAACGGCAGGTGCGACTGGTTGTAATGGTAGTGCCCGAAGCGGTGCCGGGCAGGATCGTCCTCGCGGGCCTTGGCCTCGGCCTCGAAGTAGTGGGGCCGACGGCCGCGCTCGTCGACGAAGAACGCCGCCAGGTCCAGGTAACGCTTCTCGCCGGTGGCGTGGTACAGCTTCACCAGCGCCAGCTCGATCTCCTCGTGGCCGGGGTAGCCGCGTTTCTGCCCGCGCCGGGGGCCGAAGGTCTTGTCGATGTAGTCGGTATACCGGCACAGCACGTCGAGCAGCTTTCGCTTGCCCGTTCCCTGGTGGTACGCCACGGCCGCTTCCATCAGGTGGCCGGCACAGTACAGCTCGTGATCGGACTGCAGGTTCGCCCAGCGGTCTTTCGGGCGGACGACGGTGAAGTGAAGGTTCAGGTACCCGTCGGCCTGCTGGGCCTTGGCGATCAGGTCGATCACGCCGTCGGTCAGCTTCTCCAGTTTCTTATCCGGGTGGGTCGCCAGGGAGTAGCCGACCGCCTCGATCCACTTGGCCAGGTCGGAGTCCCAGAATATGTGCGGCCGGTTCCGCCGCCCGGGCTTCCACTGCAGCTTCCACGCGTCGATCCGCCCGGTCCCCTTGCACTGGGCATACTCGATCGGCAGCGTTACCGCCCGGTTCGTCTCCAGCCGCGGCGCCCAGAAGGCGTCGTCGATGTGGACTTTCGAGAACGGTACCGCCGAGAGTTTCCGCTGCCGCCTCCGCTTCGCCATAGTCATGGCCTCGCTCTGTAATGCCGATCCTGTGCGTAGGCCGCTCAATGCCGGCGACCCCGAGGATACATAGTCGGCGGGGCGCCGGCTGTCAATGATCGTGTGAGCGGCAAGGCCCGCCCGCCTGTAGGAGAGCGACCGAGAAACATCAGCGTCCGAAAAACCTCCTTGTCGGACGGAGGAATGGGATTACAATACCATGCGTTCGCTCAAGATGCTCTTCGGTAGACGGCTGCATGGGGAGTACCGAATGACACGCAGGGGCAGAAAACGTTTTCGAAGCGTAAAGAAGGGCTTCGATTTCGTTGCGACGGTGGGAATTCTTGGCGGGGCTTTCTGTGGCCTCGTCGGGTCCTTGACCGGGTGCGGAAACATTGATCGGTTCCTTGCGAAGAGGGGCTGGGGTGTGGGGCCTAGGCCTCCAACGCCGGTTGAGCACGTGGAGCCCTTGCACACAAAGAACTACGCCGGCAGATATCGCCCCGCAGATTTCGTTCCTCGCGAGAAGCCGCGCAAGCCAAGCAATAATTGGCCGGTGACCCCTGTCGATCATTCCAGGAGAGAGAGATACGCCGTCTTGCTCAATGGGTCCACGAGTCTGGCAACGAGGAACGCCTATCTTGCATTGAAGGCACTACTGAAGAAGGGTTTCAGGAATGAGAACCTGTTTGTGGTATCCGGCAGGGATTTCTATGCCACCGGAAAGGTAAACGCCGCGACAAGAAGGCCGGGGACTCGGGAGAATCTGGAGCAGGTTTTCGACTTGTTGGGCCGTGTCGTGGACTCCAATGACTTGCTGATTCTCTATCTTACCGGCCACGGCATGAAGGGCAAGACTGGGTATTTCGTGGACTTGCAAGATGGGTTGATTCCCGCAGAGCGCTTGGTGGCTTTGGTGCAGTCACTCAAAGCACAAGACGTTATTGTTGTTTCCGACAATTGTTTCTCCGGCGGCATTGTCAGGGGGTTTTCCGCCTTGAAGAGGGGCGTAGTAACGCTTTCAAGCTGTGATCCGGACCAAGTATCCTACGGGGCGTTTGCCCCTGAGTTCTGGAACTCCGTGGGTGATGCTGCCGCCGACAGAGACAAGGACGGCACGGTAACACTCAAAGAAGCGTTCGATTATTCTTCTGAGGCGTATCGAAGATTAGTCGCAGGAAGAGGCGATCGCATTGATATCAGGGGCAGGAATCCCCAGGGGGTCTTCTACGCGTCCGACACTGCGCCTACGACTTTCGACTGACCTGTCCCGTTCCGACAGGCCGGACGCGTCTCGGTGACGCCACCCTTCGCTGTTGACCGGTCCTGAATGAGAGCGGTTTCAGGCTCGATCGCCGCCCAGAGGGATGCTTGGACAGGATTCCGGGCCGCCAGCAGCATTGACAGAGGCCGGGGACTGGAGACAATCACCGGGAAAGCCCGGATGGCTACGCCGTAGCGGCAGCCATGTTCGCGCCGGGCCCGAGTCGAGGATGACCGGCGATGCGGAGCGATCTGCACAACGAACTGCAGGCGAGGCTGGACCGGCAGGAGGCCTTCCTGGCTTCCGACCGGCCCGGGTTCCTGGCCTTCGCCACGTACCGCGGGATGTACCGCGACATCCCCGCGGCCATCGAGGACTGGCCGGGGATCGGCTCGGCCGAATTCATCACGGCCAGGTCGGCGGAGATGGGCCGGCACAAGTGGCACCAGGCCGTCGCGCTGTTCGAGCGGCACCTCGCCGTCGGGGACGACTCGGTGCTCGGCTGGGCCTCGCCGACGATCGACTGGGGCACCGGCGCCACGGCCTCGATGTTCACCGGTTTGACGCCGATCTTCCAGAAAGACACGAGCTACTCCCCCCGCCACGTGGTCGAGTCCCCCGCCGATATCGACACGCTCTCGGTCGACCTTCACAACCCGTGGATCGGAGCCGACGTCGACTACTGGCGCGGCTTCTTCGACGTCTGCGACGGGCCGATCCCCGTCACGGTGCACAATTACCGCAGCCCGCTGGACCTGGCCAACGACCTCCGCGGCAACGACATCTTCATCGACATGGTGGATCGCCCCGAGGCGGTCGACCGGCTTCTCGACTGGTGCACCGACAGCATCATCGCCGTCGACACGCACATCCGCCAATGCGTCCCGGCGCTGCAGACCCACCCGAGCGGCTGTTGGGGCGTCGCCCGGCCGGCGCCGGGGATGCTCTTCCTCAACGGCGACCCGGTGGACCTGGTGAGCGTCGAGATGGGCGAGCGGTTCAACCACCCATACGTTCAACGGCTGGCGAGATACGCCGCCGGCGGGGTGTACTTCCACCATCATTCAATCGGCATCGACCGCGCCACCAGCGTCAGCACCATCGACGGCCTGACGGTTCAGGAGATCATCCAGGACCCCAACGGGCCGCGGATTCCCGATGAGATCGATGACGACCTGGTGGCCGCCTCGATGCGAGTGCCCATCGACCTGCACTCCAACGCCGCCGCGTGGGACCGCCCCGAGGAGTTGCTCCACCGGATGAGCCACGGCCGATTCATCCTCCGCGCGGAAACCGACACCCTCGAGCAAGCCCGCCGCTGGGTCGAGAAGATCCGCGGCTACCACCGGTGACCGGCGCCGGCGGGCCCTACGGTGGGCATTCGACGACGACGCGGAAGCCGATGGCGGTGCTGCGCTGGGTGGGCGAGGCGCTGTCGCGGGCGGCGGAGCGGCAGGCGCCGGCGCCGCCGGTCCAACCGCCGCCGCGGAGGACGTAGGTGGCCCCCCTGGCCGGGCCGGTGGGGTCGGTCGCCTCGCCGGGAGGGTAGAGACCGTAGCGGTCGGCGCACCACTCGGCGACGTTGCCGTGGGTGTCGCGAAGGCCCCACGCGTTGGGCTTGCGCTTATCCACCGGCGACGGGCCCGTGGCGCCTTCGGGTCCCGCGGCATCGGCGTTGTACACGTACTTGTCGGGCGGCTCGGCCGGGTCGAAGCTGAAGGGGCCGGCCGTCCCGGCGCGGCAGGCGTATTCCCATTCGGCCTCGGTCGGCAGGCGGACGGTCCGCTTGGTGACCTCGCTGAGCCACCGGCAGAAGGCCGCCGCGTCCCGCCAACTGACGCAGATGACCGGGTGCTGATCGTTCTGGATCATCCCCGGGTCGCGCCAGTGAATGCCGGGTTGGTTGACCCATCGGCCCTGCCGGTACACCTGGGCCCCGCCCATCCGCTCGGCGTCGGTGCGGTGGTCGCCGTCGGCCGCGATGAACGCCGCGAACTGCCGCCGGGTTACCTCGTGCACGCTCATGTAGAACGGCTTGGTGATCGACACCTCCCGGGCCCGTTCGATGGTCCCCCCCGGCCGGCCGGGCTCGGTTCTGGGCGACCCCATCGTGAAACGACCGGCCGGGATCCACGCCAGAGAGACCGCCGCCTCCTGGCCCTGGCCCATCGATAGCTCGGTCAGCACCTTTCCCTGCAGTTGCTTCACCAGCGACCGCGCCTTGGCGCTCCGCGGGCCGAGCTTCTGGGCTTCGGTGGCCGTCGCCAGGGCCTTTCGGTACCGGTTCGCCTCCCCCAGCGACCTCGCCTCGGCCAGGAGCGTGGTCACTTTGGCTGCCAGCCTGGCCGCCTTGGCCGCCCGCCGCCCCGCCTGCACCGCCCTGGCCGCGGCCGGGAGCATCTGCCGAGCGTGCTGGTAGAGCTTCTGCGCCTCGTCGAATTGGCGGCCGACCTCGGCGCGACGGGCACTGTCCAACACGGTTTGGATCTTCTTCCAGGACTGCTTGGCGTAGCTGGCCAGTTCCTCCGTGTCATACTTGGCCAGGGCCTCGGCGTACTGCGCCTTCGCCCGCGCCGCCGCGACGGCGCCGGAGGCGGCCGCGTGTTCGGCGGCGGCGTTCCACGTCTGCTCGGCCTGGCCGAACTCGCCCCGCTCAAACTGCGCCTCGGCGGTGGCCTGGGCTTCCCGGGCGGCGGTGCGCGGCGCAGATTCCCCCGCCGGGTCCGACTGCTCCAGCCACGTCATCGTCGCGGCGGCCCGGCCTCTCGCGGCGACGGCCTTGGCGCGAAGGTGCTGCCGCTGCAGCAGGTCGGCACAGGCGAAGCGGAAATTCTCGTAGCGATTGGCGGCCACGGCGAAACGCTTCGCCTGGTAGATCTCCTCGGCCTCGCGGCGGAGGCGATCGCACTCGGCCTTGATGGCGGCAAAGCCCTGCCCGTCGTCCAGGGCCTTGGTGCGTTCCCACTCGGTAAGGGCCCCCAGGCGAGCGGCGGCCACTTGCGCGGCCAGCTCGGCGGCCGCCTCGGCATCGGCGGTGTAGACGACCTCGGCCACCTCGCTTGGCCGCCACCCGTCGCGGTAGGCGCGGGCCTTCAGCGTCAACGGCGGGGCGACGCGGACCGGTCGGTTCGCCGCGGGTGAATCGGCCGTGGGGGCACTTCCGTCGATGGTGTAGTGGATCTGGGCCTCGGGCGTCTCGCATCCGATCGTCACGGCCACCGGCGAGGCCAACGGCCCGCTCGGCACCGAGAACGACGGGCTCCGCACCTGTCCGGGCGCGGGCCCGGGCCCGGCGGTTGGGCCCTTGTCCCCCTTCGGCCACAGCACCAGCACCAGCGCCACCCCCACCGCCACCGCCACGACCAGCGGCAGCGCCCACAGCCGCCAGGAGGCCCGCGTCGGCGCCGCATGGGGGATGTCCGGCCCGGCAGGGGCACTCTCGCCGCCGGCGGCCAGGTAGGCCTGCTGGAGGTCGTCCAGCAGCGTCGGGTAGTCCTGGTAGCGCTGGTCGGGATCTCGCCGGAGCATTCTGGCGATCACCTCGGCCGTCATCGGATGCAGCTCCGGCCGGCGGGTCGTCGCGTGGGGGGCGTCGGCGCTCAGGCGCGCCTCGAGCACTTCCTGGACGCCGGCACCGGTGAACGGCGGCGAGCCGGTCAAGGCGTGAAATAGCGTCGCGCCCAGGCTGAAGATGTCGCTGCGATGATCCACGTGCCCCCGGCTGACCTGCTCGGGGCTGACGTAATACGGCGTGCCGATCGCCTCGGCCTCGCCCAGCCGCCCGTGCGACCGCGCCAGGCCGAAGTCCACCAGCTTGGCGGTGCCCTCCTCGTCCAGCATGATGTTGGCCGGCTTGACGTCCAGGTGCGTCAGGGCGACCTCGCCGGCCGCTTCAAGGGCGCGGGCGACGTCGGCGGCAATGGCCAGGCCCCGCAGTTCGTCCAGGGGCCGCTCGGCGGAGAAATGCCGGTCGAGGCCTTCCCCGGCGACCAGTTCCATGACGATGTACGGTTGGCCCTTCTCCTTGCCCACCGAGTAGGCCCGCGCCACGTTGGGGTGCTCCAGCGAGGCCAGCGACCTCGCCTCGGAGAAGAACTGCTTGATCCGCTCGGGATCGTCCCCCAGCGACTTGTGCATCACCTTGACGGCCACGTGCCGGCTGAGGGCCTTCTCGTAGGCCTTGAAGGTGGCCCCCATCGCCCCCCGCCCCAGCGCCTTCAGCAGCACCACCGGCCCCAGCCTGCCCGGCACGGTGAACTGGGTGCCGCACTTGGGGCATTTGATCGTCGACAGCGGCTCGGCCGATGAAACGTCGACCACGTGGCCGCACTTGTGACAGGCGGTCTTGCGGATCGGATCGACCTGGATGTCAACCGTGTGCTCGCACATGACCGTTGGGAGAGAAGCTACCGGTTGGCACGCGCAAGGGCAAGGGCGAGGGCGGCCTCATCGATTGCGGATCGCGGATTTCGGGTTGCCGATTTCGAGCGAGTGTTCCTCGTGAGCCAATCTGAATCCGGGGTCCGCAGCCGCGTCAGATGGCGTCGCCGTAGAGCATGGCTCGTGTGAAGCGGGTGACCATTCGCTCGTTGACGAACAGCAGCGGCATCAGCAGATGCACGGCGGTGTTGGGCGGGCGGAGGTAGTTGGCCAGTGCCCCTCGCCAGGCGGTCTTGAAGCTGTTGAGCACCTCCTGGCACCCGTCGGCGTCGAGGGCCTGATGCACCACCTCGGCCGCCAGCAGCGCCGACCGCACGCCCGGGGTGACGGTCTGAGCGGTGACCTGGTCGGCGAAGCCGCCGGCCGAGCCAATCAGCAGCGTGCGCTTGGCGATGTGGCTGTCCATCTCCATCGCCACGCCGGAAGCCGGTTCCCAAGCGGCGGCCTTGACGCGTCCCACAGGCATCTCACTCGGCAGAAGATCCACCCGGCGGAGCCTCTCCACCAACTCGCACAGCGCCGCGGCCGGCTCGCCGTCCTTGCCGGCCGGGCGGATCAGCCGCACGTGCAGCGCCGCCCCGAGCCTGAACATCAGGGCCAGTTCGCCCCCCTCGGCCAGGTGCACCACGTGCAGTTCCCGCCCGAAGTGCGCGCCGAGCTTCGAGGCCGTCCAGGTGATGTTCATGCCCGCGACGGCCAGCCGGCTGACCGGCACGGGGCGGACCGGCAAGGTCAGCGCCGAGATCACGTCGGCCGGGCAGCCCTGGGCCATCAGCAACGTCCGGGCGGTCACGCCCTGCCCCACCGGCAGCACCACTTGCCGTTCGCCCAGTTGCGGCACGACCGGCTCTTGGGCGGTCACCACCCGGACCCCGGCGGCGCGGGCGATGGCCTTGAGGGCCCCGGTGAGTTTGTCGGCCTGGAGGAAGTAGCCCAGCGCCTTTCGCCCGCGATGGGTGGCCGATTGGGTACCGTCGGCGTTGTGGTACACCACCCGGCTGAAAGGCTCGGCCCCGGCCGGCCGGGCCAGGCGCTTGAGGAACGGGGCCAGCGTGAACAACGTGGCGGGCACCCACTCGGCCAGCGGGGCGCCGGTGAGGCGGCAGGGGGCACTCACCACCACCACGCTCCGGCAGCGGCGGCCCAGCGCGATCGCGGCGGCCAAACCGGCCGGCGAGGCACCGAGGACGGCAACATCGTAGCATTTGGGCTTCATCGTAAGGCTCGAGTGGTCACCGTCCGGGCCGTCCGACCGGGCGCCGCGGCCCGGTTACGGGCCGTTTCCCGGGGGTCGACCGGCGGCTGGGCCGACGGACACCGGCCCGTCAATACCTGTAGTGTTCGGACTTATAGGGCCCTTCGATCGGCACGTCGATGTAGCTCGACTGCTCGGGCGTCAGGACCGTGAGGGTGGCGCCGATCCGGCCCAGGTGCAGGCGGGCCACCTCCTCGTCCAACGCCTTCGACAGCACGTACACCCCCACCTCCCGGCGATTCGCCCACAGGTCCATCTGGGCCAGCACCTGGTTGGTGAAGGAATTGCTCATCACGAAACTGGGGTGCCCCATCGCACAGCCCAGGTTCACCAGCCGGCCCTCGGCCAGCAGGTAGATGCAGTGCCCGTCGGGGAAGCGGTAGCGGTCCACTTGCGGTTTGATGTTGGTCCGCTCCACGCCCGCCGACGCGGCCATGGCCTCCACCTGGATCTCGTTGTCGAAGTGCCCGATGTTGCAGACGATCGCCTGGTCTTTCATACTCGCCATGTGCTCGGCGGTGATGATGTCACGATTGCCGGTGGCGGTGACGTAGATATCCGCCACGGGCAGCGCCTGCTCGACGGTGGTCACGGTGTAGCCGTCCATCACCGCCTGCAGGGCGCAGATCGGGTCGATCTCGGTAACCAGCACGCGGGCCTTGGCGTCTCGCAGCGACTGGGACGACCCCTTGCCCACGTCGCCGTAGCCGCACACCACGGCCACTTTCCCGGCGATCATCACGTCGGTGGCGCGGCGGATGCCGTCGACCAGCGATTCCCGGCAGCCGTAGATGTTGTCGAACTTGCTCTTGGTGACCGAATCGTTCACGTTGATCGCCGGCACCAGCAGTTCGCCGCGTTCGGCCATCTGGTACAGCCGGTGCACGCCGGTGGTGGTCTCCTCGGAGACCCCCTGCCAGGTCTCGGCGACTCGCTGCCAGCAGCCGGGGCGCTCGGCCTGGAGCCGCTTGAGCAGGGCGTTGATGATCGCCAGTTCCTTGTTGTCGGTCAGCTCATCGAGGATGGCCGGATCCTTCTCTCCATGGTAGCCGCGGTGGATCAGCAGCGTCGCGTCGCCGCCGTCGTCGACGATCAAGTGGGGCCCGCCGCCGTCCGGCCAGGTCAGCGCGCGGCAGGTGAAGTCCCAATACTCATCGAGGGATTCGCCCTTGTGGGCGAACACCGGCACGCCGGCGGCGGCGATGGCGGCGGCGGCGTGGTCCTGCGTGGAAAAGATGTTGCACGAGGCCCACCGCACGTCGGCGCCCAGTTCCACGAGCGTCTCGATGAGCACGGCCGTCTGGATCGTCATGTGCAGGCTGCCGGTCACCCGGGCGCCCGCCAACGGTTTGTCCTTGCCGTACTTGGCTCGCAGGGCCATCAGGCCGGGCATCTCGTGCTCGGCGATCTCTATCTCCATCCGGCCGAAGGCGGCCAGGGCCGGGTCTTTGATCTTGTAGTCCTGGGTGCCGGCCGTCTGGCCGATCGGTGGTTGAGCGGGCGTCACTGGCAGTTCCTCACAATGGTTTCGTCGCTATAGCCGACACAGACACATCTCGGCCGCACGCCGGATTCTACCGGCATGGCGGCCTACGTCCAGAAGTCGCTGCGGAGTTCGGGAACGTCGTCCACCACCCGAATGATGAAACGGTTGGCCTTGGCGACGTCTTTGACCCCCGGAGCGCTCTCCACGCCGCTGGAGACGTCCACCGCCCACGGCTGGGCCATCTCGATGCCGGTGATCACGTTGGCGTGGCTCAGCCCGCCCGAGAGGATCATCGGCGGCATGGAACGCAGCGCCCCGGCGGCGCGGGCGTCGGCGACCCATTCCCAGTTGAACTGCTCCCCCGTGCCGCCGCGGACGCCGGCCTTGAAGGCGTCCAGCAGAATCGCCGCCACGCGCCCCGGGGGGGGCACCTCGTCCAGCCACGCGCGGACCTGCCCGGGCCAGTCGGGGCTGCGGACGCGGAAGGCCTTGATCACCGGGCGATCGAGCTGGGCGACGATCTCGGGCGGCTCGTCCCCGTGCAGTTGCAGATAATCCAGCCCCACCTTGCCGGCCAGGCGGTTCATCACCAGCGGCGTGGCGTCGACGAAAACCCCCACCGTGGCCACCAGCGGGGGCAGGGCGTCGGCCACGGCGCGGGCCTGGTCGGGGCTGACCCAGCGCGGGGAATCGGCGAAAACCAGACCGATCGCGTCGGCCCCGCACCGAGCGATCGCGGCGGCCTTATCCGGCTCCCGCAGGCCGCAAACCTTGACCCGAACACGCTTCATAACCCCACACTATACACCATCGCCACGGCCCCGGGAAGCGCCGCCCGCCCCCTCCCGCAGGCCCCCGGGCCCGCGGGGGCGGGAAATGCGACTTGACCGCGAGGACCGGGGACGGTACAAGAACGGGTCTTGCTTGGGCCAGGGACGATATGCGCCCATTCAGGCGGAGTGAAACGTGACCGACGACCGACATCCCGACGAGGGCGCCTCCGACGGCTTGACCGAGCTGCGCCAGCAGATCGATGCCATCGATGAGGAACTGGTGGCCCTGCTGAACCGCCGCGCCGAGGTCGTGGTCCACGTGGGACAGATCAAGCAGACCACCGGCGAGGCGGTGTACGCCCCCGACCGCGAGCGGCAGGTGCTTCAGCGGATCGAGTCGCTGAGCGCCGGCCCCCTGCCGGGCAAGACGCTCAAGGCGATCTGGCGCGAGTTGATGAGCGGGTCCTTCGCCCTGGAGAAACCCCTGCGGGTGGCCTACCTGGGCCCGGAGGGCAGCTTCAGCCACATGGCCGCCATGCGGAAGTTCGGCGCGTCGATCGAGTATATACCGGTCGCCGACATCCGGGCGGTGTTCAACGAGGTCCATCGCGGCCACGTGAACCTGGGCCTGGTGCCCATCGAGAACAGCGTCGGGGGGGGCGTGATCGACACCCTCGACGCCTTCGTGGAGGCGGAGGTCCGCATCGTCGCGGAGGTGCTGGCCCCCATCCACCATAACCTGCTGGCCAACTGCGGGCCCGAGGAGATCACCATGATCGCCTCGAAGCCGGAGATCTTCGCCCAGTGCCGTAACTGGCTCGGCGAGCAGTTCCATAAGGTGGACCTGATCCCGGTGGCCTCCTCCTCCAAGGCCGCCGACATGGCCTCCAAGCAGCAGGGCCTGGGGGCGATCGGCTCGGCCCTGGCGGCGGAACTGTACGAACTGAAGATCGCCTTCGCCAACATCGAAGACGACCCCAGCAACATGACGCGGTTCTTCGTGATCGGCTCGAAGGCCACCCCGCCCACCGGCGACGACAAGACGTGTATCCTGTTCATCACGTCCCACAAGCCCGGGGCGCTGGTGGAAGTGCTCGAGGTGCTCCACCGGTACGGCATCAACATGACGAACATCGACACCCGGCCGTCGAAGCGGCGGAACTGGGAGTACTGCTTCTTTATCGATTGCGAGGGCCACCGCCGGGACACCAATTTCATTGACGCGATCGCCGAGGCCCGCCAGCACTGTACGAAGTTCACCGTGCTGGGCAGCTTCCCCAGGGCGACCGACCCGCTATGACCGACAACTCGTTGACTCGTGGACCTGTTAACGAGTCAACCCATTGACGAAACAACGCCATGATCGTCGTGATGCAAGCCGGCTCCACGCAGGAGCAGATCGAGCACGTGACCGAGCGGATTCGCTCGCTGGGGCTGTCGGTGCATCTCAGCGCGGGGCAGTTCCGCACGATCATCGGCGCCATCGGGGAGAAGCACCCGGAGCACCAGAGCATCCTGGAGGCCATCGCCGGGGTCGAGCAGGTCGTCCCGATCATGAAGCCGTACAAGCTGGCCAGCCGGGAGTTTCACGCGGCCGACTCGGAGGTCACCATCGGCAACGTGACGGTCGGCGGGGGCACGGTGGCTCTGATCGCCGGCCCGTGTGCGGTGGAGAGCCGCGAGTCGCTTTGGGCGGCCGCCAAGGCGGCGCGGGCGGCGGGGGCGAATATCCTCCGCGGCGGGGCCTTCAAACCGCGAACCAGCCCCTACAGCTTCCAGGGCCTGGGGGCCGAGGGGCTGAAAATGCTCCGCGAGGTGGGCGACGAGTTGGGCATGCCCATCGTCACCGAGCTGGTGGACGTCCGCGATATGCCGCTGGTGGCGCGGTACGCCGACATGATCCAGATCGGGTCGCGAAACGCCCAGAACTTCATCCTGCTGTCGGAGGTGGGCAAGGCCGACAAGCCGGTGTTCCTCAAGCGGGGCTACGCCTCGACGGTGCGGGAGTTCCTGATGAGCGCCGAGTACGTGCTCAGCCAGGGCAATCCGTCGGTGGTGCTGTGCGAGCGTGGCATCAAAACTTTCGAGGATGAGCTGCGGTACACCTTCGACGTTTCGGCCGTGCCGGTGATCAAGCACCACACGCACCTGCCGGTCTTCGTGGACCCCTCCCACGCCTCCGGCCGACGGGAGTACGTGACGGCGTTGGCGCTGGCGGGTGTGGCGGCCGGGGCCGACGGCGTGATGGTCGAGGTGCACGCCTGCCCCGAGGAGGCGTTGTGCGACGGGCCGCAGGCACTGCCGCCCGAAATGTTCGCCGAACTGGTGCGGCAGATGGATGCCGTGGCCGCGGCCATAGGCAGGCAGCGGCTGGGGGCGGGCGAGGCAACGTAGCGATTCAGCGTTCCTAGGAGAACCGATGGCGAGAAGGCTATTCATCGCGGGTAACTGGAAGATGACCACCTGCCGCAGTGAGGCGGTGAAGCTGGCCGGTGAGGTTGCCGACGCGCTGGCCGGCGAGACCGACGTCGAGCTGGCCGTCTGCCCGCCCAGCGTGTACCTGGCCCAGGTGGCCGAGCGGCTGGACGGCACCAACGTGGCCGTCGGGGCGCAGAACTGCTTCTACGAAGACAACGGCGCCTATACCGGCGAACTGTCCACGTCGATGCTGCTGGACGTGGGCTGTACGCTGGTGATCTGCGGGCACAGCGAGCGGCGACACGTGATGGGCGAGTCTGACGAGTGGGTCAACCGCAAGGTGCTCAAGGCGATCGCCGGCGGGCTCCAGCCGATCTTGTGCGTGGGCGAACTGCTCACCGAGCGCGAGGCGGGCGAGACGGAGGCGGTGGTCACCCGCCATGTCACCACAGGCCTGGAAGGCGTCAGCACCGCCGACATGGCCGGCGTGACAATCGCCTACGAGCCGGTCTGGGCGATCGGCACGGGGGAGACGGCCACGCCCCAGCAGGCCCAGGACGTTCACGCCATGATCCGCCAACTGCTGGGCAAGTTGTACAATTCGGCAGTGGCCGAGGCCGTGCGAATCCAGTACGGTGGGTCGGTCAAGCCGGCCAACGCGGGTGAACTGCTGGCCTGTGCGGACATCGATGGGGCCCTGGTCGGCGGGGCCAGCCTCAAAGCGGCGGATTTCGCGGCCATCGTGGCCGCCAAACCATAAGGGACCTCGAACCGGACACGTGATCTGGAGCCCCCAGCGAGAACGACTATGCCAACTCTTTTAGCGATACTTTTCATTCTGGTCTGCCTTCTGTTGATCGCCATCGTCCTTCTGCAGAAGGGCCGCGGCGGCGGGCTTTCCGGCGCCTTCGGCGGCGCCGGCGGGCATTCGGCCTTCGGCAGCCGAGCGGGCGACATGTTCACTTGGATCACCGTGGTCCTGGTGGCGCTGTTCCTGCTGCTGTCGGTCACCGCGGTGAGGAGCTTCCGCCCGGCCGAGGCGACCGAAGCGCCACCGGTGGTGACGCCCGGGCCCCCCGAGGATCCCGGCGAGGAGGAGGATCCGGGCCCGGGAATCACCCCGAGCCCCCCCGCCGACACCAGGCCCACGACCGCGACGTCAGGCCCAACGGTGGTGACGCCCGGCACGGCGAGCCGGCCGGTGACCACACCGCCCGAATAGGGCGGCGTCCAGGAGCAGGACATGCTGCGTTCGATGACAGGCTACGGCGGCACCGAGGCGGAGATCGAAGGTATCGACTACCGCATCGAGATCCGCAGTGTGAACGGCCGATACTTCAAGGCCAACATCAAGCTGCCGGAGATGTGGTCGCACTTTGAGACCACCGTGGAGAAACGGCTGCGCCAGCGGCTCAGCCGCGGGAGCGTCAACTTCGCCCTCCGCATGCGTCGCCGGCGTGAGGCCGCCGCGTACACCGTCAACGTCGAGGCCTTGCGCCAGTACGCGGCCCAGGCGACGGCAGCGCTGCCGGAAGGCACGCAGTTGGACGTCGGCAGCATGCTGCAACTGCCGGGGGTGTGCGAGCCGCCGGTGGCCGAGGATATCTGCCGGCGAAGCGAGGGGGGACTGCTGGAGGCGATCGATGAGGCCGTCGGCAAGCTGATCGAGATGCGCGAGCGGGAGGGCGAGGCCCTGCTGGCCGACCTGAACATCCACGGCGATCGGATCGACGAGAATCTCACCCTCATCGAGGGCCTCAAGGATACCGTGGTGGCTGATTACCGCACCCGCCTGCTGGCGCGGGTGAACGAACTGATCAATGCGGCCCAGATGACCGTCGGCGAGCAGGACCTCCTTCGCGAGGTGGCGGTCTTCGCCGAGCGAAGCGACATCAACGAGGAGATCTCGCGGCTCCGGAGCCATCTCGACCAGTTCCGCCGGCTGTCCCGGCAGGACGCCTCCGACGGGCGGAAGCTGGAGTTCATCGGCCAGGAGATGTTCCGGGAGGCCAACACGATCGCCGCCAAGTGCAACGACGCCGAGATCGCCCGGGCGGTCGTCGAGGTCAAAAGCGCCATCGACCGGATCAAGGAGCAGGTGCTGAACGTCGAGTAGGCGTTTCTCACCGTCCGCCGGCGGCGAGGGCGGCCCCGGAGGCGCCCGGCGAGAAAACGGACACGAACAGTCAGTGGAGCGACAAGCGACCAAGCCGGGCCGGTTGATCGTCATCAGCGGGCCCTCCGGCGTCGGCAAGAGCACGGTGGTGCAGCAGGTGCTGGCGCGGACCGAGGCGGCGTTCAGCGTCTCGGCGACGACTCGCCCGCCGCGCCCGGGCGAGGTCGACGGGAAGCATTATCGCTTCCTGACGGTCGAGGCGTTTCGGCAGTTGATCGCCGAGGACGCCCTGCTGGAGTGGGCGGAGGTATTCGGCCACTACTACGGCACGCCGGGCCGGGCGGTGCGGAAGACGATCGCCGGGGGGCGAGTCGTGCTGCTGGAGATCGACGTGCAAGGCGGCATGCAGGTGGCCACCCGGGAGCCGCGGGCGGTGCTGATCTTGATCGTCCCGCCCGACGAGGCCGTACTCCGGCAGCGGCTGACCGGGCGCGGCACCGAGGCGCCGGAGGCGATTGCCCGGCGGCTGGCGAAGGCACAAAAGGAACTGCAAACCGCCCGCGACAGCGGAGCGTACCGTTATGAGGTCGTTAACGACACCCTGGCCGACGCGGTAGACGCGGTGGTGGCCATCGTGAACAAGGAGACGCAAGGCGATGCTTGAAGCCCTGAGAGACGAGGATCTTGTCAACAAGATCGGCGGGCGGTTCCGCCTCACCGCCCTGATCCAGAAACGCATGATCGAGCTGCTGGAGGGCTCGCACCCGCTGGTCGAGCGAGAGCCGGGCATGACCGACATGGAGCTGGTCATCCAGGAGATCCTGACCGACAAAATCGCCGTCGACTACGAGAAGTCGGACCTGATCGATCCGAAAGACGAGAAGGGAAGCGGCTGATCATGGGCGCCGACGACGACCTGGACGGCTACGAGGTGCTGCTGTGCGCCACCGGCGGAATCGCCTGCTATAAGGCCGCCGAGCTGACCAGCAGGTTCGTCCAGGCGGCCGCGGGCGTGACGGTGGCGATGACCGACGCGGCCCAGCGATTCGTCGCCCCGCTGACGTTCAGCACCCTCACCGGCCGGGCCGTGCACACCGACATGTGGCAAACCCCCGATCGGCACGATCCGCAGCACATCGCCCTGACCGACCGCGCCGACCTGATGATCGTCGCCCCGGCCACGGCCGACATCATCGGCAAGACGGCCTCGGGCATCGCCGACGACCTGGTGTCCACGCTGGCCATGGCCGCCACCACGACCTGCCGGATCCTGCTGGCCCCGGCGATGAACAGCCGCATGTGGGCCAGCCCCATCGTGCAGGCCAACCTCAATGCCCTCATCGAACTGGACGTCGCCACCGTCGGCCCCGGCGAGGGCTGGCTCGCCTGCGGCACCGTCGGCAAGGGGCGAATGGCCGAGCCGGGCGAAATATTCGACGTCGCTCGAGATATCCTTCTCAAGAAGCCGCCCAAGGCGGCTCGGTAGCGTCGGCCAACGCCCGACATCGTCCTGGACATTCGCAGCAAGATGAACATCCTCATCACAGCCGGGCCGACGCGGGAGTTTATCGACCCCGTGCGGTTCATCACCAACGGATCGAGCGGGCGCATGGGGTACGCCGTCGCCGCCGCCGCCGTCGAGGCCGGGCACCGCGTCACGCTGCTGACCGGCCCGGTGGCCCTGACGCCGCCGGAGGGGGTCACCGTGGTGCCGTTCGTGACCGTGGCCGAGCTGGGCGCCGCGTTGGATGAGCACTTTGACGCCTGCGACGCCTTGATTATGACGGCCGCGGTGGGAGATTTCACCGTCGGCGCCCCCTCGCCCACCAAGCTCCGCCGCGCCGCCGGACCGGTGACGGTGGAGCTGACCCCCACCGAAGACCTGCTGGCGGGGGTGGCCGCGAGGCGACGGGAGGGGCAAATCCTCATCGGCTTCGCCGTCGAGGAC
>SDBU01002438.1_pt1 | contig 24680 bp, 26 predicted proteins | sample 2277071 | NCBI WGS metagenome assembly SDBU01 (sample SAMN10397929, study PRJNA504765) | marine sediment metagenome | isolation source: marine sediment core GS08_GC12, 126 cmbsf | place: Arctic Ocean: Gakkel Ridge, Loki's castle | collected 2008
CCCAACCAAGTTAGCTATCATTTCCGTGCTTTATGTAAATCAACGCCGCTCAGTTTATTCAATCTCGATTTGTCTGAAAAAATGAGCGAACCCAGAGTACCTTGGACCTAGAAACACTGCTAAGAGTCCCCTATGTGGAACCGTACACCGGTTTCGATCTGTCGCCCGACGGAACGCAGCTCGCTTTCTCTTGGAATCCGACCGGCCAGTGGGAGGTTTATCTGATGCCTCTCGACGGGTCTGCTCTGCCCCAGCAGATCACCACCGGCCCAGGCGCCAAGTTTGCTCCGCGATGGTCACCCGAAGGGGGGCGTCTGGCCTACGTCCTGGATCTGGACGGAGGCGAATTGTTCGACATCCATGTTTACGATTCTGTCACGGACCAGCATCGCAACTTGACCCCATACACCCCTGACGCCATCATGCCCAGCTACAGTTGGTCGCCTGATGGTTCTTCCATCGCGTTCATATCCGATCGCTCAGGTCGCTTTGACACCTACGTGATGCCGGCCTACGGCGGCTCAGCTCGTCTCGTGCTCAGTCTCCCCTATCCCGATTGGAAGGTCCACTGGTCGCCCGATGGCCGCTGGCTGGCCGTGGTCACAGTGGCCCAAGGCCAGGACTACTGGACTTTCATCGTACCGGCGGAGGGAGGTGAGCCTAACTGTATCTCCGACCCTACTGGCCCCATCCATGCCAAAGATGCCTCTTGGTCCCCGGACAGCTCCCACATCGCCTTCGCCTCCAACGTGCACGGCTACTTCGACATCGGCGTCTACGAATTGGCAACAGGTCAGATCACCTGGGTGACGGAGGGGAATGGAAGCAAAGAACAACCAGCCTGGTCTCCCGACGGTCAGCGACTGGCCTACATAGTGAACCATGGTCCCGTGACCGAGTTGGCGGTGCTGGAATTGGAGAGTGGGACCGTGGTGACTTACCAAATTGAGCCGGGCGTTCACTACGTGCCTCGCTTCACGCGCGATGGGGCACATCTAGCCCTTGTCTTTGACAGCCCTGACCACCCCTGCGACCTGTGGCTGCTATCCACTGCCGACGGCACCTTCCGGCAACTGACTCAGTCCCTGCTGCCCGATCTGCAAGACACCCCATTTACTACGCCGACGCTCGTCCGCTATCTCAGCCTGGACGGGCAAAGCGTGCCCGCCCTGCTCTACCAGCCCCGGCAAGCCGAAGGGCCTGTCCCCGCGGTGGTCTACGTCCACGGCGGCCCCAACTGGCTGACCCAGGTCACTTGGGACCCTCTGGTGCAATGTATGGTTGGCCGGGGATGGGCGGTGCTGGCCCCTAACTACCGGGGATCCACCGGCTACGGGCGTGAGTGGCAACTGGCCAACCGCTTCGACCTGGGAGGCGGCGACACGGAGGACGTGGTCGCCGGGGCCGACTACCTGGTTCGCGAAGGCATTGCCGACCCTGCCCGCATCGCCGTCACTGGCCGCAGCTACGGTGGCTATCTGACCATGACCAGCCTGACCCAGTATCCCGACCGCTGGGCGGCCGGCTCGGCGGCGGTGCCCTTCCTCAACTGGTTCACCGCCCACGCCAACTCGCGAGAAGACCTGCAGCACTGGGACCTGGAGAACTTTGGAGACTCAGAAAAGGACTACGACCTGTACTACGAGCGTTCGCCGTTCTTCTTTCTGGATCGCATCACCGCGCCGGTGCAACTGATCTGTGGAGCCCACGACGTGCGCTGCCCGGCCAGCGAGTCTACCCAGGCCCGCGATGCTCTGGAAGCGCTGGGGAAGCCGTGCGATTTGGTTCTGTATCCTGACGAGGGACACACTTTCTTAAAGACCGAGAACGTGATAGACGCCAAGAAGCGTCGCGTGGCTTTTTTGGCAGAGATACTGGGAAGGGCATGAAAGGTGTCATTGCGAGGGCGTAGCCCGAAGCAATCTCCAGCCCACAATGGAGGGGATTGCTTCGCTCCCTGCGGTCGCTCGCAATGACATAGAGTGACCTGGAAGAGGAGGAGCAATATGGTCCGGCTCACCGTTTTAACCGAAGAAGAAGTGGAGGCGATTCATCAGGCTACGCTACGTATCCTCAGTGAGGTCGGCATTGTGCTGACGCAGCCAGAAGCCCGCGAGACTCTGGTCGGGGCGGGGGCCACGGTGCGAGACGACCGGGTGCTTCTGCCGCCCGATCTGGTAGAGATGGCGCTGGCTCAGTGCCCGCGAGAGGTGAACGTCCGTGGCCGGGGTGGAGATACCGTGACTCTGGGGGACGGCGCTCTCCACTGGCACAACCTGGGCGGTGCGCGCGACGTCTACGATCCCCGCACGGGCCAACGCCGCCCTGCCACGGCGCAGGACGTGCGCGACAGCGCCCGCCTTCTCGACGCGCTGGATGGCGTCACCACCATCACCCCCTTCTTCACCCCCCAGGACGTGCCTGGGCCGCTGATGTCCCTGGCGATGTATCGGCACACTCTGCCCCACACCACGAAGCCGGTTCAAGGGCCAGGCGCACAGACTGCCGCCGAGGTGCGCTACGTCGCCCGCATGGCTGCTGTCGTTGGGCCGCCCGCTGAGGTGCTCACCCTGGGCATATCCCCCATCAGCCCGCTGACCTTCCCCGACGACGTGGTGGAGGCGATGATGGAAACCGCCCGGTTGGGGGTGCCGCTGGGGCCGCTGCCCTGTCCCAGTGCCGGAGCCACCGCGCCGATGTCGCTGGCCGGGTCGCTGGCGCAGCAGAACGCGGAGGTGCTGGCCTCGGTGGTATTGGCGCAGTTGGTGCACCCGGGGCTGCCCATCGTTTATTGCGGATGGCTGGCCATGATGGAGCCCAGAACGGGGGCCTCCGTGTGGGGAGGAGTGGAACTGGGGCTGGCCTCTGCCGCGACGGTGCAGATTGGCCACCGCTATGGCCTGCCCGTAAACGTCTACGGGTTGTCCACCAATGCTCACACACTGGATCTGCAGAGCGGCTACGAGCGAGCCCTAAACTCGGTCATCCCCGCGCTGGCGGGGGCAGACGAACTCTCCGGCATTGGCGAGATGGAAGCGGGCGTGATGGGCTCCCACGCTCAGATGGTCTGCGACAACGAGATTGCTGTCAGCGTACGCCGGCTGCGGCGGGGCTTCGTTGTGGATCAAGACACGCTGGCCGTGGAGGTCATCGCAGCGGTGATGGACGGCTCATGCAACTTCTTAGATCAGCGGCACACTGTGCGTTACCTGCGGGCAGGGGAAGTGCTTTACACGCACCTGGCGGAACGACGCCTCTGGGAGGAGTGGGATCAGGCAGGCAGGGAAGGCATGGCCGAGCGAGCGCAGGCACAGGCGGAGCGACTACTGGCTGAGCACGAGGTTCCACCGTTGACAGAGGATCAAGAGCGACAACTGATGGAGATCATGCGGGAGGCTGAGGGAAAATTGGTCTCAGTTGGGAGGTGAAGTGACATGCTGGCGACTCTTAGCTGCACAATCAGACAGCCTGGATGCTAAGGGTGGCGCTGCTCTACGCTCGCCGGGGCTGGCGGGGTCGCTTCCGCATCATCACCGACGTGCCCTTCTACCTGAGCCAGTAGGGACAATACACGCACCGCAAGGGCGACTGTCCACAGTCGCCCTTTTTTGTTTTGGGTTGCCTGTGATAGGAGTACGGGGCAAGCGGTGAACTGTCGCAAAAATGTCACACGATATGGCGTTTTGCAGCACCATTCATAGCTTCTTACAACGCTTTTTGCACACCAATGAGCTATAATTACAGTTAGCTCAGAACGAAAGCAAAGGAGAGACGAGCATGGCCGTGGCATATTGCCTGGAGTGTAGGAAAAGTATTGACCTGGGTGCCCGGCCCCATGAGGGTCAATGGCTCATCTGCAGCGAGTGCGGAGCCCGTCTCGAGGTGATCAGCCTGAAACCCCTAGACCTCGACTGGGTGTATGATGAGGAGTTGTTCAAGGACGACTTCGGAGTTCGGGCCGTCTTTTATCGGGGAAAAGCTGGAAGTCATTTCTGAGCAGCTTCTAAGCCCCATCACTGTTCGCTTTCTTTTACCGATTCTTAACCAAAGTGTAACCATTTTGTGCCCAAAGATTAACCGATTTGTTACTGACATTCTGGCGAATCTAGTTATAATACTTGATAACTAACATGTTCGAGAAAGGAGGTGTCAAAATGGTTAAGTGCCCTGAATGCGACAATCCGATCCAGTTGGGCAAGAACGTAAAGCTGGGAACGCTCATCACGTGCCCCGAATGTGACTGCTTGCTGGAGGTAATTAGCCTGAATCCCCTCGAGCTCGACTACGCTCTTGGAGACGAGGAGTGGGAGGAAGAGGAGGTGGTGGCCTAGCTTCCTTAGAGGAAGGCTCTAGGCAGGCCCAAGAAGAAATGTAAATAGCAGGGAGATAGTTAATCATGTCTGAGAAAGGAGGCGTCAAAATGGCTAAGTGCCCTGAGTGTGGTAGCACGATTACGTTGAGCAAAAAGGTGAAGGTGGGAGCGACCATTGAGTGCCCCGAATGTGGCACGGTGCTGGAGGTCATCAGCTTAACCCCCATCGAGCTCGACTACGCTCTTGGAGATGAGGAATGGGAGGAGGAGGGGGAAGAGGAGGGGGAAGAGGTCTAGCTTCCTCCACCGGCAGGATGTTCTAGGTCAAAAGCACACGGGGAAGTGAGCCCTAACTTGTTGGATGGGTTAGGGCTCATCTCTCCCCACCCATCAATTTGGCAAATCCCTTTGGATAGACTAATGGGGGGCGATATATGGGGTAACCTTGCTGAAAAGAGCGCACCCAGTGCGCCTACGGGTGCAATTGCAAAGGCGTAAGTACGGGCGACGGATACCTTTGGCATACCTTCTTCGTGGCAGAAGGTCTGTTCGACGAAGCGCTAGAAGGCAGAGGAATAGGAGTACTAAAATGGATTCTAAAGAGTCTCTCAGAGGTGAGCCTCCCCAACGTTGCCCAAGTCATCCCTTGATTTGGAAAGGCGTGGGCGAGGCAGAATGGAATGATTGGCGGTGGCAATTGACCCACCGCCTGAACACGATAGACGATTTTGCCCGGGTGATCCGCCTCACTCCTGAGGAGATGGCGGGCCTTTCGGCACCTGGGCATTTTCGCGTGGACGTAACCCCATACTTCGCCAGCTTGATGGATCCAGACGACCCGAACTGCCCTATCCGGCGGCAGATCGTCCCCACCGTCCATGAGCTGGTTCCCTTCGAGGCCGAAATGGCCGACTCCCTGGCCGAAGACGCCCACTCCCCCGTCCCCGGCCTGGTGCACCGCTATCCCGACCGGGTGCTGATGCTGGTCACTACCCAGTGTGCCAGCTACTGTCGCTTCTGTACTCGCAGCCGGGTGGTGGGCGACCCCAAGGCCCAGTTCAGCGTTGCCGACTACGATCAGCAGATAGATTACATCGCTCGTACCCCGCAGGTGCGGGACGTGTTCCTCTCAGGTGGCGACCCCCTGGTGATGAACCCCAAGGTGCTGGGGGGTTTACTCAGCCGCTTGCGGGCCATCCCTCACGTGGAGGTTATCCGTATCGGTACCCGGGTGCCCGTCTTTCTGCCCATGCGGATTGACCAGGAACTGACGGCCATGTTGCGGCAGTTCCACCCCCTGTGGATGAACATCCATTTCAATCGGGTGCATTCAAAACCAGTTGAAGACATAGTCATGTCCCCCGATTGCAGACAGAATTCGCCAGTGAAATGCCGGTTTTTAGGGCCAAATGACACTATATGCTGACATAATCCACTGAGAACAAGCTTTGTCAAGGGGTGTATGATGACTTCCCAACTCATTTTGAACACACCCATTTCAATCACCCCAAGGAAATCACGCCGCAGGTGCGCCGGGCCTGCGAGATGCTGGCCGACGCTGGCATCCCGTTGGGGGCGCAGACGGTGCTCCTGTCCGGGATCAACGACTGCCCCAACGTCATCAAGGCCCTGGTGCACGAGCTGGTCAAGATCCGCGTCCGACCTTACTATATCTACCAGTGCGACCTGGTACACGGTGCTGGCCACTTCCGCACCCCGGTGGGCAAAGGCATCGAGATCATCGAGGCGCTACGGGGCCACACCAGCGGCTTCTGTGTCCCCACCTACGTCATTGACGCGCCGGGAGGCGGGGGCAAGGTGCCCATCATGCCCCAATACCTCATCAGCCAGTCGTACTCGCGGGTGGTGGTGCGCAACTTCGAGGGCTTCATCAGCACCTACACCCAGCCTGCGGAATACCAGCCCCATGACCCGGCCACCTGCGCCTATTGCCAGGCGGCGCGGCCGGAGCCGGGTCAAGAGGGGGTAGAGGGCCTGCTGGCTGGCCATGCCATGACCATAGCCCCTGAGGGCTTTGATAGAGTGCATAAGCACCTGACCTGCATCGCCTGGCAGCCGGTCTGGCAGGTGCCAGTAGTAGCCGAGGAGGTGCTCTAATGCCCAGTTTCAGAGTGGCTCTGCTCTATAACCTGAAGCACAACGCTACTCCGGAACCCGATGCTCCGCCCGACGCCCTGGCCGAGTACGACTCCATAGAGACGATCCAGGCCCTCGAGGATGCCCTGCGGGCCGGTGGTCACCAGGTGATCCCCTTGGAGGGGGACAAGACGCTGTTAGACACCATCCGCCAGGCTGATCCCGACATTGCCTTCAACATCTGCGAGGGGCATCGGGGCGATGCCCGGGAATCTCAGGTGCCAGCCCTGCTGGAGATGCTGGGCATCCCCTACACCGGCTCCAAAATCCTGGCCCACGCCCTCTCCCTGGATAAGGCCATGGCGAAGCGAGTGTGGCGGGACTGCGGATTGCCCACTGCTCCCTTCCAGGTCTTCTATCATGGGCATGAGCCGCTGGACGGGCGACTGACCTTTCCCCTGTTTGTCAAGCCGGCGCGTGAAGGCTCGGGGATGGGAATTAACGGCCACTCCGTTGTCCGCGACGAGCCCGAACTGCGGGAGCAAGTGCGTTGGGTGATCCGGACATACCGCCAGCCGGCCCTGGTGGAAGAGTATCTGCCAGGGCGGGAGTTCACCGTGGGCCTCATCGGCAACGTCCTGGCACCGGGGGAGCGGCCGTGGAACGGCACTTTGACAAACCTAGGATACCGGCTGTACGACGAACAGGGCTTTCATCTCTTCCCGGTGCTAGAGGTTGACTCCAAGGTGGGTGCCGGTCAGGGGCTGTACAACGCGGAGGCCAAGTCCTACCACCCTGGCGAGGAAGGAGCGCCCCTCTACCTCTGCCCGGCGGATATTCCCCCGGAGATGGAGGCCGAACTGAAGCGTCTGGCGGTAGCGGCCTTCGAGGCCATCGGCGCCCTGGACCTGGCGCGGGTGGACTTCCGACTGGGGGCTGACGGGCAGCCCTATTTTATGGAGATCAACACCCTGCCGGGCCTGAACCCGACGGTGAGCGACCTGTGTATCATGGCCCGTGCTGAAGGGATGCATTACACAGACCTGATCAACGAGATTCTGAACCTGGCCATAGATCGCTATGGGTTAGTGTGGGATCTGGGCTTCTCTTCCCGACTCCGTCGGCCATTCATGTGAAGGTGGCTGAGAATAGAGAGGCCGGAATGAGGTGATGATGCACTCAGACGAGGAGCCTCCTGGAGTAGTCGTACTGTACAACCACAGCCAAGGGCTGATGAAGGGCGAGCCCTGCGACCTGTTGGCCGAACAGGGGGTCATCGCCTGTGCCCACGCTGTGGCGCAAGCCCTCGAGGTGGCCGGTCACCGGGTGGCGTTGGTGCCCATCTACACCGATGTAGAGTTAGCGCTGGCATCGTATTCCCCTCTGGACTGGGTGGTTTTCAACCTGGGGGAAGGGCTGGAGGGGCGGCTCTTCGAGGAAGCCCGCATTGCCTGGGCTTTGGAGGCCATGGGCTACTCCTTTACCGGCTCGGGAGGGGACGCCATCGCCCGATCAACTCACAAGGGGCGGGCTAAGGCGCTACTGGCGGCAGCAGGCGTGCCAACCCCAACCTGGCAGGTCTTCTTCAATCCGGCTGAAGTAGAAGAGGTCACCGTCGCTGCGCTGCCCTTTCCTCTCATCGTCAAGCCGGTAGCTGAGGACGCCAGTCTGGGAGTGGGCCCGGAGGCTGTGGTACACACTCCCGCGGCCTTGCGAGCACGGGTGGCCTACTTAGTAGAGCGTTACCGGCAGGGAGCGCTGGCGGAACAGTTCATCGCCGGCCGGGAGTTCAACATCTCGCTGTGGGGCGATCCACCAGAAGTTTTGCCCCTGGCGGAGATAGATTTCAGCGCCTTTGCCGATCCTTTTCAACAAATCGTTTCCTTCGCTGCGAAGTGGGAGGAGGATTCCTTTGCCTATCACCATACTCCTGTGGTCTGCCCCGCCAGCGTGGCACCAGTCCTCCGTGACCTCATCATCGCCACCGCCAAGCGGGCCTGGGGGGCCATTGGCTGCCGGGGCTACGCCCGGGTGGACATGCGCGTGGCCGCCGATGGCACGCCTTACGTGGTTGAGGTCAACTGCAATCCCGACATCTCGCCGGAGGCCGGCTTTTTTCGAGCTGCCCGGGCCGCCGGGTACGACTACGTGGGGATGGTGGCTCATATTCTGAAATTTGCCTTGAGACAGTGCGACATCTATGATTACGAAAGCGAACGAGCAAGACGGTTTACAGATTCTGCAACTGACGGCCGCCGCTGGCGTTTTCAAGCCAGGCGAAGTGGCCTGCGTCCAGGAATTGTGGGACGCTTACCTGCGACAGGGCGAGGCCAGTGGCTACGTTTTTCTGATCTATAAAAACGGGGGGCGTCCGCTGGGCTACGCCTGCTTTGGACCTCATCCCCTGACCGAGGGAACCTTCGACCTGTACTGGATTGCCGTAGACCAGCAGGCACGGGGACAGGGTATTGGACATGCCTTACTCAGGCGAGTGGAAGAGGAGATACGTGCCCGCAGAGGCCGGATGCTTCTGGTAGAGACATCCGGCACACCTGCCTATGCCCCGGCCCGTCGGTTGTATGAATCCTGCGGCTACCGCTATGAAGCGGTGGTCCACGACTTCTATGCCCTTGGCGATGACCTCATCGTCTTTGGCAAACCCATTGGGCATGAGACCTTCCCCTTACCCGCGCTTCACCACCACGAGCAGGAGCGCGTGCTGGTCACCTAATTCATCTCCCCTTCCTTCCCCTTGGACTTTAGACAAAGCCAAAGAAACCCGTTTTCTGATAACTTCGCCACCGAAATCTGCCTGACTCAGCTTGTTTCAAGTGGGCATAAACGGTATTCTGCTGCGAGAAAACGGGTTTCTGACTGCCGTCGCGATTTTGTCCAAAGTCCAGTTCCCCGATTTGGCAAACCGGCCATAAGCTGCTATACTATTCTCACCTATCCTCGCTTGTGAGTCGGTTCCCTGCCCATGTATGCCTTGTTGATTGCCGAAGATCCCGATGAAGCCGCAGTCCTGTCGCTGGTTCTGCAACGTGCTGGGCTGGCTGTGACCTCCAGCAGCGGCCTGGAGCGTGCCATGCGGAGCTGGACGGAGCGACCGGCGGACATCATCCTGGTGGCCGTCCACCATATTGAGCCCCTGGCACAGGTGCGGTGCGTCCGAGCGGAGACTGAGGCGGCACTGGTGCTAATCGTTGAGCCTATCGGGGAGAAGGAGCACCGTGCTCTTTTGGAGAACGGCGCTGACCTGGTGGTCATCCGGCCCTTCAGCGCCCGGCTGCTCATCGCCCACGTACGTGCCCTGCTGCGCCGTACTGGTGGCGTCCCCCTTTTCAGCCTGCCCACGCTCAGCCTGAGTGGGCTGACTTTGGACCCAGCGACCCGCACTGTACAGGTCGAGGGTCGGCCACCGCGGCGGCTGACTCACCTGGAGTTTCGCCTCCTTTACACGTTGATGATCCACCGGGGCCAGGTGCTTCCAACAGACAACATTGTGGAGCGTGTCTGGGGCTACAGCGGAGAGGGCGACCGGGATTTGGTGCGCGGCCTGATCAGCCGACTGCGGGCCAAGGTAGAAGTGGATCCGCGGAATCCGTACTACATCATCACAGCTCCCGGCATCGGCTACAGCTTTCGCGGGGACAACGGGTAAACAGATGATGTCATTGCGAGCGTAGCGAAGCAATCTCCTCCGATCAAATGCAAGCAACGGTGGAGATTGCTTCGTCGCTCCGCTCCTCGCAATGACGGTAGAATAAAGGAGGAACAGTTCGGTGTTAGAACGCGCCAAGACATTGCAGGAAGACCTGAGCCGTTGGAGAAGGGCGATTCACCAGCATCCTGAGCTGGGCTTCCAGGAGTTCAAGACCGCTGAGCTGGTGGCCGAGACCCTGCGCTCACTGGGTTTGAAGGTGAGGACCAAGGTGGGCAAGACGGGGGTGGTCGGCTATTTTGGGGAGGGCAAGCCGGTGGTGGCCCTTCGCGCCGACATGGATGCTCTGCCCATCCAGGAGGCCAACGACGTACCCTATGCGTCCCAGGTGCCGGGTGTGATGCATGCCTGTGGCCACGACGCCCACACCGCTATCCTCCTCGGTGTCGCCGCGCTGCTGCGCCAGGAGGAGCTGCCAGGCCAGGTGCGCTTCCTCTTCCAGCCAGCCGAGGAGGTGACAGACGAGGAAGACAAAAGCGGAGCGGTACGCATGATCGAAGATGGGGCCATGGAGGGAGTTGATGCTGTTCTGGGCTTGCACGTAGACTCGTACATGCCGGTGGGAAGCATCGAGATTGATGGCCCTTATATCTCAGCGGGCGTGGACACCTTCTATGCCACCCTCATGGGCAAAGGATGTCATGGTGCCTACCCGCACCGTGGCGTGGATACCATCTTCATCTTGGGTCAGGTTATCAACGCCATCTATGGTATCGTCTCGCGCCGCATTGACCCCGTGAAACCTGCTGTCATCTCCATCGGCAGTGTCCACGGCGGCCAGACTCACAATGTCATACCGGGCAGAGTGGAAATCTCCGGCACCATCCGCAGCATGGATGAAAAGGTGCGGCGAGAACTCTTTGGGGAGCTCGAAAGGGCTATGGGCGTGGCTCGGGCGCTGGGTGGCGACTTTGAGCTCAGGATCGAGGAGGGATTCCCGGCTTCCCGTAATGATCCCCAGGTTGCCTCACTCATCCGACAGGTAGCCATTGATTTGCTAGGAGCGGATTGTCTGCGTCCACCTGAGCCGGGGATGGGGGCGGAGGACTTTGGGTTGCTGGCCAGCCTGGCGCCGGGGGCGATGTTCGGCCTGGGCGCGCAGGGAGAGGGCGGGCCGAGGATGGCGCACAGCCCCACCTTCGACATTGACGAACGTGCCCTCCCCATCGGCGCAGCCATCCTGGCCGAAGCTACCCGCCGCTATCTGGTGAGCGAAGGATAGGTCGGGCAATCGCTTTTCGGTTAACGATATCCCGGCCCAGACAAAGGTGGGCGTAACGACTGTATTTGACAAAGCAAGGCAAGAATGCTAGAATTGGACCTGAAGGAAGAATTTCATGCTCTATGTCCAAGAGCTTCTTTTTGACGACTGGAACGAAGATCATATCGCACGGCACTCCGTGATCCCAGAGGAAGTCGAGGAGGTTTGCCAGGGCGACCTTTTCGTATCCAGAACGCGGGAAAGGCGATTGCGAGTCATCGGCCAAACAGAGGCCGGCCGATATTTGACTGTCATTTTGGCACCCCGTGGACGAGGGGTTTACTACCCCATCACCGCGCGGGATGCCACCGCAGCAGAGCGGCGACTGTATCACCGCCAGAAGGGACGAGGGCGATGAACCAACCATCAGTGAAAAGCAAGATTCCCCGGTTTGAAACCTACGAGGAAGAAGCAGAGTTTTGGGATACCCACGACACGACTGAGTTCGAGGATGAGTTCGAGCCGGTAGAGGTGACCTTTGCCCAGTCGCTCGTTCGACGCGGACTCACTGTATCTCTAGACGCGCAAACCATTGGCCTACTCCAACGTCTCGCCAGGGAGAAAAAGACGGAACCGGCGACGCTGGTTCAAATCTGGATCCTGGACCGTCTGCGAGCAGAAACAGTTTACGTAACATAATCTCCCACCCACTTCCCGTCGCTGTTTCCTTCCAGATAGGTGTGACTACAATCTAAATGAACCTCGCTGTTGAGTTTTTGATATATTAAGAGGGAACAGGCTGAGACATTCCTGGAGGACTCTAATCAGGAGAGGCCGTCGTGGTTGCTCATCCTCGCTTGAAGGGGGGAGGGGCAATCGTAGTGATTCCGAAAGGGGGTGACAAAGCAAGATCAATAAGCTGGATGCTAGATTGCTTGCGTTTTGAAAACACTTTGAAACAACTATTACAATAAGGAGGAGAAATGTTTACCAAGAAAGCAGTTTACGTTGCCCTGGCGCTAGTGCTGGTGGTCAACCTGCTGGCGGCTGGCGTGGTCAGCGCTGCCCTGCCGCAGCAGGAGGTGACCTACACCGTAAAGCTGGGCGACACCCTGTGGGCTCTGGCCGAGAAGTATCTGGGCAGTGGTGCGGGCTATCCAGCCATTGTGATGGCCACCAACGCCAAGCAGGCAGAAGATGACACCTTTGCCTACATAGCGAGGCCCGACCTCATTCACCCAGGCTGGAAGCTCGCCATCCCCACGGCAGCGGCGGCGGAAGCGCTGTTGGCCAAGCCCCGGGTCGTCACTATGACCTTCTTCGAGGAACCCGACACCCTGAACGCCATATACACGAATATGTGGTACGCCGGGCTGGCCATAGACCTCTTCAACCCCGGGCTCTGGGCCTGGGATGACAAGCTGGAGCCCTCGCTGGAGATGGCCGCCGAGTTCCCCACCAAGGAGAATGGCCTCATCTCCGAGGACGGCCTGACCATTACCATTCCAATCAACCCCAAGGCCAAGTGGTCGGACGGTGAGCCGGTGACCGCCGGCGACTTCATCTTCACCTACGAGATGTACCTGGACCCAGGGAACATCGTGCAGAGCACCTGGCCCTATGAGGATTACCTGGAGAGCGTCACGGCGCCGGATGACCGCACGCTGGTGGTCAAATTCACCGAACCCTTCGCTCCCTGGGCCACCACCATCTTTAACTTTGTCCTGCCTGAGCACGTTCTGAGGCCAGTCTTTGAGGCAGAGGGAACGCTTGATGATGCCGACTGGAACCGCAACCCCACTGTGGTCAACGGTGCCTTCGTCGTCAAGGAGTGGGTGGCGGCCAGCCATATCATCCTGGAGGCCAACGGCAACTACTGGCGCGGCCGACCCAAGCTCAATGAGATCCACATCCTGATCGTGCCCGACGACGAGGCTCAGATGGCGGCCATCAAGACCGGCGATACCGACATCGGCATCTTCCTCTCCTACGCCGACATCCCCACCATCGAAGCGCTGCCGGACGTAGACCTGGTCATGGTGCTCTCTGGCTACAACGAGAGCTGGTTCTTCAACCTCAACACCGATGAGACCGTCGCCAAGAATGGCCACGTGGCCCTGCAAGACGTGCGCGTGCGCCAGGCCATCGCCTATGCCGTGGACTTCGACGCCATCTGTGGGGAACTGCTCTATGGCAAGACCTACCCGCCCGCCACCTATTGGGAGGAAACACCATACGCCTACCCAGACGCCAACCCCTACAAGTATGACCCGGCGAAGGCCAATGCGCTTCTGGACGAGGCCGGCTGGGTGGACTCTAACGGCGATGGTACCCGCGACAAGGACGGCGTGGAGCTGGTTCTCACCTACTCCACCACTGCTGGCCGCGAGGTGCGGGAGCAGACCCAGGTCGTGGCTATGCAGTTTCTGGCCGACGTGGGCATCGGGATCGAGATCGCCAACAACTCCTACGACACCATGTGGAATAGCTACGGTCAGGGCGGGCCCATCGCCACCGGCAACTACGACATCGCCGAATGGTCCACCACCGGCGACTTTCCCGATCCGAACACTTCGGAGTGGCTCTGCTCCGAGATACCATCGGACGAGTCTCCCGAGGGCGGGAACTGGTACGGCATCTGCGACGAGGAACTGGATGCCCTCTTCCAGGCCCAGGCCGTCGAAGTGGACCCGGACAAGCGCCTCCAGTTGTTCCACGACATCGGCAAGATCATGACCGAAAAGGTGTACTGGCTGGGCGTGTGGCACGACAACGACCTGTGGACCATCAACAAGCACACAGGGAACGTCAAGATCTCCGGGGCGGACCCCTTCTGGAACTGCTTCGAGTGGGACGTTTTCTAAGCATTAACTGCGCAAAAGTTTCTAGTACTTTCTTCACCCGCCAAAAACCGCTACCAAGGGGCGTCTCCGCCCATACGCATCAAGTTAATATTATGGTAAACGGGTAGTTTTCCAAGTCGACTTCCAAACCGCACATAGCAGAGGATAAGGCCAGGGCGTGGCAAACGTTCGGTTCCTTCTTGCGTTTGTCTTTGAAGCCAAAACGCCGAATGTGAGTTAGCATTTCCGACAATACGTTCTGAAAATCGGTCAGGCTGCCGAGGCTACGATTCAGGTCTCGGGCAAAGCGCTGAAAGGTCTTTCGCACCTTCATCGGGCTGATTTCTCGATTGGCAAGCCAGCCCAGCGGCATCCGTAGCGGCGCGATCAAGAAGTGGGTGAGAACAATGCCTATCATTTTGGCATACAGTTCCACCAAGACCCGTTCTCGGCGAATGCCAGCAATGCGCTTTAAGCCACAGTAGCTCTTCCACAGTTTGAATACGAGCTCCACTTGCCGGCGAACCCCGTACAAGAGAGCGACTTGTTGGATGGAGAGCATGTTGGCGGGGACGCAGGTGACCAAGATGGTCCAATCCAGCAAGGCCAGATACTCCTTGCTGGGCGTCCTTCCTCTACGCCGCGCCTTCTCCTTCGCCTTGCGGCGTCGCTGATCCGCCACTTCTTGTGGGGCGGGGATGCAAATCAGGCGACAGGGCAATTGGTGCTGAGGTCGTTTTCCCATCAGCACGTTGATCTCGAAGGCCTTGCGCGGGCGGCTCCGTAGCATCTCGTACAGGTTAATCGGCTCACCCGCTGGGGTTGACAAGCCGGTTTTGGTCAAGAAGCGACTGAGAAAGTAGGCCTTCCGCTCAAACATGATAGTCTTGAAGGCGTCCAGACAGAAGTAGCCCAAATCGGTGATACTCAATGATCCCGGTTGAATCACCTTCAAATAGTCTCGGTATTTCTGATCCGGTTCACGCCCTGGTCGGAAAGCCACTTGGACCAGATTGCCAAGTAAGAAGTCGAACACCAGTTGCACCTTCAAGCTGGCTTCAGAAGCATCCCCACCGCTGCCGGCGAACTCATCGGCCATATTGGCCGGTAGTGATTTCATCGTGCTATCCGTCAGGTAGATGGCACTGAATTGCTGCAAGATGGGTAGAGGAAGCGGGAGTTTGTTCTTGAATTTGTCTACGGCATCGGCAAACATCTCTTTCAAGAAAGCAACAGCCTTTTCATTGATGCGTTGATCGAGGCCCTGAGGTGTGATGTCTACGCCAAGATCGAGACAGACCTGAGACAAGTCATTCAGCGATGCGTCCGGGTTTTCGACAAAGCCAAAGACCATCGCTTGCAAGAATTTCCGACCATTCAGTGGGGAAAGACGTTGCACGAACTTGGTCTGCCGAGCTTTTGCCTTGATAGTCTCTCCGAAAAAATCCTTGATCCAGGTACCGGCTTGGGTCAAACTGAGTTTCATTTCACTCCCCTGTCTGTTTTGGGGGAATTGTACTCATTAGACCCAGGTTTGTCAATGGAGCAGGGCATCCTGGCCAGCGGTTGCAACTTAACCAAACATTATTAGCTTGATGCGTATGGCGTCTCCGCCCCGTCTAAGGGCGGTTTGGCCACGAAATCGGGGCGAGGACGCCCCTCCGTAGCAGGGGAAAAGTCAAAAGAACTTTTGCCGACCTACTAAGCACCGGGAGGAGAGGAGGGGAAAACTTGCTCCCTCCTCTCCTCGCTTATCTTTCTTTGGGAGGGACTATGGGCCGATATATTATCCGCCGTCTCTTGCAGGCCATCCCGCTGCTTGTGATCATCAGCGTTGTCTTGTTCGTGCTCATGAATGCCATGGGAGACCCGCTGGCCTCGTTTGGCGGCCGCCGGCGCGTCCGCTCGTCAGACCGCGAACGATTGACCCGCCAATTGGGCCTGGACAAACCGATTACGGTGCAATACGCCGTTTGGCTGATCGGCAACGACTGGATGGATATTGACCTGGACGGCGACGGCGTGCCCGACGCAAAGGGTACGCGGCGGGGCATCCTGCGCGGGGATTGGGGCAAGTCCTTTATGGAGAAGCGGCCGGTGAGCGAGATCATCGCCGAACGACTGCCCAATACTCTGATACTGATGCTGACCACTGAGGTGGTCATCCTGCTCTTCTCGCTCTTCATCGGCATCTATTCGGCCATCCGTCAGTATTCGCTGTTCGATAATATCTTCACCGGGCTGTCGTTCATCGGATACTCCATGCCCATCTTCTGGCTGGCGCTGCTGATGATGTTCATCTTCGCCGTCTATTTCAGGAAATGGGGGCTTCCCTATTTCCCCACCGTGGGTATGTACGATCTCTCCGTGGGGAAAACGATACCTCAGGTGGTGTGGCACATGGTCCTGCCCGTGACCACCATGTCCATCATGAGCATCGCTGGCTACAGCCGCTTCATCCGCGCCAACATGCTGGAGGTGATCAATCAGGACTATATCCGCACGGCTCGCTCCAAGGGGCTTTCCGAGAGGGCGATACTCCTGGGCCATGCCCTCAAGAACGCATCCCTGCCCCTGGTGACCATCGTGGGCATGGACCTACCCATCTTGCTGGGAGGCGCGGTGGTCACCGAGTCCATTTTCGCCTGGCCGGGGATGGGACGGCTCTTTTGGGACGCCGCCAAAGATACCGACATCCCCGTCCTCATGGGTGTGCTCACCCTAATCTCCATCGCCGTAATTGTGTTTCAGATCATCACCGACGTCACCTACACCTTTCTCGACCCGCGGATTCGCTATGATTGATTGGAGGTTGGAGGTTGGAGGCTGGAGGTTGGAAGACAGAGCTCCCCCCCAAAGTTGGGGGAGACTGAGGGGGGCGGCGTTGGAAGTTGGAGGTTGGAGCTTCCCCCCCAAAGTTGGGGGAGACTGAGGGGGGCATGACTAGAAGTTGGAGGATGGAGTATGGCTGTAGCTGAAGCGACTGCGGAGATACAAGTTGCTGCTACTGAACGGCCAGTCTGGACTCCCACCCAGATGGCCTGGCGGCGCTTCCGCCGTCACAAGATGGCCATGTTTGGTGCCTTTCTGCTGATCTTGATCGTGCTGTACGTCACCGTGGGGGCGTTGATTTACACTGAAGAGGACGCCAATCACAACGATCTGTCCATCACCCTCGCCGCGCCTTCGAGGGAGCATCTCTTCGGCACCGACGGTACAGGCCGTGACATCCTGGCCCGTACCATCTATGGTGGTCAGATCTCCATCATCATCGGCGTCTGCGCCGTCGTAGTCTCTGTGATCGTAGGCGTGCTGGTCGGGTCCATCGCCGGCTACTACGGAGGCCCTATTGACGCCGTCCTCATGCGCTTCACCGAGGCCATGTTCAACATTCCCCAATTGTTCCTGCTCATACTGTTGTCCAAGCTCCTCAGTGGTAAAGTGCCGACCTTCAGAATGCTGGGCCGGTCGTTCAGTGGCAGCGTGGTCGTCATCATCGTGGTCATTGGCCTCACAAGCTGGATGTACCTGGCCCGCATCGTGCGCGCCACCTACCTCTCACTTAAGGAACAGGAATTCGTTACTGCGGCCCGCTGCATCGGCACCGGTAACGCCTCCATCATCTTCCGCCACATTCTGCCCAACAGTATGGCCTCCGTCATCGTCTCGGCCACGCTGGGGGTGGCCGGTGCCATCCTGAGCGAGGCCTACGTCAGCTTCCTTGGGGTGGGCGTTCAGGCCCCCACCGCCACCTGGGGCAACATGCTGGACCAGGCATACCACCACCTCGAATCGGAGCCCTGGATGTGGATCTTTCCCGGCCTTTTCATTTTACTCACCGTCCTCGGCATCAACTTCCTGGGCGACGGGCTGCGAGACGCCCTCGATCCCAGAACGCGCATCTGATCAAATAGTCAGATGGTCGGAGGGGACACCTGACACTCGACCACGTGACCAAGAACCACCCTCCGAAATCCAAAATCCAAAGTGGCACATTATCCTTGAAAGTTTGAGTTTTGGGCTTTGAGCTTTGGAGGAGTTTCATAACCATGCAGTATCGTAAATTCGGAAAGCTGGATTGGGAAGTTTCCGCACTGGGATTTGGGTGTATGCGATTTCCCATCAAGAACAAGGAGCACTCCAACATTGACGAGCCAGAAGCGACCAGGATGCTTCATTACGCCATTGACCACGGCGTGAACTACGTTGACACGGCGTATCCGTACCACGGTGGAAACAGTGAGCTGCTCGTCGGTCGCGCGCTCAAAGGAGGGTATCGGAAAAAGGTCAAGCTGGCGACCAAGTTGCCTTGTTGGAAGGTCGAAGTCGGGGAAGACTTTGATAGGTTTCTCAACGAGCAGCTCGAGAAGTTACAGACCGCTCACATTGACTTCTATCTCTTGCACTCGTTGAACGAGAAGAGCTGGCGTAAGATGCGCGATCTGGGTGTGCTGAAGTGGGCCGAAGGAGCTATTGCCGATGGGCGCATCGGGCACCTTGGCTTCTCGTTTCACGACAAGTATGAGGTTTTCCAGGAAATCATAGACGCGTATGATGGGTGGGCGTTCTGTCAGATCCAGTACAACTACATGGACATAGAAAACCAGGCCGGCACCAAAGGGCTGCAATACGCGGCGTCCAGGGGGCTGGCCGTGGTGATCATGGAGCCCATTCTGGGTGGTAGACTCGTGAACCCGCCCCAGCCAATTCAGCGCCTCTGGAACACCTCTGCCAGGAGACGCACGCCGGCCGATTGGGCGCTGCAATGGATCTGGAATCAGCCACAGGTGTCGGTGGTGCTCAGCGGCATGAGCACGATGGAGCAAGTTGAGGAGAACGTCGCCAGCGCCGGCGTATCGAGCGTCAACACGCTCACGGCAGAGGAACTGGCGCTGTTCGATCAGGTACGGGAGAAGTACCGGGGGCTTTGCCCCATTCCCTGTACAGAGTGCGGATATTGCGTACCGTGCCCGAACGGTGTAGACATTCCACGCAACTTCGCAGTCTACAACCAGGGTGTGATGTACGATAAGGTCAACCACTCGCGCACTGAATACAACAATTGGATACCCGAAGAGGCCCGCGCCAGTGCATGTGCCCAGTGTCGCGAGTGCGAAGACAAGTGCCCACAGATCATCCCCATCAGCGAGTGGATGGTGCACGTCCACGAGGTACTCGGCGAGGGCCAGCCTTATGTCTATGAACTTCCTTGATGGATGTTACAAATGACGAGGCGGGTCGCTGCCCGTGAGCGCGGCCCGCTTTTTTGCGTCCGGCAGCGACGTTGACGGCAGCGCGGACTTGTGGTATCATAGGGGGGAAGCAGTGGTTGGAGGAGTTGGGGTAGGGTGTGGGCGTTTGGATCACGAACCACACGAAAAAGCGCGAAGGTCGCGAAGGGCTTTCGTGACTTTCGTGATATTTCGCGGATTTCGTGATCCAGAGACCAGTGTTCTCAGTGGATCAGTGATTCTGGTGTAACCATGAGTCAACCCATCTGGTTCGCCAAACTCCTACAAAGATTTTTCCCCCACCGTTTCCTGCTGGCCAGGCTGACGCGGATACCCATCGTCGGCAGAATCACTGATCGCCTGCTCTTCGAGGGGGACGATCTCATCTATCTGCCTCAGGATCAGGTGATTCCGGTAAACCAGGCGCTCGATAGGCCCGACGAGATGGTTCTGCCGTCTCAGGTGGTGGAGCATTTCATCGAGAAAGCCAGCTATAACTGGATCATGAGCGCCTGCATCTGCCGCGATTCTATGACGTGCGAGGATTATCCCATTGATTTGGGCTGTCTCTTTCTTGGCGAGGCGGCCAGGGGGATCAATTCCAGGCTTGGACGCCGCGTAACGAAAGCGGAAGCGCTGGAGCATGTAAGACGCTGCCGGGAAGCGGGCCTGGTTCATTTGGTTGGCCGGAATAAGCTCGATACCGTGTGGCTCGGCGTCGGCCCAGGCGACAAGCTGTTGACGATTTGCAACTGTTGTCCTTGCTGTTGTCTTGGGCGGATGCTGCCCGATATTGCCCCCCAGATCGGCGCCAAAATCACGATAATGCCCGGTGTGCGGGTCACTGTGACCGAGCGATGCGTGGGCTGTGGAATCTGTACCGAGAGCGTGTGCTTTGTTGATGCCATCCGTATGGTCAACGGTCGGGCAGTCAAGGGTGACGAGTGTCGGGGTTGTGGTCGTTGCGTGGATGTCTGTCCTGAGCAGGCTATCGAGATCACTATCGTCAACGACCAGTTCGTAGAGGAATCCATCAGCCGGCTGTCTTCGCTGGTGGACGTTTCATAAAGGATTTCCGATTTTCGAGTTCCGATTTCCAGATCGAGAATCGGCAATCGAAAATCGGCAATCGAAAATCGAGGTGGAAATGGTCAAAATCCCTGTGTTAAAAAGTATCACCGAAGCCAATGCCTTGTTGGCCGCTGCCCTGCGGGCGAGGTTCGGCCGGCAAGACGTGTTGGTGCTGAACATTATCGCCTCGCCAGGGGCTGGCAAGACCACGCTGCTGGAGCGCACCATCGAGAAACTGCACGGTGAGCTGCGCCTGTCGGTCATCGAGGGCGATCCCACCACCAGTCTGGACGCCGAGCGCATCGGTGCCACTGGTGTGCCGGTGGTGCAGATCAACACCGATGGCGGATGCCACCTGGAGGCGCGCATGATCCAGGCGGCTCTGGAACAACTGGACGTGGAGGACGCCGACGTGGTCATTATTGAGAACGTCGGCAATCTGCTGTGCCCCACCGGCTGGGACCTGGGTGAGGACGCCAAGGTCGTGGTCGCCAGCCTGCCCGAGGGCGACGACAAGCCGCTCAAGTATCCGATGGCCTTTGCCACAGCCCAGGCGGTGGTCATCAACAAAATTGACCTGGAGCCTTACCTCCCGGCCAAAGTCTCTGTGCTGCGCCAGAACGCCCTCCAAATCAACCCAGACCTGGCGGTGTTTGAGGTTTCTGCTCTCACGGGTCAGGGCCTTGATGGATGGGTGGATTGGATACGAGAGAAGTTGACCGAGAAGCGGACGGCCAAAAACACTACACCGAATTAAGAAAGGAACGAATTTCTTGCCCCTGATTCGTTTTATTCCCAATTCGTTGTAGTGTTAAGCCTCCCTGTAACCAAGACGGGAGTCCCAATGCACGAAGCGTCCATAACCCAGGCGATGCTGAACCTGGCCCTGGAACACGCCCAGGGCTGCCGCATCACCGACATCTATTTGCGAGTGGGCATGATGTCGCTCGTCGTTCCCGAATCAGTGGAGTTCTATTTCGAGTATCTCAGCCAGGGCACCCTGGCTGAGGGAGCAATGCTGCACTTTGAAACCGTGCCCCTGGAGATGACGTGCCTGGATTGCGGGCGGCAAGCCGACCTGAGTGACTTGATGGACGAGCAGCCCCGCGTGATCATGGTGCAGGCCCTGGCCGGAGGTTGCCAGTGCGGCAGCAGTAACCTCCGCGTCACCGGCGGCACTGACTTCAACATGGTAAGTATAGAGGTGGAGGTTGCACCCGCATTAGAAGAAAAGAAAAGGAGAACGCGCAATGACTGAGGACATCTATCGTAAGCTGGCCGAGCGACTGGACGCCATCCCCAATGGCTTCCCTGCCACCGAGAGCGGCGTGGAACTGCAGTTGCTGGCCAAAATCTTCACCCCGGAGGAGGCGGCGCTGGCCAGCGTGATGCGCCTGAGCCGCGAGCCGGCCGCCGACATCGCTGCCCGCGCCGGCGTGGACGCCGACACGGCCTACCGCGCGCTCAAGCAAATGGTTCGTAAGGGCCAGATCCGCATCAAGAAGGACAAAGGTCAACTCGCTTTCGGGCTGAGGCCCTTCGTCGTCGGCTTCTACGAGGAGCAGTTGCCCCGCCTGGACGTGGAACTGGCGACCCTGTTCGAGCAGTACCTCCAGGAGACGGGGGGTGCCGGCATCGTCCGCGATGCGCCCGCCATTCACCGCGTCATCCCCGTCGGGGAGGCGATTCCCGTGCACCTGGAGATCTTCCCCTACGAGCACGCCACCGAACTGCTGGAAAACGCCAAATCGTGGGCCGTGCGCGACTGCATCTGCCGCGTCCAGCAGAAGCTGGTTGGCAAGGGATGTGACCGCCCGATCGAAAACTGCCTGATCTTCGCGCCGGTCGAGGGTGTTTTCGACCACAGCGAAGTGGACCGTGCTATCACCAAAGAGGAAGCGCTGCGCATCCTATACGAGACCGAGGAGGCTGGGTTGGTGCATTCCACCGGCAACTACCGCGACGGGCACAACTACATCTGCAACTGCTGCACCTGCTGCTGCGGGGTGTTGCGCAGTATAGCCGAGTTCGGCGTCCCCACCGCCGCCGTGCGCTCCGACTTCCACACCGTCGTGGACGCCGAGATGTGCATCGGCTGCGGCGACTGCCTTGAGCGCTGTCAGTTTGGGGCGCTCTCCCTGCCGGATGACGTCTGTGTGGTGGACTACTCCCGCTGCGCGGGCTGCGGGCTGTGCGCCACGGTCTGTCCCACCGAGGCGCTGTATCTGGAGCGCCGGCCTGAGGGCGAGGTTCCAGTGCCGCCGGCCGACATCACGGAGTGGATGGTGCAACGCGCCCAGGAGCGCGGCATCTCGATATCGGATGTTTTGTAGACGAAAGGAGGAGAAACGATGAGTGTCAAAGCCTACATTTTGGCAAACGTGGAGGTTGGCATGGGCGAGGAGGTGTTCGAGGCCCTATCAGCCATTGAGGGGATCACGAGCGTCCACAACGTCACAGGGCCTTACGACGTGATTGCCCAGGTTGAAGTCCCAGATACCGCTGCATTGGGGGAGTTAGTGGTCAGTGAGATTCAACTGATAGACGGCATTGGCTACACTCTCACCTGCGTGGTTATGTGAGCTTTTTGCGATGACAAACGTCACCCGAAGAGAGTTTCTCCGCCGGATAGCAGCAGGGCTGGGGACGCTGGCCGGCGGCTGGCTGCTGAGCGCGTGCGGAGCACAGATGGCGCCCACGCCCACTGCACCGCCACCGACGCGCATCCCACCGTCCCTCACCACAACCGCGGGCGCTACCAGTGCGCCTACCGCAACCCCATCCGCAGAATACCCAGACCTGGTCGTGGCGCGGGGCGGCGAGCCTGAGGAGTTGGTGCGGCAAGCGTTGGCAGTGCTGGGGGGAATGGAACAGTTCGTGCGCCCCGGCGACGATGTGATCGTCAAGCCCAACATCTGTGTGGCCTATCACACCTACGAGTACGCGGCGACCACCAACCCCTGGGTCGTCGCAGCCCTGGTCAGGCTCTGCCTGGAGGCTGGCGTGCGCCGAGTCCGGGTGATGGATTACCCCTTCGGCGGCAGCCCCGAGCAGGCCTACGTCCGCAGCGGCATCCAGGAGCAAGTGAAGGCCGCTGGCGGAGAGATGGAGATCATGCCCCAGTTCAAGTTCGTCTCCACTGAGATCCCCCAGGGATTGGACCTTCGCCAGTGCCAAATCTACGACGACGTGCTGAACGCCGACGTGGTGATAAACGTGCCTATCGCCAAGCACCACGGCCTGGCCCGACTGACCCTGGGCATGAAGAACCTCATGGGCGTCATCCGCAACCGGCCCATGATGCACCGCAACCTGGGGCAGCGGTTGGCCGATCTGACGAGCCGCGTGCGACCTGCGCTAACCGTCGTTGACGCCGTGCGCATCCTGGTGGACAATGGGCCGACTGGCGGCAGCCTGGACGACGTGAAGAAGATGGACACCGTGATCGTCAGCCCGGACATCGTGGCCGCCGACAGTTACGCGGCTACCCTGTTCGGGTTGCAGCCCAACGACCTGGCCTACGTCCGGGCGGCCACGGCCATGGGACTGGGCCGGAGCGACCTGGACGGCCTGAAGATCGAGGAGATCGCCGTTGGCGGCTAGGGTAAGATGGACGCCACGTCGTTGGACGACGCTGCGGCGGTTGGTGCAGTACGCCGCGCTGCTGGTGTTCGTGGCGCTGTTCGTGTGGTCGCGCCGCGGGGGATGGCCCGGGTCGCTGGTCAACCTCCCCATGCGACTTGACCCCCTGGCGATGCTGGCCCATCTGCTGGCCAGCCGCACGGTTCTGGCCGGATCGGCCCTGGCGCTGATCACCGTGGCGCTGACTCTCGCGCTGGGCAGGGTGTGGTGCGGGTGGCTTTGCCCCCTGGGGACGCTGCTGCACCTGTTCTCCCTACGCCGCTGGCGTGGGAAGCGGGAAGCGCCCGCCGACTCATGGCGCAGAGTGAAATACGGCCTGCTGCTGACCATCCTCGCCGCCGCGCTCCTCACCAACCTGACCCTGCTGATCTTCGACCCCCTGACGATCCTCTTTCGCACCCTATCGCTCAGCGTGTGGCCCGCGCTGGACCAATTGGTCACGGCGGCCGAGATTACACTGTAGAGTGTATCGGAGAATAGTAGACAGATCTCTGCTAAGTGCACTTGGGGCTTTTTTTTAACATAAGTAGCTCTTTTACATCTGAATAGCATCTCTTTC
>SDBU01002439.1_pt1 | contig 24676 bp, 15 predicted proteins | sample 2277071 | NCBI WGS metagenome assembly SDBU01 (sample SAMN10397929, study PRJNA504765) | marine sediment metagenome | isolation source: marine sediment core GS08_GC12, 126 cmbsf | place: Arctic Ocean: Gakkel Ridge, Loki's castle | collected 2008
CATGCTTTCTGCTTGCAGAAGCATGCCTCGTGGCACACCGCATGCCCGAACCCATCGGCCCGAGTGGGGCCGGCGGAGGGAAAGCGCCTGGTGCCATGCCTTCTGCTTGCAGAAGCATGCCTCGTGGCACACCGCATGCCTGAACCCATCGGCCTGAGTGGGGCCGGCGGAGGGAAAGCGCATGCTTCTGCAGAACAGCAGAAAGCATGGCACCCGGCGAAAGTGCAAATAGTTTAGGTATCTGTCCCCACAATTGCCAGGCGCCGTCGCAGCAGCGACAGGCCGCCGAGGGCCAGCAGGGCGATCGTCGCCGGTTCGGGGACGGCGGCACCGGCCGGCGGCGGGGGGCCGGTCCAGTTGCCCAGCAGCACGGCCAGGTCGGCGTCATCCACGTCGGTGTCGCCGAGGCTGCCTTCGGTAAAGTTCCCCAACCCCCACGTGGAGATGATCAATAGGTCCTGCTCCCAGTTGCCCAGCAGGATCGCCAGATCGGTGTCGTCCACGAAGCCGTTATCGTTGGCGTCCCCGGGGAGCGTCGGGTCCGGCGTGTCGTCAACGGTCGCCGGCGAAAGCGAACCATCCGCCAGGCCGGCCACCTGGTCCGGGGTCAACGCCACATCGTAAATGGCATAGTCGTCGATGTAGCCCTGGAAACCTGTGTTACCATTCTTAACGCCGATCAAAAGGTGGCTTGCGTCCAAATGGATGTCACCGAGAGCGTCGGGTATTTCGTTCGGCGTCCAGACCTCTCCATGATTCCAGGCGTACCAGTATTCCGTTTCAGGTACGCCATCGACATACGCCCAGAACTTCGCATGGGTCCGGTCTACGACAAGGGCGACGTGTTGCCAGGTACTGTCGGCCTTCATCCCGATCGTGGTTGTGGCCGGGACCTCCCAGGTAGTGCCCTGGCTTCTGCCGTCGCCAAGCACCAGGGATACCGGGGTGCCCACATCCGGGATCGCCGCCCCTGCCATTGCGATGTCATAACCGTCCGTCCCTGCGTGGTCAGCAAGCCCTCCCCCAACGTCCGGCTTTACCCAGAAGCTCACAGAGAAATCATTCTGGTTCGGGTTGTAGGGCGTGAACTGGGCACGGTCGACCGTCATCATGTCCGCCGCGGCCGCATTCCCGGTCAGGTCGATCGCTTCTCCGGTATAACCGCCTCCACCCGTTGTCAGGGCCGCGCCACCGCTCATGATTCCGGTGATACTGTTACCCGAGACGTCCGTCACGGTATCACCAACGGCCGCCTCAAAGTCCCAGTAAGCGGTAAGGCCTGCCTGCGCGACATTGGCAGATCCAAAGATCATACTGGCTGCCAAGACCATGGCAGATACATGCGGAATTGTCTTCATACAACCCTCCTTTCGATGATCCGAGATTTCCCGGATGACCTCTGGCCAAAGACCACCGTCGGCGTTCCTCTCGATGGCATCAATGATATCACGATCCGCGAGATCGGCAAGCACATTCTCTGCTTCGACCGGGGGACAGATGCCCTGTTTCCGTCGCCCGGGCTCCCGCCTGGTGCCATGCTTTCTGCTTGCAGAAGCATGCCTCGTGGCACACCGCATGCCTGAACCCATCGTCCAGAGTGGGGCCGGCACAGCGAAAGCGCATGCTTCTGCCTGGTGCCATGCTTTCTGCTTGCAGAAGCATGCCTCGTGGCACACCCCATGCCCGAACCCATCGGCCTGAGTGGGGCCGGCGGAGGGAAAGCGCATGCTTCTGCAAGCAGAAAGCATGGCACCCGGCCTTGCTTCAATCCCCCGGCTGCGTGGGGGGCGATGGCCGCTTTATCCTGCCGGCGTCAATGCACCATTTTCGCCAGCGAGTGTAGTTGGTGCCGAAGTCCTGTCCCGTAATGCGCGACAAGGACTTGGCGGCGAACCCATGTGCGTGGTCTCTCTCGTCATTGAGCGCGTCCAACAACGCGGGGATGGCTGTATCGCCCAGACGCACCATAATGTCGGCCACCCGCTCGGATACGAAGAAATGAGGTCCGTCTGCACGATCGCCATGGCTGTAGTTCGCTAGCTGTGGACGCAGGGCGGCAGCAACCAGCGGCCCCCCCATTTCGATCAAGGCGGCCATGGCTTGCTCGCTGCGATCTCGGTCTCCCGGATTGGCTCGATTCGCGAGAATCAACATTCGGATCAGGTGATGCAGGCGACACTCGTCCTGGTAGATAAGTCTCGAAGGAGTATACGTCTTATCGATCAATCGGCACTGCAGCATGGCGAGCGCCGCCCGCGCCTTTCGATCCAGCTTTTCGTTTTCCGATGGCCCAGCGGCGACGAAGGCTTTCAGGGGCGGAATACATTCCGGCAGAGAAATCCGGACCAGTGCAACCACCGCGCGACGCTTGAGCGCACGGTCCCCACCTGTGAGGACGCGCGTCAGGGCAGGGATGGCCGGGCGGCCTATCCTGGTGAGGCAGGCGATGGCGGGAATGGCGTCTTGCTGAACCAACGAGTCCAACGCCTTCTCAATGATCGGAAGTAGCCGCTCATCTCCCATATGCTGCAGCGCCGCCCAAGCCCTGTGCCCGGGGCCGTCGGTCAGGCATTGCATGACCAACGGGACAGCCTTGGGATGCCCAATAATCGCCATCGCTTCGGCGCATTGCTCGCGATGCTCGGTCAGGTCATTGGGCCCAAAAGCCGCCTTGGGGTTGCGGAACTGGAAGAGGATGTCGTTGATGAGCTTTCCATCCACTGCCGGGAGCGGCAGATAACTGCTTCGGCAATCATTGAAGCGCCACCCGATATTGGCGGCAGGCACCCAACCATGCCACTTCACCTCACGTTTGGCCAGCTCGGCGACATGTCCGTCCCAATCGCCCGCCTTCATGATCTTGGCCCGTTCTTGAAGCAGCAGCTCCTTGACGACGCCGTCGGCAACATCTCGCTGCGCTGGTGATAGGCGGGTCAGAACTGCAACACCCGCCGTCGGCCGATCGGCCGGCTCCGTGGCCGGCTCCGCGGCAACGTCATCCCCAGCCCATGCCGTCGCCAACCCAAGAAAGAGCCCCAGCCCCACTACCATGTATCTGCGCATGATGTCTCTCCCACGTCCGACCTAAGCATTAGACGCCGCCCACCGCTCTTGGTTTCAGCCAATTCCAGCCCACTCGGCGCCCCCGCCCGAAGGGAAGAAACGGAAGGAACGACGGAAGGCAAGGAACGGGACAGGCTACTTCTTGCTTGCGATTCTCGGTGGGTCGGGGCAAAGCTCGTTGTCGTGGCAAGACTTGCGGGGGTTGGGGCGGCTAGGTGCCATGCTTTCTGCTTGCAGAAGCATGCCTCCTAGCACACCGGATGCCTGAACCCCTCGGCCTGAGTGGGGCCGGCAGAGGGAAAACGCATGCTTCTGTAAAACAGCAGAAGCATGGCACCAGGCGACCGCCATATTCCGGCCGGTCCGAGTGTGTTGTTCCTTGACGACCCCCTGACGGCGCCGTAAGCTGGGCCACCATGGGCAGGGCTGTTGGGGGCGTACCGCCGGAGCCCCCGCATCCCCTCCCGGCCGCCCGCACGCCGCCGCGGACACCAACCGAACGCGTCGCCCCGACAGGCCGGCACGGCCGAGGACGAAATGGGCGGGAAGAGAGAGTATTACGATATCCTCGGAATAGGCTACAACGGTGACGCATCCGGACCTCCCGGGCGCAGAGTCATAGTAGATGCGAAAGGGGCAGAACCATGCCAATGAAAAAGGCGGACATGGAGGAACACCGCGAGCAGTACCACGAATTGATGGCGGGTGCGAATGATGCACAAAGGGAGGGGCTGTATCGCAAAGCTGTCGACCTGGCGTTGGCATCGTGGGATCATGTCGATGGGATGATGCAGTACGAGCGGAAGTACCAGGATCGGGAGTTCGACAATGTAAAGGGCATAGAGGTGATCCTGAAGTACGCCCCCTTGCTTCTCGACTTCGGCAGCCTGGAAAGACTCGAAGCCCTGCTGAAAAGCTGCAGGCGCATTGAGAGGAACACATCGCACAGCCTGGCCGATAAGCTTTCCGAGGCCCGTGCGTTGTTGTGGGATGCCCATCGCATGTGGGATCACATCGAGCGGCACCCCGGCACGAGACAGGACACACTCAGGCGAGTTATCGGGGGTGACCAGGACCGGTGGCGGTCAGTAGCGAACGCTTGGTCAAACATGGGGTTGCTGCTCCGGACGCCAGAAGGCGGCTCCTACCGACTTGAGCTTTCCACGCGGTTGGGGCAGGTTGTCCCAGGCAAGTGCTCGGCCTGCGGCAATGTCGTGGAGGCCCCTAAGGCCATGTTCCTGGAGGACTTGACCTGTCCGGAGTGCAAAGCGACGGCGCCATTCGCCATACTTTCCAGTTCACCTGCTGCAGAAAGCAAGGAGTAAGGCATGATTCACGTATTCGTATTCACGTTGGGGGTGCTCGCCGGGGGAGTTTGCGTTTTCCTGTTCCTGGTGAACAAGCGAAAGAAACTCGCCGCGCAGGAAGTCAGCCAGGCCAAACTGCAACTGGAACTCCGCGAGAAGCGACGGAGGTTGAACGAAAAAGCGTCACGCCTGGAGGCAGACCAAGAGGCTTTCGGTCGTCACGCGATCGCCTACGAGGAGTTGGAGGGGGAAAACGCGATCCTCAAACGGGATCTGCAGAATATCGACGTGAATCTGCAGAAGCTGCGGCTGGACCGGGAAGTGCAGGGGGAAAACCAAGAGACACTCGACCGGCGCAGCAGGGACCTGGGAACTCGCTACCTGAAGGAGAACATCAAGTGGATAGCCTCTTCTCTTACCCCCAATAACTTCGTTCGCATGAAGCAGCGTCTACAGCAGGTGATCGAGCGTTGCCGCGGCATAGATTTCCATATCTCGTCGGAAGAGGAAGCCGGCTACCACACGGACCTCAAACAGGAGTACGAGAGGATCGTCCGTCTTGCCTTTGAGCGTGAGGAGCAGGCCCGAATCAAGGCCCAGATCCGCGAAGAACAGAGGCTGGAACGTGAGATTGAACGTGAGCTCAAGCAGCTTGAGATGGAACGTGCCGCTATCCGGGCCGCCCTCGAGAAAGCGCTGGCCGAAGCCGAAGACCAACATAGTGAGGAAGTGGAACGCCTGCGCGCCAGACTGGCCGAGGCTGAAGAGAAATCCAAGCGTGCGATCTCCCGGGCTCAGACCACAAAATCCGGCCACGTCTACGTCATATCGAATATCGGCTCATTCGGCAAAGGTATCTTCAAGATCGGCATGACGCGCAGGCTTGAGCCAGCCGATCGAATAAGGGAACTGAGCAGCGCATCGGTCCCCTTCCCGTTTGACGTCCACATGATGATATCCTCCGACAATGCGCCCGCCCTGGAGAACACTCTCCACCGATCGCTTCAGATGCACCGCGTCAACAGGGCGAACCCCCGCAAGGAGTTCTTCAGGACCGACGTCGAATGCATACGCAAGATGGTCGAGGAGAACCACGGACAGGTACAGTATGTCGCCGACCCCGAGGCCTTGGAGTACAACCAAACCATCGAGATGTCTGATGAGGACATGGAATTCATCGGTAATGTCTATGAGGCGGTTGAGGATGAACGGGAAGACTTCGGTGGCGACGAGTAAACGAGACTTGGGCGACCCGGGGGAAATCCGGGGATGGTAGTCCGGCGACATCCTATACTGTTTCTTGGCGCCTAGACCTCGGACGTGATAGAGTTCATTGCGATGGCAAAGAAGGGCAACACGCTAACGAAGCATGTTCAGCAAGCGCATCGCGCGCTTGTCCTGGCGAATTTCATGGCCCATCACAGTGAGGGCGCCGCACGCCGTGACCAGACACAGTTTGAAAAGGCCATCAACGCTGGCTATACGAAGAACCTTATTACCGGCGCAGCCGTGGGGGCACTTAATATCTATGCCGAACAATTTGCGTGCGCCGGCTACGGCGGCGTCGGTTTCCAGGGGAAGGAACTTCTCACACTCATCAACGAGGCCAACGCGATGACACAAGCCAACGCCATCGCAAATGCGTACGAGGTCTTTGAGAAGTTCGTGAGACAAGTGGCTGTAGAGTATCTCTATGTCAGACGCGGCATAGTCCCAATTCCCAACAAGGACAAGCAGCGAATGAAGAAGCGGTTTGGCAATAAGACTGCTTCGGAGAACACGAAGCCCTGGTTCTGCCAGCTGGTTAAGATCCGCTCGAGGCAGAACTGTCAGCCGCTGTTCAAGATTCTCTTCAAGCAGATCCCGAGACTTCGGGACCGTGTCGTGAACAGCTATTTTGGCAACCTCCACAGCATCCATCAAGCAGTCGAAACAATCAGACACTGCAAGACCCATGCGAACGGGCGGCACAACCCAGACCGATTCTCCAAGTTGCCGGATGATGTCCAGGATATTGTCGGCCCGTGCATCAAGAGGAGCTTCCTACATCAAACGCAGTGGATCCTTCCATCGCGTAAGCAGTCTTCAGATTTCATCGCTAGGGAGGCCGAATACGCGCAGATCCTGTACGACCAGTTGACAAGAGAGCTTGGCATGAAGCTCGACTATACACCCGGTCATGACCCGGCGGAGGTTAAGAGTAAGTGATCGACCACCAAGCATCGCTGACCGACCTGCAAGGGCTGCTCGAGGTCCTCGAAGCGAACCTGCTGGGGCGGCCCGAGTCTCCCGAGGTCCCGGAGGTCGCGCGGTAGCGTGGCGCCGGGCTGCGGCACAATCCTTGCACGCCGGGGGCGAGGCGGTACCATATCCTCAGGCCGGGGCGTTGTTGGTGGCCGGGGTGGTGTGCAGCGGGAAAGACGCTGACACCCTACGTGTGGGTTTTGTTTCGGCAGTGAAGGTATGGAGGATATGATGGCGCGGAAACCGAATATCGTTTTTGTTCTCACGGACGATCAGGGCTATGGCGATCTGGGCTGTCACGGCAACGAGGTGATTCGGACGCCGAACGTGGATGCGTTTCACGGGGAGTGCGTGCGGTTCACCGATTACCACGTGGGCACGACGTGCGCGCCGACGCGGTCGGGGTTGATGACGGGGCACTTCTGCAACAGCGCCGGCGTGTGGCACACCATCGGGGGGCGGTCGCTGATGCGGGAGGATGAGTGGACCCTCCCGGCCGCGCTGCGAGAGGCGGGCTACCGCACGGGGCACTTCGGCAAGTGGCACCTGGGCGACGCCCAGCCGTTCCGCCCGCACGAGCGGGGGTTCGAGAAGTCCATCTATCACGGCGGCGGCGGCGTGGGCAATACCCCCGACGGGTGGGGCAACGACTACTTCGACGACACCTACTTCGTCAACGGCGTGCAGCAGAAGTTCACCGGCTACTGCACTGACGTGTTCTTCCGCGAGGGCATGAAGTTCATCGAAGAGCACGCCGACGAGCCGTTCTTCTGCTACATCGCCACCAACGCCCCGCACGGGCCGCACTACGTCGAGAAGCACTACTCCGACCTGTACGCCGACAACACCCCCCACGCCGAACGGGCGAAGTTCTACGGCATGGTGACCAACATCGACGAGAACTTCGGCAAGCTGCGGGCCAAGCTGGACGAGCTGGGCCTGACGGACAACACCATCCTGGTGTTCATGACCGACAACGGCACCGCCGGCGGGATCGACCTCGGCCCCGACGCGTTCGCCGACGAAGGGCCGGGCAACTTCAACGCGGGCATGCGCGGCAAGAAGGGCTCGCCGTACGAGGGCGGGCATCGCGTGCCGATGCTGATTCGCTACCCCGCCGGCGGCCTGGACGGCGGGCGGGACGTGGACGAGCTGACCAGTTACGTCGATTTCATGCCCACGCTGCTGGCGTTGGCCGGCGTGGCCGTGCCCCAAGGCCGATCGTTCCACGGCCGGAGCCTCGTGCCGCTGATGGCGGGGCAGGCGGACGAATCGTGGCGGCAGCGGGTGATCGTCTCGGACACCCAGCGTATCGCCCGCCCGGTGAAGTGGCGAATGAGCTGCGCGATGAAGGACAAGTGGCGGCTGATCGGCGGCACCGAGCTGTACGACATGCGGGCCGACCCCGGCCAGCGGACCGACGTGGCCAGCAAGCACGCCGACGTGGTGGCCGACATCCGCTCCGGCTACGAGCAGTGGTGGGAGATGGTCTCCGAGCAGTTCGACCGCGACATCCCCTTCGTCATCGGCGGCAGCGACGAGACGGTCCGGCTGACCACGCACGACATCCGCAACGAGACGTGCATCACCGCCTGGCACCAGGTGCACGTGCGGCGCGGCACGGCCGTCAGCGGGTGGTGGGAGATCGACGTGCGGCGAGCGGGCAAGTACGCCTTCGAGTTCCGCCGCTGGCCCGAGGAGGCCGGCCACGCCATCGCTGCCGGCATCGAGGGCGACGACGTCGAGTGGCGACGCGATATCATCGGCGAAAAACGGATCGAGAATCACTCCGGCGGCGAGGCGTTGGATATCCGATGGGCGCAACTGACCGTCCAAGGCACCAACTACCAGATGGAAGTGGACCCCGACAGCCCCACCGCCACCTTCGAGGTCGAACTCACCGAAGGCCCCGACCGCCTCTTCGCCGCCTTCTACGGCCGCAAAGAACGCACCATGGCCCCCTACTACATCTACATCCGTCCGATCAAAGGGTAAGCCGACCCCGGCGCCATGGTCACAAACGTGGTGCCATGGTCATACGCCCCGCGCCGCGGGGTGGATGGCCATGCCGCAGGCGAAATGGGTCCCGCTGCCATGCTCCCAAACGTGGTGCCATGGTCATACGCCCCGCGCCGCGGGGTGGATGGCCATGCCGCAGGCGAAATGGAGTAGCCGGTAGCCAGTAGTCGCGGGTGTCCGATAATTCGTGCGGGCCAGTGTGGTTCACCGGTTGACCTTCATGGTAGCCACGGGCGCGAGCCCGTGGAATGCCGGCGACGCCCGGAACGGAGCTGCCGGAGGCTGCGATTCATGTGGGCCGGACCGGTCGGCATGATTCGCCCCCTGCGGGGGCTCGTGGTGTCGGGGCGACGACCGTCCACGGGCTCGCGCCCGTGGCTACCATGAAGGTCCCCCTGCCGTCAGTTTTCCTGCCCATCGATGGAGCCGATGCGGATATCGATTTCCTCGCGGGTCTGGATACGGGTCACCCGGCCGTCGGTAATCCAGACGACGCGGTCGCTGACGTCGAGCATTTTCATATCGTGCGTGGCGGTGATGATCGTCACGCCGCGCTCCTCCTTGAGTTTCGTCAGCAGGTCGATCACGCCGCGCCCGGTCTTCAGGTCGAGGTTGCCGGTCGGCTCGTCGGCCAAGATGATGGCCGGGTCGTTGGCCAGGGCGCGGGCGATGGCCACTCGCTGCTGCTGCCCGCCGGACATCTGCCCGGGCTTGTGGTGCAGCCGGTCGCCCAGGCCCACCAGGGCCAGCAGATCGGCGCCCTTGTCGCGGGACTCGTCGGCATCCAGGCCGGCGAAGACCATCGGCAGCGTTACGTTCTCCAGGGCGGTCATCACGGGGATCAGGTTGAACGTCTGGAAGATGTACCCGATCTTCCGGCAGCGTAGCCAACTGAGTTCCTGCGTGTCGAGCTGGGCGATGTCCACCTCGTCGATGTACACCTCGCCGGAGGTGGGTTTATCCAGCCCGCCGATCATGTTGAAGAACGTCGTCTTGCCCGAGCCGGAGGGGCCCATGATGGAGATGTACTCCCCGGCGTAAATCGTCAGGGTGATCCCGCGGAGGGCGTGGATGGTTTCGCTGCCCATCACGTACGTCCGCGTGACGTCCTGCGTCTGCACCATTTCGCGTTGTTCAGCCACCGTTACACTTCCGTTCTCATCGCATCCACCGGTTTTCATTCTGCCGGCCACCCGGATCGAGCAGATGGCCGCGACCGTTACACTTCCGTTCTCATCGCATCCACCGGTTTTCATTCTGCCGGCCACCCGGATCGAGCAGATGGCCGCGACCGTTACACTTACACTTCCGATCTCATGGCGTCCACCGGTTTCATTTTGGCGGCCACGTAGGTGGGGTAAATGGCCGCGACGATTGTCAGGGCGGTGCCCAGGCCGACCGCGATCGGCAGGCGGGTGATAAGCGCGAAGACCGCGCTGCCGGCCGGGAGAATGGAGAACTCGAGCACCACCCCCACCTGGAAAATCGCCAGCAAATAGCCCAGCAGGCCACCAACGAACGAGCCGACCAGGCCGAGGAAGGCGCTTTCCACCAGGAACAGGCGGATGATGAATCGATCCAGCGCCCCGAGGCATTTCAGCGTGCCGATTTCCCGGAACCGTTCGGTGACGCTCATGAGGATGGTGTTGGTGATGCCGACCAGGCAGAGGAACCCCGACAGCGCCATCAGCCAGATTCGCTGGTCCCGCTGCCGGGCGGCGGCGTCGGTGTCGCGGGTGAACACGCCGGCCTTTTCCAGCACGGCCTGGGTGTGCACGTCGCCGGAGGCGATCAGGTCCGCCAGGATGCTCTGGTAGGTCATCGACGCGGTGAAGAACGCCACCACCACGGTGATGCACACCAGCGACAGCAGCGACCGGCCCAGCCGATGCCGCACGTTCGAGAAGCACAGTTTGAAGGTCTTCTTCCACGGCAGCACGACCGACCGGTCGCCCGCCCGGCCGTCGTCGAAGATCCGTCGCGTTGGCCTTGGTCTCTTTTTCATCGCACCCGCCGGGCCCGGCCCGGTCAGTACGGCAGTTCCTTGACGCATTGGACAATCAGCGAGATCGACACCGCCATCATGCCGGCCAGGCCCATCCCGCAGGAGAAGCCCGCCACCACCACCGGTGTGTAGCGGCTCCATTTCTCGGCGCCGAACTTCTTGCGGAAGTAGTAGCGTCCGGCCACCGCGCCGATCATCACCGACAGTCCGCCGTGCAGCGGCACCCCCACGCCGCCCACCAGCCCGTAGAAGAAGATCACCGGCAGCCCCAGTTTTCCCAACAACGCGTAGATAGCCAGCCCCACCGCGCAGGCGCCGATGATGGTCGTGGGGTTCAGCGCCTGCAGCAGCAGCGGCTGTTCGGCGCTGTTGGCGGTGAAGATCAGGTACGCCTGCCTCGCCGCCACCGGCCAGATGCGGGCGGCGTAGGGGAACGAGGTGGAGGGGATCTGGTTCAGGTGCCAGAAGAACCACCAGAACAGGAAGCTGCTGGCGAAGATGATCGGCATCATCAGCAGCTCGGCCTTGATCAGCGAGGTGAATTTTGTCCGCGTCAGTTCCAGCTCCCGGAACCGCATGGCCGCGAAACCGTAGTCCTGCACGGGGATCGGCGCGAACCAGATGTCGACCTTGCGGTACCCGCTGACGATGAAGACGGTTTCCTTCAGGAACGGCGTGTCCAGCGGCCGGCCGGCCAGGCCGATCAGCCGGGCCGAAATGTACGAGTGAATCGGCGTCCAGATGAAGCCGAACAGGACGATCACCCAGAACGGGAAGTCCGGCACGAGCACCTTGCAGATGGCGCAGAAGCCGGAGATCGACACCACGAACAGCGCCACCGCCACCCACGTGGGGAAATCGCCCCGGGCCTTGCTGGGCGTGCGGTACGGCGGCTCGGACGGGTCGGCTCGGCGCCGGGCCTCGGCGGCGAGAGCCGCCTTGGCATCCGGGGTGTCGGCGTCGGTGGCGACCTCGCCCCGGCGGCGGGCACGACGGTAGAAGACCCTCACCATGCTGATCACGCCGAGGATGAACACCGCCCCGGCCAGGCCGATCGAGACGCTCATCCAGAGGTCGAAGCTCAGCAGCATCTGGTTGACCAGCAGCCCGTTGCCGGGGGTCCAGTGCTCGAAGGCCCCCAGTCGCAGCAGGATCGGCCCGCCGATCACGGCGGTGAGGATCACGGCGGTGAAGGTGCCGCAGACCAGCTTGAACGGCAGGATCAGCCCCATCATCACCAGCACCGCGTCGAAGCTGATCGACACCAGGCTGGCCGGCAGAAAGCTCTCGACGTTGGACGTCAGGTCCACGAAGGGGATCGGCAGGATCATGATCGGCTTGGCCAGAAACAGCCCCGTCACCACCGGCAGCAGCACGTAGATGCTGCCGAAGACCAGGCCCAGCGACGCCCCCGCGCTGAAGACGTTCCGTCGCCACGATTTCTTCCGTTTGCCGGTTTCGCTGTCGCGCTCGGTGGACTCGGCCAGCGCCGTGGCCCCCTCGGCGACGATGGGCGCCATGGGGAACGGCAGCCGTTCTATGTCGCTGGTCAGTCGGAACACCAGGTACCCCAGTCCGAAGAACGCCATCCGCCCGAGCACGAAACCCAGGGCGATCAGGATTGCCGGGGACAGCAGCCCGGTGCTGGGGGTGAACCACCACGCCTTGTCGGCCAGGTTGCGGTCCTGCAGGGCCGGCGAGTCGGCCGGGGGGACGACCCACTCGGGGATGTTGTCGGCGATGGTGCTGGTCTCGGGGGCCTGCTTGAGGTACTGCGCCCAGATGGTCGAGGCGAACGGCCCGCCCGAGAGGGCCAGGTGGGCCACCGTCACCGCGGCGATGCCCGAGGCGACGTAGAACAGCACGAACACCTCCTGCCGCCGCAGCCGGGAGAAGCTCCGCCGGGCCAGTTCGGCGAACAGGATGATCGTGACCCACTCGGCCGCCGCGCCCAGCGACTGGCCCGCCACCAGGCCCATGTAAATGGCCCCGGGCATCATCACCAGCGCCACGAAGAACGCCCCGGCCACCGTGCGGGCGGAGAAGCCGTCCACGTACGGGCCGCGGTCCAGCTCGTCGCCCGGGCCGGGGGACGAACCGTCGGTGACGTCCGCGCCGGCGACGCCCTCGTCGGTAACGTCCTCGTCGGTAACGTCCGCGTCGGTAACGTCCGCGTCGGTGGGTGTGTTTTCGTCGCTCATGCGTCCTCGTGCTTATCGCCGGCTTGGCCGAAAAGTCCCTCGCCCTTCTGGGCGTACTCCCGCACCTGCTCGGGGGTGAGAATTCGCCACATCAGCAACTGCTTGCGGATCGCCAGGATGAACCGCGGCGTCAGTCGCCGCCAGTTCTGGCGGTCCCCGCTGAAGTGCCGGGCCGTCAGGTGGTACTGGTATACGTCGCGGTCGGCGCGGAAGACGATCCGCAGCTCGGCCTGGTGGCTGATGCCCAGATCGAACGGCGCCAGCCACGCGCGGAAGCGCAGCAGCGGCTCGAGGCGCCCATCGCGCTCGCTCGCGCCGACCTCGAGTTCCTCGACGGCCACCCGGCCCACCGCAACGCCCTGGATGTTTTCGAGGTACTCATGCATGTAGGCGTGCATAGCCAGCACATTGGCCGGCGCGGCCACGAAGGGCAGGTACGTCCGCACCGTGTCGGCCGTCGCCTCCCCGTCGGGGGTGGCGGTATCCTTTTCGACGTCGGGAATCGCCGCGTAGTACGCCCGCCGGGCCGGGTAGATCGCCGAGAGGATCACGATCAGCATCGTCACCACCGTCACCAGCACCGTGCTGCCGGCGGTGTAGTTCAGCGACAGGCCCGACAGCATCCCGGTGGCCTGCATCACCTTGGAGGCGATCTGCCCCAACAGGTAGCCCACCCCCGCGCCGATGATCGCGTACACCGACGATTCGGCCAGGAACAGCGAGGAGACATTTCGGGGGCTCAGCCCCACGGAGCTGTAGACGAAGATCTCCCCGCTGCGCTCGTAGACCGAACCCAGCATCGTACCGAGGATCATCACGAAGCCCAGGAACACGGGGATGGCGATCTGCCAGGCGGCGCTGAGCTGGCTGGTATCGCGGGCGGCGTACAGCATCACCTCGCGCCCGTCGGAAGCCAGGATCGTCAGGTTCGACCGCTTGGTGTACCCCTCGGCCTCGGCGGTGAGGTCGCCGTCGCCGCCGGCCTTGACGGCAATGCTGCGGATCGTCGCCCCCAGGCGCCGGCCCAGTTCCAGCGGCACGATCACCAGTTGATCGGAGGAGTAGTGCACGTACTCGATGAGGGTGTCGGCCTCCTGCTCGTCGGTTTCCGACTCCGCCTTCTGCTGCTGTTGCTGCACGAAGTTCGTCGGCGTCAACGGCTCCCCGTCGATATCGCGGATGGCGTCGAAGGCGGCGGCGTCGAAGATGCCAATGATGGGCAGCTCATGCCCGAAGATCCACACGCTCTTGCCCACGTCGTCGAGGCCGTAGCCCAACTGCTTCGCCGCGTGCAGGGGCAGGATCACGCCGGGCGCGTCTTCGTCGGTGAACCAGCCCCCTCTCAGCAGCGCCTTATCGACGGCCGTCACGGCCGGTTCGGTCGTCTCCATGCACAGCAGCGACACGGCCGTGAAGCCACCGGCGGCGCCCGGCTCGCCGGGGGTCACGTCGATCTGGGACAACTGCCCGGTCTGGTCGGAGAAGAACCACCCTCGCGCCGCCACCGTGGCGTGGCGCCGGCCCGGACTGTCGTCGCCGGCGACCGAGGCGCGAAAATCGCGCCGGATCGAATCGACCAACGGATTCGGCAGGGCTTCCCACGCCCGATCCCGCGCCAGCAGCCCGCGGTACGTGGCGCGCCCTTCCGGGTGCTTCAGGCGGGAGATGCTGATCGTCGGGGTCATCGACGTGAACGACAGCAGGATGAACGTCACCATCACCACCGTCAGCCCGGTGAGGAACCCCCGCTGCGGCCGGCGGCGGATATTGCTCATGCCCAGGTCGATCGCCCGCACGGCGATGCTCCCCCGCTGGATCTGCTCGCTGTGCCGGCCGCTGGTGCCTTCCTTGCGCTGCAGCAGCATGCGGTCCATTCGGCCGACCAGCAGGACGCTCACCATCACCACCAGCGCGAGGATCACGAACGCCAGCAGCACCAGCAGCGGCGTCATCGTGAACCGGAAGGCCGGGTGCACCAGCGCCAGCACGGCGAAGCTGCCGGCGAAGATGCCCCCGATCCACCCCAGGCGCTTCTTGATCGTCTCGGAGGCGATCAGCAGCCGTTCCAGGCAGTACGCCAGCGGCAGCAGCAGCGCCAGGTAGAACAGGATGCCGTGGATCATGTTGTTGATGCTGCCGAGCACTTCCTCATAGGCCTTGCCTTCGAGGGCCCAGCCTTTCTCGGCGGCGCTGCGGTAGGTGCGGTAGTCGTAGGCGGCCAGCGCCTCGGCCGCCCGATCGAGATGCTCCTTGGCCTCGGCGTGCAGTTGGCGAACGCGCGGGTTGCGCACGCCGTTGGCCTCGAGCTTGCGGATGCGCGATTCATCCAGCGTCCACATGTCGCGGGCGCCCTGGAGCACCATCGACGGCATCGTCGCCAGGTCGGCCAGCACGAAGCCCTCGCCCTCGGGGTTGTCCGGGCTGTTATTGATCAGGATCAGCCGCTTCTCCTGGAAGCCCAGCCCCAGCGTCAGCAGGATTCGCATCGTCGGGTCGGCCCACAGGGTGACGAGGTTCTCCCGCTCGTCCCCTTGGATCATGTCCGGCCGGCTCTGCCCGAACTGGAACGGCTGGCTCTTGGTGGCCGCATCGAGGATCGCCAGGTCCTTCAGCGGGATGTATCCTCGCGGGTCGGTCAGCCCACCCAGCGTGATCGCCTTGCACGGGAAGACCACCAGGTTGAGATGCTGCTCGGCCAGCAGCGTGGCCGCCTGCCACGGGAAGTCACCGGGGCGAGCCATGTCGGCGGCGTAGACGATCTGCCCGTCCGGCTCGAGGGCGACATCTTCCCGTCCGCCGCGGCGAAGCACCTGGCGGTATTGGGTCATCGCCGTCGCGTTGGCGGTCAGGAACCGCTCGGTGGCCGTGCCGTACGACTCCAGCACGGCCCGGCGGTACTTGCCGCTCTGCGTGGTCCGGATAAGCCCGTCGAAGGAAAACCGCCCGCGTGCGTCGGTCATCGCCATCGGGATGCCGCGGGTGCCCATGAGGTACTTGTCTCCCCGCCCGGCCTTGAGGAACACCATCGCCTTGATCAGCGGCTCGTTGGGGGTGTAGTTCTTGCGTTGGTCCAGCCAGACCACCCGGCCGTCGATCCGCGACCAGCCGTCGCCCAGAGGGTCGCTGAGGAACGGCCCGGTCCAGGACAGAATCGCCTCGGCGATGCCGGTCAGTCCCGGGCGCTTGCCGGGCTCGGTGGCGATCTGGCGGTCGAAGAGGTCCAGCCGCAGGCTCGCGCAGGTATCGTCGGGGGTGTCGACGTACCGGCGGGCGTCGTTGAGCGTGGCCAGCGTCACCGCCGGGAAGCCCGCCATGGTGGGAATCTCGCTCTCGAAGGCGGTTCGATACGGGAAGTACGTCCACCACCCCCGCCCCATCGTCAGGTTGATGCAATCGACGAAGCCGGTTCGGCCGCGCTCTTTGCTGTCGGCCCGTTCACCGGCGAAGGCCCGGGCGTACTTGTCGAGCTCCTGACCCAGCGCGCTGAAGCGGTGGCGCAGGATTCGCTCGGCCTGTTCGGCGAAGTGGCCCTGGCAGAACAGGCCGTACTGCTCGGACCGCGTCGACAGGTCGAGACCCACGAGCAACCCCGGCCGGCCCATTTGCGGCAGCAGCGCCCCGTCGTCCCATCCGGCCCACTCGGTGGCCAGGCCCTCGCGGAGCCGCCCCACGAAGTGGCGCATCCCGGCCAGCGCCTCACCGTGCCCGCCGGTGAAGAGCATCCACACCGGGCGGGCCGTCGGGCGCTTGGCGAGCCACCGGCCCAGCTCCAGCAGCGTGGCCGCCCCGCAGGCCTGCTCGGCCCCCGGGGAGCGATCCGGCACCACCGAGATGCTGTCGTAATAGGCGTGGAAGACGATCGGCGCCGCGTCGGGCCCGCTCCGCGAGCCGTCCCCGGCCGAGACGCGGACCAGGATGTTCTTCCCGTCGGCGTAGTCCCAGTCGCTCCGGCAGCGGACGACGCCCCGGGCGCCCCCGGCGTCCAGCAGGGCGTTAAGCTTGGCCACGTGCTCGGCGGCGACGTAGTAGCGGGGAATATTCGCCGGCATCGACAGGAACTTGCCCCGCGCCAGTTCTCCGGCGGCCGGGCGGTCGCCACGGAAGATCACCGCCTTGCCGCCGAACTCCGACACGCTCAGCCAGTCGATATCGGATCGCCAGTCCATCACCACGACGGCCCCGGCAATCTTTTTCCCGGCCAGGTCGTCCTCGGTGCCGCGGCCCGCGTTGATCATCGGCCCGGCCAGCCCCGCCGGCGGCGTCTGAGACGTTCGTGCGAGGTTCGGCCATACCGGATGCAACGGAATCGTCGCCGAGTCGGCCGCGGTGGTCACCTCGACTGCGGCCTCGGCGGTCACCGGCACGACCACGCGGAAGTCCTGTACTTCCACCTCGGCCCCGGGGATCTGCCGAACTTGATCGAGAAGGTAGTCGAAGGCCGCCTCGGCGCCGGCCCGACCGGTGACGCGGGAGTCGCAGTCGCTGAGTCGCTTGATGGTGCGATGGATGCCCTCGAAGTCGAGGTCCTCGCGCACCTGCCCCTCTCCCGCGGCCGGCGGGGTGAGGTTGATCAGGCGAGGCCGGCCGGCGTACCAGGCCGAACCCACCGTCGCGGCGATGACCGTAATGGCTAACAGTATCCAACGCATCGTGTCTATCCAATCGCCCGGCGCCCGCTACCCCCAGAATTGGTAGACGGGCGTGCTGGTGGCGGCGCCGTAGATCGTCCACAGGCTGCCCGCCACGAACTCGCCGAGCGTGAGTCCCACGAAAAACGGGATCGCGGTACGGTAGGCTTTCGCCCCGCCGTAGCGCGTGATAATCAGCTTGGTCAGCCAGGCGATGAACATGCACGCCCACAGCAGGCCCATCGACCAACTGGTCGCCGTGGCGTAGCCCACCGGATGCCACGCCCACCAGGTGAACCGCATTCGCATCGCCCCCAGGCCCAGCGTAAACAGCAGCCCCCCCACCGTCGCCACGGTGGCGGGCGTGCGGATACCGGTGGGGAAACGAACCCAGTTGTCCATCCGGTCCCACGCGTTCCGCGAGAAGGCCTGCCCCGCCCCCCGCCCGGAGTAGCCGTGCACGTACAGCGTGTGCAGCATCGCCCAGTACGCCGACGCCGCCCCCACCACCAGCGCCACGGCGATAGCCTTGAACATCGAACGGGCCCTCAGCCGGCTTAGCTGGGCGATCTTGAACCCCTCGATGGCGTGGGCGGAGAAGTGCGCCCGATAAGCGCGGTTGAACCAGAAGAACATCGAGAACATGCCCAGGTTGCCTATGCCGATCCGACGGCTGCCGATGGCATTGGTCAGCACCGCCCCCGGCCCCATGGCGTGCAGGTCGTGGGCCGGCGGGCCCAGCTCGGCCCGCATGCGGCCGATGGCGATGCCGTAGAGAAAGAAGATCACGAAGAACATCACGATCACCCCGACCGACCCGCCCAGCGCCACGCCGCAGACGCCCAGGATGATGCAGCAGATCCCCAGACCGATCAGCATCGTGCGATAGCGCATCGCCTCGCCCGCGTCATCCACCCCGTCGGGCAAGCCCACCGCCGTCCGCATGACCCCCCGCAGGTGCCGCCGCGCCAGCCAGATGGCCCACAGGCCCAGCGCGATGTACCCCCCGGCCGACTGTTCCTTCGGGAACGGGAACCCCGGCAGCTCCTGCAGCCCGATGGCCGCGGTAATCACCATCTGGGCCTTGAACAGCAGGAAGAAGAACCAGCAACTGAACGCCAGGTCGGTCGGCAGGAAGAACGCCAGCCCGATCACGAACGGGTACAGGTTGATGCGCGTGTTGGCGATGGCGCTCCACGGGCGCTCCACGAAGTACTCGGCGAAGTTGAAGGCGTTGATGATCTTGATATCCGGCAGGTTCGGGTACAGGAAGGCGAACCCGTTGAGCGCGTCGATGCCCGCGGCGATGGCGAAGCCGATCCAGAACAGCCGGTTGCGGAGCAGCTTCGGCAGCGCTGTCGCGATGATCAACGGAATCTGGATCACCGGGAACGACAACCGTTCCTTCTCGCACCAGCTCTTGCGGAAGATCGACGTGATGAACAGCAGCGCCGCCATCAGTGCCATCAGGAACACGGCCCAGAACGCTACCGGCCGGGCCCAGGCCGTCAGCACGCGCCATTCGTAAAGCGTGGCGTTGCCCACCGACAGCCCCCGGCAAGCGTACGGATCGGTCACGATGGCCCAGTCGGGAATGTGCGGCAGGATCAGCTCGGCCCAGCGGTTTTGCGGATTGGCCGCGTAGGACGGGTAGCCCAGCATGGGGATCATGATCTGCAGCATATCGTGGCTGCACAGCGTGCCGGCCACCGAGAGCATCACGTAGATGGTGAGAATCTCCCCCCCCTCCAGCGCCCACCGCGGCCGGTAGCGCCGCACCAGCAGGTTGCCCAGGCTGATCAGGAGGATCGTGAAGGTCACGTGGAAGAACAGCGAGATGGCCGTCGAGTGCCCCGAGTACCAGATCAGCTCCGCCTGGACCACCCACAGCGCCAACAGGGGCATCAACGCGCAGGCGACCGCCATCGCCCGCAGCGTCACCGTGCGCCCCGCCCCGCCGAGGTCTTCGGCGCCGCCGTCGAGCCGGTCGCGGGTTTCCTGTGGACACATAGGAGCGGTATTGTGCCCCAATCACCTCCGCCGGGCAAGGAATTCCCGCCGCCCCACCGAACGGCCCGTACCCGCCGCGGACGCAGGGCATTCCGGCGAAGAGAAACGCGGGTAAGCACGAGGGCTGACGCCCTCACCCTCACCCACATGCTTCCCCGCCAAATCGAGTCGGGTGCCACGCACAACCCGGTGCCACGCACAACTCCGTTGTGCGTGCCCTCCCGCCTCCAGCACCCAATGTGCGGGAGACGACCAGAGCGCCTCGAGGCGTATGCCCAGCGTGCGCCGGGGAGGCAGGTGTGGTCCTAAAGGGCACGCACGCACAACGGAGTTGAGGCTGTCCGATCATTCGCGCGGCCCAAGCACTTCATGGTAGCCATGGGCGCGAGCCCGTGGACCACCGACAATCGCCGGAACGGAGCTGCCGGAGGCAGCGATTCATGTGGGTCGGACCGGTCGGCATGATTCGCCCCCTCCGGGGGCTCGTGGTGTCGGGGGGACGACCGTCCACGGGCTCGCGCCCGTGGCTACCATGAAGGACAACACGCATGCCATACGAGGCGCGGAATGGGGGGACATGATACTCTAATGGGTGGACAGATACCCTATTCCAGAAGAATCAGGGCATCTGTCCCCCTGTTTCGGGCCGGCGGCTACTGCGACTCCTTTGGCGCATCGACGGTCTTCTCGCAACGGGGGCAGACAGCCTGCTGCCCGTAACGCACCACCGGGAAGGGCCTATCGCAGCGCGAGCACTTCTCGGCATTGGCAGCCTTGGCCCCACACTTGGGGCAGGGGACCGGGTCGCCCCAGTGCTCCTCATGGTGCCGGCCGAACTCTTTGACCGTCAGCGTGAACGCTTCGGCGCAGTCCGCGTCCTCGCATAGGAAGAAGTGCCCCTCGGGGAACTCCCGGTTGTTGTCGCCATAGGGATACAGGGTCCGCCAGGCGCCCACCGCCGCCACGGCGAGCATCGCCACCAGGACCAGCCCCGCGACAATCAATTGCCACCGCTTCATGGTTACCGCCGCTGCCATTGGTTGTGGTTGTTCCAAAGCTTGCTCATGGTCCGTCCCTTGTCGGTGCCGGTATTGACGTCCACGAGGTCGGCTTGGGAGTACCACCGTGCGGTCCCGTCGCAGAAGGCTACGTTGGAGGAGCCCTCCATGTGGATGTTACTGGGGTACTCTCTCTCGTTGGTGGGGTCGATGTTGTAGTCCCAACTGCCGTCGACGGTACTCTCCCCGAGGGCGATCATCGCCCCGGGGCTCACGACCAGCCCGGTGGGGAGTTCTCGGGAGTCATTCAGCCACAGGTCCCCGCCCAACCCGCACTGCGGAGTTTGCACGTTGTACCGGCCCCAATCGTTGTAGCCGTAGCTGAAGGGCACCTCATCGACGGTGAGCATTCGCTCGCCCAGCTTGTACCCCCACCGTTTCACCAGTTCGGCCGTGGCGTACCGACCCCCGGGGGAGCGGATGATCTCCTGCCACTTGAACCCCTGCTCGCGGGCGGGACACCAGAATATATCCCGGTTCCCGAGGTATCCGCGGATTCGCGAAGGCCAGACGGCCGTCGCGTCGGTGCCCAAAGCCTTGTCCACGTGCCCGGGGTAGTGCCCGTAGTCTTTGGCGTACACCGTCAGCCCCACCGCCATGTGGTGCATATTGACCTGGCACATCATCCTGATGACAATCTCTTTGACCCGGCCCAAACTGGGCACAAGGATCGTCAGCAGCAGGGCGATGATGGCGATGACCACCAGCAACTCCACAAGCGTGAATGCCTTGGCGCGGCGCATTGCTCGCCCTTTCGTGCTATGGTGCCGCCGCAGACCTGACGATTGCCGCACGCATCGGGCCGATCGCTTTGACCAGGCCCGAACGGCCACGGCGCGGCCACACTGTCTTGTCCGTCCCCGACGGTATCGATGTACTGCCGGACGCCCGGGAGATGGCAAGCAAGCCGGGATCGCCCGGATAAACTCCGGACCACGACCAGCGTGGGCTTCTCCAGATTCTACTGTAACTTCCGGCCAAGTCAATGCAACTTTCGGTCCGGGGAACCTGCCGGCACGAGGGGTGAGGCGCAGGAATCATGAAATCTCCCGGCCCCTTACGGTGTTAGTACCGGTAGGCAGGGCGGGGCGTGAGGGACCACGGCGTCGGCGACAGGACCCCGCCGCAGGCAACGGCCGCCGCGAGCGGCCCATTGGGAGATACTCATGAAACGACGCATGTTGACGACGGCAGTGCTGTGCGGGGCGGTGATCTCGGCGGCGTGGGCGTGGGCCGAAACGCGCCCCGAGGCCGGCCCGGTGGAAAAGACCCAACAGCGGCAGGCCGTGCTGGACACGATGAAAAAGACCGGCATAGACAGCCCCCCCAAAGACGCCCTGCTGCTGCGGATTCTCATCCAGGCCCGCAACGCCCAGCGCGGCGTCGAGGTCGGCACGGCCGTCGGGTTCGGGGCGATCAACATGGGCATGGGCTTCGAGCGGACCGGCGGCCACCTCGATACCATCGACATCAGTGCGAAGATGGTCAAGGCCGCCCGCGAGAACATCGCCAAGGCCGGGCTGGAAAAGACCATCACGGTCATCGAGGGCGACGCCCTGAAGGTGCTGTCCACGCTGACCGGGGAATACGACTTCGTCTTTCTCGACGCGGTCAAGAAAGACTACATCAAGTACCTCCAGGCCCTCCAGCCCCGGCTGAAAGTCGGCGCCGTCGTGGTCGCCCACAACGCCATCCGGGCCGCCAAGCCCATGAAGGAGTTCCTGGACTACATGCACAACAGCCCCGACTGGGAAACCGTGATCGTCCAGACCACCCCGGAGCGAAAAGACGGCATGGCCGTCTGCTACAAGATCCGCTAGGCCCGCTGACCCGTCGATGCCCCGGCCGGTCCCCGGAAGGGCGCCATGACCGATTCAACAGACGCGACAACTCCCGTACGTCACCTGTCCTGGATCGACGCGGTCGCCGTGGTCATGGGCATCGTCATCGGCTCGGGCATCTTCATGGCGCCCGCGATGGTGGCGATGTTCACCGACAACGCAACCCAGATGCTGACGGCCTGGGTGCTGGGCGGGCTGCTGTGCCTGTGCGGGGCGCTGTGCTACGCGGAGCTGGCCGCAATGCACCCGCACGCCGGGGGTGAGTACGTGTATCTCACGCAAGCGTTCGGCAAGCCGATGGGGTTCTTCTTCGTCTGGGCGCGGACGACGGTCATCCAAACCGGTTCCATCGCCGCGGCCGCGTACATCTTCGGCGTGTACGCCGCCAAGCTGCTCCCCATCGGCCCGGCCTCGCCGTTGCTCTACGCCCTCTCGGCCACGGCGATCCTTACCGCGCTGAACGCCGTCGGCCTGCGGACGGAGAAGTGGACGCAGAACCTGCTGACCGCCGCGAAGCTGCTGGGCATCGCCGCCATCGTGGCCGTGGCGTTCTGGGCCGCACCGGCCGAGGGATCGGCGGCGACCGACAGCGCGCCGAGCGGGGGCGGCAAGTTCGGCCTGGCGATGGTGTTCGTTTTGTACGCCTTCGGCGGGTGGAACGAAGCCGCCTACGTCGCCGGCGAAGTGCGCCACGCTCGGCGCCATATGCTGCGCGTGCTGATCGTCAGCATCGCGGCCCTGACGGCGCTGTACCTGGCGGTGAACCTGGCCTACCTGCACGTGCTGGGCTTGGAGGGCATGCGCGGGGCCGGCACCATCGCCGCCGACACGGTCAAGGCCGTGCTCGGCCCGCACGGCGCCACCGCCGTCAGTGTGCTGGTGGCCATCTCGGCGCTGGGGGCGATGAACGGGTGCATCTTCACCGGCTCGCGGGCCGTCTGGGCCGTCGGGAGCGACTTCCCGGCCTTCCGCTCACTGGCGCAGTGGCATCGGCGGTTCCGCACGCCGTTCAACGCCATCGTCCTGCAAGGGGCGATCGCGGTGGTTCTGATCCTCCTGCCGGGGATCAGCCCGTATCTCCGCGAGAAACTCGGCTCGGGCTTCGAGGCGGCCGTCAGCTACACCGCGCCGGTGTTCTGGACGTTCCTGCTGCTGACGGGCCTGTCGCTGCTGGTCCTGCGACTGAAGGACCCGACGGCGCGTCGGCCCTTCCGCGTGCCGCTGTACCCGCTGCCGGTCTTTGCCCTGATCGCGATGTCCGGATACATGGTTTACAGCAGTTTGGTCTACGTTAAGACCGGCGCCATGCTGGGTCTGGGCGTCCTCGCCGCCGGCCTGCCGGCGTACCTGCTGCTCCGCCGCTCGGGAAGGCGGGCCTGACCGGCCGCGGGGGGGGGACAGTTCCTTGCCTCCACGCCGGCGCCAATGTATCATGGGTAGACACGGGCGGCCGGGGGCGGCCCCATGCGCACGTCGGCACCTGTCGACTTCAGGGAGAAAGGGAAGTCCGATGAGAAACGCGCTGCACAGCACACTCCTTCTCACCGCCATCGCGGCCGCACTGGCCGGGGGGGTGAATGCGAAGACCTGCCGGGCCGATGAGAACTCCATCATCGACAGGCTGCTCGGAGAGGACCCCGACAAGCTGCTGGATGAGGCAAAGGACCTCGAACGCCAGGCCCTGGCCAAGGCCGAGAAGGCCGACAAGCGGGCCCGGGCGGCAGCCACCGACGGCGAGGGCGGCGAAGACAATGAGGGCGTCCGAGAGCTCCGTGTCGCCGCCCAGGAGTTGTTCAGACAGGCCAATCGCGCCTTCGAGTCGGCCGTCACGGCCAGCGAGGATAACCCGGCCGAGCACATTACGATGCGACTGCGGTATGCCGGTTTTCTGGGAACATGGCAGCGCAGGGCCAAAGGCCTCAGTGGTGAGATGCGGTGGCAACTGCATAGAAGGCGCGTCGGGCAGTTGCGAACGGTGATGAGCCTGGACGGGCGGAACGCCGACGCCCAGAAACGGCTGACCGAGAGCGCCTGGGAGTCGACCCAATACCGAGGGCGCGGCCGCCGGGACCAGTATCTGGCGGACTTCCTGACCGAAGCGGCCAAGCATTTGAAGGTGTTCCCCAACGACGCGAAGATCTACTACCGCGCCGCCGGCGCGCACGCGGCACTGGCCGGCGGCGCCTCGCCGGGCCAACACGTCGCCGGCGCTCAAGAGGCGTACCAACAGGCCGTCAAGCTGGATCCGACGAATATCGACTACTACGTCGCCTGGGCGGCGTTCCTTGCCAGTCAGAACA
>SDBU01002440.1_pt1 | contig 24658 bp, 23 predicted proteins | sample 2277071 | NCBI WGS metagenome assembly SDBU01 (sample SAMN10397929, study PRJNA504765) | marine sediment metagenome | isolation source: marine sediment core GS08_GC12, 126 cmbsf | place: Arctic Ocean: Gakkel Ridge, Loki's castle | collected 2008
CATGAAATTAATACAGGCCACAAACAGGATAAAGATGGCTATGGTCGCAAAGGCATAAACATATTTGATGTCGCTGGGAGGACTAATTTCACCTTCGATATTGGAATGCAGGTGAATGGAAATCAACGGTTGCAGGTAATTGGAAATATCACCACCAATGGCGCGGACAAAATCACCGATATACCTTTCATTGAAAGCGGCGAAATTCTGCTCGAATTTCTGATAATCGGCATTGGGTTCCAGCAGGATATACGTCTGGTAATTCCAGTTAAACCATACCATCCGGTCCGGATTATCGGCATAAAATGTTTCGAATGATGCCAGCATCCGAAACTGGATGTGAGAATTGGAAGGTGAGTCGGCAACGATGCCGGTGATGGTGTATTCTTCGTCGCTGTTTATTTTGAGTGTTTTCCCAAGGGGGTCTTTGGTGCCGAAATATTTTTCGGCTATTTCCTGATTGATCACCATTGAATAGGGCGCTTTCAAGGCGGTAGTCGGATCGCCGCGTAGCAGTTCGAAGGAGAAAATTTCGAAGAACGAATTATCGGTGAAATAAAGGTCAGCCTCATAAAATTTACGGTCGCCGTAACTGAATACATTTCTCCCGTAATCGCGGAAACGGACAGCGTTTAAAACCTCGGGATAATCTTCCACCAGCGTCGGTCCGAACGGAGCCGGCACGGTGGCAATCTCAATCGTCCTTCCAGCGATTTTCCCTACGGTAGCCAACCGGTAGATATTTTCCTGGTTTTCGTGAAAGCGATCGAAGGATAATTCATCAATGATGAAGGCTAGGATCAGAATAAAACAGGCCATGCCAACTGCCAGCCCGGTGATATTGATAAATGAATACCCCTTATGTTTCAGAAGATTCCGGATGGCTGTTTTCAGATAATTACTAAACATAAGACGTCTCGGTTTTATTCATACCGTAATGAATTTACCGGATTGGCCAGGGCTGCTTTGATCGATTGATAGCTGACGGTTACAATGGCCAGTAACAGCGTGCCGCTTGTAACAAGCAATGGTATAAACCAATTGAATTCTACCCGAAATGCAAAAGTCTCCAGCCAATTGCTCATAGCGTACCAGGCAATTGGATAAGCGACTATACTGGCGATCAGAATTAAGGTAATTGTTTCCAGGGACAATAGCCGTACAATCGTTGGCACCGACGCACCCAAAACTTTGCGAATCCCGATTTCCTTGGTGCGATTAGTAGCGGTAAATGATGACATGCCAAACAATCCCAGGCTACCGATGAAAATTGCCAGCACACTGAAGGCCAGGGTCAGACCGCGTAATTCATGTTCCTGTTGATATATCTCTTTCAGACGGTCGTCCAGAAAGATATAATCAAATGGCCGGTCCGGTACCAGGGTCAGCCATTTTTCCTGCAATCGCTGTAGGGTTGCGCTGGTATTAGCTGGGTTTAATTTCAGTGTTAAGGTGTGCCATTCATTAGGATCATACTGAACAAACAGCGGTTCAATCTGCTCGTGCAGACTGGCCATATGAAAATCTTCGATTACGCCGATCACAGACATGGTATACGGTTCTTCGTCACTGCCGGGTAAATTGTTGAAATGGAATTTCTTGCCGATTGGCTCGTCCCAACCAAATCGTTGGGCAGCGGTTACATTGATCATACAGGCTGAACTCGAGTCGGTTGCCAGATCAGCCGAAAAATTACGTCCGCTGGCTAACTTCATATCAAGGGCTGCCAAATAGTTGGCATCGATACTAATAAAATCCATAGTCTGGGCGTCCTCCTGGGCGAAACCTTCCGGCAGAAAAATGCTTTTATGGACCCCAATGCTGGGAAGATGGGTAGCAGCAGCGGCATGGGAAACCCCCGGAACCCGGCTGAATTCATCACGCAGCAACTGAATCGGTGGAATGCCTGGCTGATCGGTGTCAGTTATGAACAGGATATTATCCTTGGAAAAACCCATGGGCTTATTATTAACATAGTTGATCTGACGGACAATAGTAGATGTTCCAATTAATAACATGATAGTAGTCGCAAACTGGACCACCACCAGAATCTGTCTTAATCGGGAATTAGCGGCACCGCGTTTCAATTTACTACCCAGTATTTCATTGGGTTCAAAAGCCGACAGATAAAAGGCGGGATAAGCTCCGGCCAGCAAGCCTGTTAGTAGAGCCAAGCCGAGTAAAGCGGGGATCAGCCACCACAGCTTGAAGTAGGGTAGATCCATATTGTAGGCACTCAGAGCCTGAATATTACCGGAGAAAGTTTCTAGCAATAACACGGTCAACACGATTGCCAGCAGACTCAACACAACCGATTCGCTGAGGAACTGGATCATCAATTGCTTGCGATCAGCCCCCAGGGTTTTGCGGATGCCAACTTCCTTGGCTCGCAGGGCGGCCAGGGCAGTGGAGAGGTTTATAAAGTTGAAACAAGCCATGAGGAGCACCAGTAAGGCAACTGCCGAGAATAAATAAATGTAAATGATATTACCATTATTATCCACATCAATGGCCATGTCAGAATAGAGATGGACATCTGTCATTGGCTGGAGCCAGAATTCCATTGTTCCGCCAATTGCCTGCATAATTGGACCCAGGTGAGCATCAACCAGTTCCGGGAATTTCGCTTCCAGGTCGGTCGGGTCAACGTTCTCTGCCAACAGCAGATAAGTACCCATCGAGAACGCCATCCATTCTTCCGCCCGCTGCGGATTCAATTTCGCCAGGGTTTCAAAGGAGCAGAGCATATTGAACTGGAGTTGTGAGTTTTGGGGGAAATCCGCCATGATTCCGGTGACAGTATAGTTGACTCCACCAATCATAATGATCTTACCAATTGGATCAATGTCCTCGAAATATTTAGATATCATTGCCTCCGCAATAACGACGGTATTGGCTGTTTCAAGGACGGTGGCCGGATTACCCTGCAGCAGTGGGAATGAGAATACCTGGAAAAAATCCCGGTCGGCGTAAGTGACATTCTCTTCCGTAAATTGACGCTCCTCGTACTTGACAGGCATATTTTCCGGTCCCGTAATTCGGACCGCATTTAACACTCCGGGATATTTGTCCACAATCGCTGGTCCGGCGGGACCGTTGGTTATGGGCGCTTTTAGATGGGTCCCAAGATCCGCTTCCAGACCCAGGCGGTAAATCCGGTCGGCTTTATCGTGGAAGCGATCAAAACTGAGCTCGTTAGCCACCCAGGCCACAATCAGGATAAAGCTGGCCATGCCAACCGACAAGCCCAGCAGATTTATCACCGAATGCCCCCGGTGTTTCCAGAGATTACGTACGGCGGTTTTAAGATAATTGCTGATCATCATGGTATTCACCCAATATCAATTGGAATTTCAGTCCGCTCAAAAAATATAAGCGGATCGTAGTATGGATTAAACGTGGAATTTGCCGTTGATGCTTTCAGTTACGATCTGGCCGTCAAACAAGTGTACTGACCGGTGGGCGTATTCGGCATAAGCGGGTGAATGTGTTACCATTACGATGGTGGTGCCATTAGCATTCAACTCGGTCAGCAGTTTCATTACTTCATCACCGTTAGATGAATCGAGATTTCCGGTAGGTTCGTCCGCTAATATCATCTTGGGATTCGAAACCAACGCGCGCGAAACAGCTACCCGTTGTTGCTGACCGCCGGAAAGCTGTTGTGGGAAATGTCCGCTACGATGAATGATATCCATTTGTTCGAGAACAGTATTGACTTTTTCCTTGCGTTTCGCGGAGGGTACATTCAGATACAAGAGCGGTAGTTCAACATTTTCGAAAACGGTTAATTCATCAATCAGATTAAAACTCTGAAAGACGAAACCGATATTTTCTTTGCGCAGGTTAGCCCGCTGCCGTTCGGAATATTTGGACACTTCATAGCCCAGGAAATGGTATTCACCATCGGTAGGGTTGTCCAAGAGACCCAGGACATTCAATAAGGTTGATTTTCCACATCCGGATGGTCCCATCACGGCTACGAATTCGCCTTCTTTTACTTCCAGGTTTACATTGTTTAAAGCAGTGGTTTCCACTTCTTCGGTTGTAAATACCTTCACCAGATTATTAGTTTTGATCATTATTTGCTCCTTTTTATTATTGCTTGTCACTTCAAAAGTGTCAGGCAATTCTGAAAATTTTTATGTTTATTCTCCGATCACCAGTTTATCGATATTACCGAAGGTATCGTAGGAGGAGGTGATTACTTTATCTCCGGGTTTTAGTCCTTCCAGCACTTCGAAGACGTCGGTGTTCTGGCGTCCCAGGCGGATAGGCTGTTTGACGGCAATATTTTCATTTTCATCCAGCAGATAGACCCATTGGCCACCGGTCTTTTGGAAAAAGCCGCCTCGTGCCAGCAGAAGGGCTTCCGAGGGATCACCCAGCTCCAACCGGATATGCTGGGACTGCCCCCGGCGGATACCTTCCGGCTCCTCGCCCACAAATTCCATATCAACCTCGAAACGGCCATTCAGCACTTCCGGGTATACTTTTTTAACCGCCAGTTTGTATTGATCGCCGGCGAAAGTGAATGTGCCGGTCTGTCCGATCGAAACCCGGGAAATATAATATTCGTCAATATTGACTCGCAGCTTGAAGCCGTCCAGAACATCGATCTGTCCCAGCCGTTCGCCACGACTCTTGGATTCGCCGATTTCGGCGTTCAATGATGTGAGCTGCCCCGATACGGGTGCTTTGATCGTCAGATTGTCTAAGTTCTGTTTGACGATTTTAAGGTTGGCTTCCATCCGCACCAGCGATTCTTCCAATTGTTCCAGTTGCACTTCCCGGAAGATCGAATCCTGTTGATGGGATTCCATCGTCAGATCCCTGGTTTGTTGCAGGTATTCGTATTCATCCTGGGTTGCTTCGAATTGCTGCTGGGCGATTAAACTTTTTTCTGCCAGTTCGGCCTGCGTGTCGTAATTCCGTTTGGATTGCTTGATGCGGTAATCCAGTTCGATCAATTTTGCTTTCAGTGTCAGCCGATTTTCTGCCATTGCCAGACGGGTATTGCGCAGGTTGTTGGATTGCTGGAACAATTCCGCCTCCCGGTACATGATATCGAGCAGCAGGTTGGTATTAGCCAGCCTGAGAATCGGATCGCTTTTATTCACGTAACTGCCTGCTTCCAGAAACAGGTGCTCAACCGATCCGCCTTCAATGGCATCGAGATAGATGGTTTTGATTGGAATCACTGTCCCAATGACGGGAATGAATTCCTGGAAATCGCCTCGGTTTACCGTGGATATGACCAGTCGCTGGCGTTCAACATTGAGGCGGGAGCTTTTATCACTGAAGCCAATCTGGTAAATGATGAAGACCCCTACGATAACTCCCCCGGCGATTCCGGTCAGCTTCTTCGGCGTCCAGCGTTTTTTTTCAATTTTGCGGTCCATTCCGTCCCTTGAATGTTTAGCTTATATTGATAATTATTTGCAGTAGTTAAATTTTGGTTCTTGGCGTCGTAAAATCAACAAAAAATTTGGATTTGATTTATAACGTCCCTTTTGGTTTTTTAATCTTTAATGATTAATATGACTGAGTAAATATGATAAAGTTGTCAATGATCGTTTCTTTGGTGAGAATCAGAAATGTACCTTCACAATATTTAGCTCTTGAATTGCACCAATGATTCGAATCGTACAGATAAAGTAAATTGATAGTTAGCGAATTAGAACAATTATCGGATTGAATCATTTTGGAATTTTTAATCCGCCTTCGATCCGATGAATCAGAGCTACGGCGGACAAGAAGTTTTACTTAAATTCCCCGTTGCTTGCGGCCGAACAATGGGTCCAGGGCTTACCCTGGGGTTCATACCTTTGATTGTGAGCGGATTTATTGAATTGATAGTGGGAGCAAGGCGATGAAACCTGTGGTACTAATTGTAATGGATGGGGTTGGCTACAACGAAAACCCGAAAGGTAATGCTGTGGTAGCTGCCCGCACACCCAACCTGGATTATTACCGGGCAAATTACCCCATGACACTGCTGGATGCCTGCGGTGAAGCGGTAGGCTTACCGGAAGGTTTTCAGGGATCGAGTGAAGTAGGGCATTTGAGCATGGGAGCCGGGCGGATCGTGGAACAGGAACTGAAGCGAATCAATGATCAGCTCACTAATGGTACTATTTATGCGACCGGACAATGGCAGGGAATGATGACGATCTGGAAAAACAATCAGTCCCAGTTTCATTTATTCGGGCTGTTGCAGGACGAAGGCGTTCATGCCCACCAGGATCATCTGTTCAAATTCATGCGCCGGGCTCGATTGGAAAATCCTGCCGGCCAGATAGTGGTGCATCCTTTCCTCGATGGCCGGGATACGCCGCCCCGCAGTACTTTGGAGTATTTTCATTATTTACGGCAGGTAATGGCTGAAGTTGGCAACTGCACAATCGGCACGATAATGGGCCGCTATTATGGCATGGACCGAGCCCGCAATTGGGAATTGACCGACCAGGCTTATCATTATATTGTAAATGGAGCAGGGCGCAGGACTGCCAATCCGGAGCTAGCCATCGAAGCATCTTATGCCAATGATAAAACACCTTCCGGGGTGCCCATGTTCGATGAATACATTTTACCCCACACCATTGGCGATTACGCCGGCGTTATAGACGGTGACGTGATCCTGCATACGAATTACCGCCAGGACCGGGCGATCCAGCTAACGATGGCTTTTGTCGATCCGGATTATCCCGGTAAACTGGAGCGTAAGCCGCAGGTGACCTATGTAGGTCTGACCCGTTATTACGATGAGTTTGACAGTTTTCTGTTAGGTGGCTCAGATGGTAGTGACGAAAAACTGGAAAACCTGGCCGGTGAAATCATTTTCATAGCCGGATTACGGCAATTACGGATCGCCGAAACCCAGAAATTCCGCCATGTGACCAGTTTTTTCAACGGCAAGTCCACGACTCCCTTCCCCGGTGAAGATCAGGTTGATGTGCCCAGCCGCTTCGACCCTGCCACTTTTGCTCTGCACCCGGAAATGGAAGCATACAACGTCACCACTGAATTGCTACGGCGACTGGAGGATAATCCTTATTCATTTATTTTGGTTAATTACGCCAACGGCGATATGGTGGGGCACACCGGCGAATTTGAGGCTGCCAAAAAGGCCGTAGAAATAGTTGATGAAAATGTGGGTAAAATTATTGACCGGGTTTTAGAATTAGGCGGTAAAATTTTACTAACCGCCGATCACGGTAATTCCGACCAGATGATTGATTACGCCACCGGCCAACCTCGCACCAGCCATTCTCTGAATCCGGTAGAATGCTTTTACATTGCTGCTGATGCGGACCAATTTTCCATGGTAGAACAGGGGATTCTGCCCAGCATCGGACCGACGCTAATAAAACTGCTGGGGCTGAAAGTGCCAGTAGAAATGAAGGTCGAGGGATTACTGTCTGCGAAGTGATCTTTAGTGTTTTTAATTAAACACTAAGGCACCAAATACACAAAGGACACGGAGTAAATTTTTGCCGGATTGAGCTGTAACCTGGTATTTTAGTCATTTATCCTCGTTACACTGCTCTGCGGTGTAATGCTTTTAGAGTTGCAACGCAGGAGCGATGCAACTAGTGAACACCGGTTCACTTGATATTTACCGGGTCTCCACCGCTCCCTGCTCTTAGCTCCAAGCTCTTTGCTCTTCCCTCACTTCACCCGCAGTAATTCCCGTTTTAATTGCCATTGCGGTGTGAAAAAGCGCCGATAAACCAGCGCCAGTACCAGAATATTCATCATGGTAGCGGTAGTGACCCACATATACATAATCATAATCTGATAACGAACTGCGATTACCGGATCAATCCCGGAGAGGATCTGGCCGGTCATCACGCCGGGGAGCTGTACCAGTCCCACCGTCATCATAGCGTTAACGTTGGGCAGCAATGCCGCTTTTACCGATTCGCGTAGGGCGTCCTGGATGGCGGCGCGCGGTGGCGCCCCCAGACTGAGGAGCATTTCAATTTCCTTTTCCCGATGATTAATTTCAGCGATGAAACGATTCACGGTCAGGGTAGCGGAGTTGAGCCCGTTACCGATAATCATTCCTGCGATGGGTATCATGGCATAAGGATAATACCAGGGTTGAGTATGTAGAATAAACTGCAAAATCAATCCCAGAACTAAAAATACTGTGACCAGCATGGATCCGGCGAGAATCAGGAAATAATTGGGGATCGGGTGCGAGCGCTGGCGACTGTAGCCCTCGTAGGCAGCAATCAGAATCATCAGCATAACCAGCCCCACCATAAAAATCCAATTGTCCTGGCGGAAAAAATAGGTCAGCACGTAACCCATTAACGTTAATTGAACAAAAGTGCGAATAGTACCAATCAGCAGGGTCTTGCCCAGGTCAATTTTCCACCAGCGAATTAAGGCGAAGGTCATGACCATCAACACCAGTGAAACCAGCACATCGGTCCAGGTTATGACATAAAAGGAGTTTTCCATTAGCACTCCTCCGCCAGATAGGCCTGTAATTGGGATGAGGTGGGCTGGTTCAGAATTGTCACCGGTCCATCTTCGGTGATTCGGCCCTCGTGCAGGAAAACAACCCGCTTGGCAAAGCGGCGCACCAAGTTGGGATCGTGTGAAACCATGATGCAGGTCAGATTCATTTCCTGGTGTAATTCAGCTACCCTTTGGATTATCCGGTGGGCCAGTGTGTGGTCCAAACTGGCGGTAGGCTCATCCAGCAACAGTACCTGGGGCTTGTTAAGTAGCACCCGCGCCAGTGCCAGGCGCTGTTTTTCGCCACCGGATAACGAACGGGCATCAATATGCAGGTCAATCGACTGCAAACCGACCTTATCGAGGGTCGCCAGTAAATCCAGGTCCGAAAGCAGCTTAATCGGTTTTTCCCAACGTTGACAAATGATCAGATTATCACGCACACTACCAGCAACCACAACTGGTTCCTGAAATACCATCCCCACTTGCTGGCGCAGTAGCCGAATGTCCCATTCTTTAATGCCCTTACCACGATAATCCAACGTGCCCGCCGATGGTGAGTCCAAACCATTAAACAAACGCAGCAGGGAAGTTTTACCAGAACCGGATGGCCCTAGTAATGCCAGAAACTCACCGGATTGAATATTTAGCGAAATACCTTCCAGGATTTGCACCCCTTGAGCATTCTGGGACAGCCTGTTTAATTGATATAGATAATTATTTTCCACTGCTGAAACTACAGCCAAAATTAATTTGAATATAGAAAAATGGGTGTCCGCCACAGAAAGGTTTAATCCTTTGCAAGTAACAGTTAAATTCTCAAGAGTTTATTTGTGACTGAGGTGGCGGAGCTACGCTTGGTTATTGATTAATTATGATACCAAAAAATAATGATAAATAAAAAAATATTAGTGACCGGTTGTGCCGGCTTTATTGGGTTTCATGTGTCCCAGCGTCTTTTAATAAGTGGATATTCGGTTGTTGGTCTGGATAATCTCAATGATTATTATGACGTGCGTTTAAAAAAAGCACGGTTGAAGCAGCTTGGGATAAAACAGCAGAATTTTGATTTTCACCAAATGATTGCCAGTTCGGATAATCAGGATTTTAGATTTACCCGGCTGGACCTGTCTGATAAAAACAGTATCGAAGATTTATTCAATGCAGAAACATTTGATTATGTGATACATCTCGGGGCTCAAGCAGGTGTCAGACACTCTTTGGAAGATCCACATACTTATATTAATACAAATATTACCGGTTTTCTGAATGTATTGGAAGGTTGTCGGGCCAAGGCGGTGAATCACTTAGTTTTTGCCAGCAGTTCATCGGTTTATGGATTGAACCGGAATACGCCATTTTCGGTCCACAAAGGAGCAGATCATCCCTTGAGCCTTTATGCTGTGACTAAACGAACAAATGAATTAATGGCACATAATTATAGTCATTTATTTGGAATTCCAATGACTGGTTTAAGATTTTTTACGGCTTATGGTCCCTGGGGACGACCGGATATGGCGTTATTCAAATTCACCGAAGCAATTATGGGCGGAGACCAAATTGAAGTCTATAATCATGGCAAAATGAAACGGGATTTTACCTATATTGATGATCTGGTGGATGGATTAATATTGGTTTTTAAAAAACCTCCTAAGGCTAATCCAAACTGGGATGCTGAAAATCCGGACCCGGCTTCCAGTTCAGCACCTTTTCGTCTAGTAAATATTGGCAATAACAAGCCAGTGGTCTTATTGGATTTTATCAGGACAATTGAAGAAGCCCTTGGGAAAAAAGCAAAAAGAATATTATTGCCTTTACAGCCGGGTGATGTATCGGAAGCCCATGCGGATGTATCGGGAATGGAGGGGGAATTTGGATACCAACCCGGCGTTATGATCAGTGATGGTATCGACAGATTCATCCGCTGGTACAAAAAAGATTACCTGGCTCTGATAAATAGATAAGAGCAGTGCATTGTATTTTCCCGGTCTGAATTTTTATCTTGATAAGCTGGGTATACCAAAACCATTTTTCCTGTATCGGAAATTCCAATAGTTGAGTGCACCCACTGCGGTCGACCGACAGGGCGCTGTTATCAGCTTTGGCTGTGACTGCCAATATTAAGTCATTCGAGAGTGCATTTATTGATTTATCTGATATTGATTACTGTATATCAATCACTAAGTTGAAAGAAAACACTGCTTAAAATAATTGCTCATCGCGGTTTCTGGAAGGCGAGAAACAAACAAAACCAAATGATTTCGTTTGAAAATGCCCTTATTAATGGTTACGGGATCGAGACTGATGTTCGTGATCTGGATAACCAACTGGTTATCTCCCATACCCCCCCCGGTTCAGATGCTCTGAAGTTGGATATCTTGCTAACGCAAATCCGTCGAAGTATCACACTAAGATCTCCTTTGGCAATCAATATTAAATCCAGTGGTCTGGCCGTATCGCTAAAAAAATTGCTGAACCAGCACAAGATAAACGACTATTTTGTATTCGATATGGCAATTCCGGATACGATCGAATATCTCCAACTAGGTTTGAATGTATTTCTGCGGTTAAGCGAATATGAACCACTACCTGATTTAGATGGCTATCAGGGTATCTGGATCGATCAATTCCACAGTCAGTGGTTTGATCAAGTTTTGGTCAACACATTATTAGAAGCAGGAAAATCAATTTGTTTTGTCTCACCTGAATTACATAACCATCACCAACAACGACTCTGGGATTTTATAAAAGAATATAAAACAAATGATAAAGTGTTGGTCTGCACCGATTATCCTGATCAATTGAAAGCAGATTTAAATGATTAAAGCAATTTTATTTGATTTGGATGGTGTATTAATGAATGCCAAGGTATGGCATTACGAAGCGTTGAATGAAGCACTCGGATTATTCGGGTATCGCATCGACCAGTTTGAGCATCTGGAGACTTACGATGGTCTGCCCACCCGTCATAAACTGGAAATACTTACCCGCGAGAAGGGTTTATCAACCGAGCTGCACAACTTCATTCATGAAATGAAACAGATATACACTCATAAAATGATCGTGAATCTCTGCCGTCCTGTTTTTCAGCATGAATATGCTCTCTCCAAGCTAAAGGATGATGGATATCTGTTAGGCGTATGCACCAATAGTATCCGACATACACTGGATAGGAGTCTGGAACTAATGGCGATTAAGCACTATATCGATGTCTCCTTAAGCTGGGAAGATGTGGCAATTCCCAAACCAGATCCGGCGATTTATAAACTTGCTTTCAAAACCTTAGGTATTGATCCCGACGAAGCTTTGGTACTGGAAGATGGTGTGTATGGAATTGAAGCCGCAATATCCAGTAAAGCGCATCTGATGAAAATCAAATCAATCTATGACGTAAACTACGCCAATATAAATAGTCAAATTCAAAAAATCACATAAGTCTATGAATATCTTAATTCCACTGGCAGGGACTGCCAGACGTTTCAAACAATTGGGTTACACTTTCCCAAAACCATTGATTCAAATCCTGGATAAACCGATGATCCAATGGGTTGTTGAGAATCTGACTTCTCTTAAGGGTCAATTTATTTTTATTGTCTCGACTCCGGATATCGATGATTTCAAGCTTGATTTAGTGCTCCGCCAATTAAAACCGGAATCATCGGTCATAGCCCAAAATGAACCGGGGAAGGGAGCTACCTGCAGTTCATTACTGGCCATTGAATATATCAACAACAACGATGAGTTGGTAATAGCCGCTGGTGATCAATATCTCGAACATGATATTACAGAAATTATAGACTGTTTTCGCACTGCTGGAGCTGACGCCGGAACAATCACTTTTGAATCTATCCATCCCCAATTCTCTTTTGTACTTGCTGATGCAGATGGCTGGATTTACGAAGTTGCCGAGAAAAACCCGATTAGCAACCTGGCAAACGCGGGCCTATTCTGGTATAAAAAGGGCTCTGATTTTGTCAAAGCAGCCCAAATGCAAATCCGGAAAGGCGATATTCACCATGGCCAGTTCTATCTGGCACCGGTTTTTAATCAGATGTTACTGTTGGATCAAAAGGTTAAAAACTTTACACTCGCTAGAAACCAGTTTTACTCCTTTGGTACGCCGGAGAAAGTGACTGAATACAATAGTAAAGGTAAATTATTCAACAAATTGTAGACGGTATTTACCTGCCAGCAAGCTTGTCATTAATAATCCCACTTTACAATGAATGCGGCAATATTGAAAGACTGCACAGTGAGATTGCCAGCAATTTTAAGGCAAATGAGGTCCAGGTATTGTTGATCAATAATGGCAGCACCGATTCTACGGAAAATAAAATCAAGGATACGGTCAAGAAGGATCAATCCTTGTTCAAGTTCTTGAACCTTGATAGGAATCACGGTTATGGTGGCGGTGTGCACCATGGATTTCAAGCGGTCAAGTCAGATTGGGTGTGCTGGATTCCTGGCGATCTGCAGGTAAAACCAGCGGAAGTGCACCTTTTATGGAAATATATTAAAAAGCACAATGATCAAAACACGATTGTGAAGGGGTTGCGTACCAGCCGTGAAGACAGCCTAATGAATCTTGTTGTATCAAAGATATATACCTTGTTTGGCCAGATTTTGTTGGGATTAAGAGTAAAAGACCTGAATGCGTTACCAAAATTTTTTCCTAGTGAATTTATTCAATCCTTGCCCGACAAAATGGAAACGAGTTTTGTCTTTGATGCAGAAATGTTGTACCTGGCTAAATTATCAGGTCTACGGGTGATTGAATTACCGGTGGGCTGGTATAAGCGCCATTCAGGATTGTCCACTTGGTCCGGTAGAAAACTTAAGGTTTACTGGCAAACATTTGCACGCCTGCTGGCTATTAGGCGTAAATATTAGTATGACTGGTATTCCACCAAAGAAAAGCTGCCGGTTTTGCGGATCCAGTGACTCGATCAATCTTATTTCTTATAAGAACTATCCTATTTTTATTGGCTGCAGCGACGAGTCATCGTCCAAGGATGAATTATACAACTATGAGATCTGGCTGTGTACCAGTTGTGCTATCATTCAACAGATTGATCCACCTCCCTTGGAGATTCTTTATAAAGAAAATCGGGCTTTCGGAATTGGACGTACCTGGCAGAACCATTATAAATCATTTCTGAAGTTTCTACAACCAGATATTGATCAATCAGATTGCATTATGGAGGTGGGGGGCGGCAATGGTATTTTACTAAGAATGATCCGGGATTATAATGAAAGGGTAACTATATATGATATTGAACCAAACCCATTTTACCAGATTGCTGATGTAACCACCATCAAGCAGTATTTTGATCGCCATTTTCAGATTGACCGGGAATTCAATTTGATTTATTGTTCCCATCTAGTTGAACATTTAAGCGATGTGAACGAATTCTTAAGTAAATCAAATGCTCTTTTACCTCTGGGGGGTAAACTGGTCACCGCCTGTCCCAATATCCTAAAAAGTTTAGAGAATCTACACCTTAATGCTTTTACCACTGACCACCTGAATTATTATACTCCAGATACCTTGTCAGATTTGGCTTTAAGGCATGGCTTCCGGCAAAATGATTTTTTTCAATACCAGGATCATGGCATGTATATGCGCTTTGAAAAAGTGGAACAACCGCAGCCTGTTGGAAAATTAGGTGACAGTAAACAGACATTAAGTATTTTATTTGTTTTTAGTGCATATGATGCAAAGATTCGGGCTTATGCTAAGCATATTGACAGCACATTGAAATCTGATTTTTATCTGTTCGGCGGCCATGGTCTAACAATTTCTTTCCTGCGTTATCTGGCTGATCCCAGTCGAGTTATTGCGATCCTGGACAATGAACCAACCAAAAAGGGTCGCCGTCTTGCAGGTACAGAATTCTACGTGCGGCATCCATCAATAATAGGTGAGATTACCGAACCAGTTGTGCTGGTTTACATGGGGGCCTATACAACTGAAATTTGCCAGCAATTGCTTGAGATCAATCCTGGTGTAAAATTGATTCGGCTGGATAAATTCGCGGTCAATCATGATTAACCTTGTAATTCCAATGGCCGGTAGCGGTTCGCGTTTCAGCGACGCCGGATTTAAAGATGCAAAGCCCATGATACAGATAGGAAATCACCGCATGATTGAATGGGTGATTAGGAATCTTACTCCGCCAGACAATATCGATCTTCGTTACATTTTCATTGCCCGGAATGAGCATTTAGAAAATCACCAATTTCGGGAGATACTCAATTTTGCTCCAAACAATATTATCCTTCCTATTGACCACCTGACTGATGGTGCCGCTTCTACCGTATCCTTGGCCTCAGATTATATTGATAATGACCAACATCTAGTTATCGCCAATTCGGATCAATTTGTTAATATAAATATTGAAGAATTTTACCAAACCTGCCTGAATGGGAGTGATGGAACGATAATGACATTTCGGGCACGCTCAAAAAAATGGTCGTATGTTGCCCTGGATGAAAATGAAAATGTAATAATGGTGCGTGAGAAAGAACCGATCTCAAATATTGCCACGGTGGGAATTTATCATTTCAGAAAGGGTTCAGATTTTCTGGCCGGCGTCAAACGAATGAAAGTCAAACGGCTAACCGTTAATGGTGAATATTATGTGGCACCGGTATATAATGAATTGATCGAAAACCAGGCCAAAATCGATCATTTTCCGATTGAAAGAAAACAGATGCACGGTTTAGGTACTCCAGAGGATATGGATGCCTTCTTGAAAAGCACGGATTTCCTCCACTTCAACAATCTAGATTCATAAACTGTATACCGACGCCCACATCTTTATCATTAATGCTGCCTTGATCAATGAAAGCAGCTCCTTTGTGTTGACTATCCCCAATCCGGTTATAATAACACTTATCTGTTTTATTGCTCTCTGTATCATTACTCTGAAAAAACTCCCAGGGAATCTTATTTTCTATCTTTTTGCTATACTGGCTACCCTGGCTATGGCAAATGAGTACATCATGCCCCAGGATGACCTGTACTCCAATTTTCTTACATCCTACAACCTAATGGAACATGGGATTTTGTCGGTAAGCAGGTTCGCCCCCCAGGAAGGGACAGTTGAATATATCTACTTTGCGCTGGTGGGCATGTTGGCAGGAACCGACCGCAGCCTTATTATCTATGTTTCTGTACTGCTGTCGGCTGTGTTTGGATTTCTGGCAATTTTATACGCAGCCAAACTTGCTTTCGTATGGACCGGAAACCTGCAGCTTTCCAGAATTTTGTTTCTGTTTTTCCTCTCATCCGGGTATATAATGTACAACCTGTTTTGCGGCTATGGTTACAATTTGTTTGTTTTCCTGCTGATGGCTGGATTTTATCTCTTTGTAAGCGGAAAAGCTAATCGGGGACTATACCTTATTTCTGTGTTACCTCTGATCAGACCGGAAGGCTTGTTCATTTTACCATTTTTATATGTAACTGTTTATTTCATTCAGCACAAAAATCTGGATGTGAAGTTCCCTAGAATGCCCATTGTTGCTTGGGGAGCTGCTACTTTTGTGCCGTTTCTCCTACGCAAATTATACTATGGTCACTGGTCTCCCGTGCCCGGTTTCAGTAAACAAGCACCCCTGTTCCACTGGCCGGCAATATTCTATGGCGTTAAGCGCCTAGCGCTGGTATTGGCCCCAGTTCTGATTTTGGCTATAATTTGTTTTCTTATAAGTTTTTGGATATATAAACGAAATCAGCAAAAGCAAGTTTTTATAAACTGGTCACAATTCTTGGTGGTGCTTGCCCCTATCCTTGTTTTAACTGGAGTGTACAAGTTCAACGGCGGCGATTTTCTGTTCATGAACCGCTATGACATGCCGTTATTTGTGGTATTGACGACATTGCTTGTGACCAGTTGCCACTATCTATTGACAAGAATAAAATATGCTCCACTTATACTAATCGTACTTATTTTGGGAATAAATACCGTATCTGGTAGAGGTCCGCTGTTTTTTATCTTTATCGAACGTCACTATCCCCTGCAGCACGTTTTCTTTTCAAGTCCCTATTTTCATAATGTTGGTGCCCGGTATAAGGAAGGTCTAGCCTATTTCTTTAACTATCTGTATCCCGAAGAAACTAAAAAGATTGGTGTGGTGGAATTGAATACTTTTGGTTATTTTAGTAATCACCGGATCTTTGATCTAACAGGAACAACCAATAAGGATATTGCCTTTACTGAACCTGACCCGCGGATGGATATATTCGTAGGTTTCAAGAAACACAACCCGAGTGTGCTTGAAAGATATGATCTGGATATGATTGTGGGCCGGCATGCCAATTACTGGAATTATGCCCCGAATTTTGTAGAACGGATTAAGGCAGCGGAAACACTTGATCACCAGTATTTTGGGTGGAGCAAAGGTGGTAGTGAATATAAGCTGGGGGGCGAATCCTATTTACAGGAGCTGGGGTTCTACCCGGCCCTGTTGGTCTTTAAAAATATTGCCTTCTCTATGCGCTTTACTGAAAATGAATTGTTTACATTTGAAAGGCGACTAAAAGCAAAAGAAAATATCAATTATCATAAACTGATAAAAAGATATTTCATGGAAATTGGTGATCCGGATCTCTTAGTAAGCAGCAAAAAGGAAATAACCATCTAAAGTCTAAATCACCGCTTATGGATTTTAAGAAAAGATTAGTATCGGGTATCGCTTATAACACCTTGGGAAATATTTCCAACCAAATAATCAATTTAGTTATAAGTGTATTGTTGGCTCGGTTCCTGGGTCCAGAAAAACTGGGTACTTATTATTTATTGTTATCCTTGCCAATAATTTTAACCAGCTTTGCCTCCCTGGGACAAATTCAGAGTCTTAACCGTTTTCTACCTGAACTGCGAGGTGCAAATAAATTATATTTGATTCGTCAATTACTGAAACATGTAATGACAACAAGACTATTTATTATTTTCATTACTTCTGTTTTATTTATTGTATTCTACCAGAAGGTTTTATCTCTGATGGGGCTGGGATTATATCAAAAACCGATCATTCTGTTCTTTCTCCTGACCTATTTCATTCTTATGAATCTCAATTCTGTTCTAAATGTTCTATTGATAGTGAATATGGAGCAGCGCAAGCTGAATATTCTGAATGTTTCCATAACAATAATAATATTAGTTGTAATACTTATTCTGATCCAGTTTAATTGGCTACAGATTACTATAATGATCGCCATACTTCCGGGTTTGGAAATAATAAAGTTCATCTATTTACTTTTTAATTACTCTGTACCGAGTAATGTTCATAAAGAATCTTATGTTCCTGAATATCAAGAATTGGTTCATAGATTTAACAAATATTCAATCATCATGTACCTGATTCAGTTATCTGGGATTGTTCTGGCATATCGATCAGATATCTATTTCATTGGTTATTTCATGACCGGATCAGCAGTAGCGTTTTATATGATTGCTACTAATCTGACTACTCAAGCTTATAGCTTGATTGGAACCCGTAACACGGGTCAAATGATTTTTGCGGCTATGGTTGCATCATATAAACAACATGGTCAGCAAAGTTTAGTAAAATATTTTCGATATCATCTTACATTTACGGCTATTCACTCCATTCCTATTTTAATTGGCGGATTAGTAATAGCGCCAGATTTAATAAACATTCTTTATGGGAATAATTATATCTCAGTAAATGAATTACTAGTAATGGCTTTAATTTTTGAGTGCATTCTCAAATTTGGAGGAGCTGTATCAGCGGTTTTAGCTGCTTTGGAAAAACCTCACTATTTCCTATGGACAAAAACATTAATCATCATCAATATTATCCTTAATATTATTTTAATCCCTAGGCTGGGTGCAATCGGAGCAATTATCGCAACTGGTATATCAAAATTGATCATCCTTTCAATAGAAATTATACTTACAAAACGATTGATCAATATTTCATTTCCATTCAAGCCCGTATTTAAAATAATTATTGCGAGTCTAATTATGGGTGTAGCAATTTATTTTTTTGGCCGGATGATTCAAACACTCGCCCTGAGAATATTTGTACAACTTTTTATTGGTGTCGTGTTTTATCTAATATTAATTATAAGATTAAACATCCTTGATCAAGAAATACAGAAATTTCTACCGGTGACAATTCAATCAGCAATAAGTAAGTTTCAAAATTTATAATTTGGATCAAATTTTATCAGATCAATTATATCTGCCTCAATTTATACATATTGGATTTCCAAAGGCCGCTTCCACGTGGTTACGCGCTAATCTGAGCGCTCATCCAGAAATCGATTTTCTTTTCAAAACACATTTTTTCCATCCTTTATATGGGAGCAACTATGACAAAGGTATCGATTACTATATCAATTTATTTTCTGATCTATCGATAGATCATATCATCGGTGAATCGGATGAGCATTTGGTAGCACCTGACTTTAACGAAGAGATAGGTTTAAGCGCATGCAATCTGGAAAAATTTGAACAGGTTATAACACGAATTCAACAATCATTTGAAATACTCCCAAAGATAATAATTATTGTCAGGAATCAGCTAGATTTATTAATCTCAACTTATAGTGAATATATCTACGGAGGGGGTTTCTTACTGCCATTTAATTTCTATTATCATGTTTTGAATAATTACACCAAGTTCCTTGACCTTCGGTACAATCTGTATCTAACTATATTAAATGAAAAATTCAATCGCCAAAACATTCTCCTGCTATTACAAGAAGATATTGAGAATGATCCAGCCAAAGAATTAAATACAATCTATAGATTTTTGGGTGCAAATTTGGACATAAATCCCAGTATTGTCGATAAAAAACACAGAGTCGGCTTTACACGCTGGGGTTTAAAAATACTACGTTTTATTAATCTAGTGATGCAGGTAATTAAATTTCAAACTGGAAGCTTTCAATTTCGAGTAAAAACTCACATTAACACAATTCTGAAGCAACTGATATTTGAAGTCGATAACAGAATATTTAAACGGCTCATTCGTGTCACTCAAACAAAAAAAAGGGCACAAATACCAAAAATAATTATTAGCAAAATAAAAAATATTTATGCAAATGATAACTTTTGCCTCGCCCAACTAAGCAACCGAAATTTAGATACCCTCGGATATTATACGAAAAACCAAAAGAAATAGAGTATTTTTATGCAAGATATTATTCAGTCGTGCTTTCAATAATTATACCCACATCTGGTAGACCTAACGATCTACAAAACACACTTAAATCAATTCTGTCTCAAAATCATCATGATTACGAAATTATTGTTGTCATTAATGGTCCAAGTAATGACGACAAGTTCTTTTATGTCAAGGACGCACGGATTCGATGGTATAGATCTCAAGTTCATGGCGTTACTTTTGCGAGGAGCCTGGGAAATCTCCTATCTGAAGGAGATATTCTAATCCAAATGGACGACGATGTTACTTTGATTGATATTGATTGTCTGGAAAAAATAGAATATCTTTTTAACAATTCAGATGTAGATGTTATAGGTGCAATGGAATTACACCATAAAGCTGATATTGAGTCGTATTTAGCAAATCAATCAGCGTATACAAAAAATGATATAATTAATTTACTTGACAATTCGACGATTGGGCAGTTAGATAAATTCTACAATCTCACAACCGGTTTTGAGAAATTTATAGATCAACCGCAAGGCATATATCTAATTCAATCCTTTCGTAGTTGCTTCATGGCTTATCGCAGATCTGTGTTGTTCAGGTTGATAAATTGGGATTCCAATTATTGTAGGGTTGGTAGTAGAATAGGGGTTCGTGAAGAAACAGATTTTCTATTAAGATGCCGAAATGCCGGTTTTAATGTACACTATACTAATATTACCGCTATTTGGCATCGTACCGGTGAGCGGGATAAATCATTAATTGCAAGAGACAAGGGAATGAAACGCCATTTTTACTATGCTGCAGCTCATAGCTATATGGCTATGAAAGATATGATTGAAACTGGATATTATATAAAAATAATACCATGGATTATATTTCAAATGTTTTTAGGCAGCTTTAAAAACCCGGGTTTATTAACTATTATCAAAAATTATCGAAGCATAACTGCAACTATCTTTAACCTAGCTGGATTCATTTGGGGATTTTTATTTGCTGTTTTCCGTTCGCGCAGGTTATTGTCAGATTATCAGAAATATATCAGCACACCTAGACAGTAAATCAAATTGAACATTCTGCTTTTCAGTGATCAGTATTATCCCATGGGGGGCGCCATTGAGCAGTACATTCGTTTCCTGTCAGAAGAACTCACCCGCAAAGGAAATTCAATCGCGATCTTAACCCGCGCTATTAATGGACAACCAGATTTGAATATAGAAAATGGTGTAACGATTATTAGACGATATGAATTGAATCATGTAATCAGCAATCTTGGTAAAACAGCCAGAAAATGGCGAAAACTGATAAACATTATTAGGGAATTAAAACCCGATGTGATTTATGCAAATCACCATTCATCATTAATGGCAATTAAAATCGGGAAATATCTATCCATTTCAGTTGTATATGGCTGTCATGGTTGGGGATTATTATGCCCGTTAAAAATACGATTAATCAAACCTGATAACTCTCTATGCTACAATCAAAGGAATGTTGGGGATTGCCAACATTGCTTTAACCAGATGGGTGTAGAAGGAAAAAGATTCCCGAGAATCTTGAGATATGTTAAACGCCAAATGACAAAACATGTCATAATTCCCCGGAAAGTAAAACAGTACTCCCATCATGAAGAATTAATAAATGCTGCGGCTGCCAGGATTGGAAATTCGAATCTAACTTCATCACTTTTTACCAATATGAAAACGGTATATCTTGGTGTCGATACAAATATTTATTGCAAACTATCAGCAGATTCATTTTGCCAGCGCTTTGGAATAAATGATCCATATATCTTGGTACCAGGTAGAATTAATAAAATTAAAGGTCAGGAATGGACGATCAAGGCATTAAACCACTTGCCAAGAGAATATAAATTAGTCATTACCGGGACCTCGAAATTATTCAGTGGGCCTGAAGATCAACATAATTCATATCTTGTGCATTTGAAAGATATGGCGTTGGAGCTTGGGTTAGAATTAAGAATAATCTTCACGGGACTATTGGAACGAGATGAACTTATTCAGGCCTATAGTGGTGCTGTTGCCACTGTGGTACCCTCAGTTTGGTTGGAATCCTTCGGTTCTGTTACCGTGGAGGCCATGGCTTGCGAATGTCCGGTAGTCGTTACAGACAATTGCGGCTCCGCGGAATTGATAACGGACGGGACAAATGGGTGTATTGTACCCCGGATGAATGATCTTGCTATTGCAGAAGCTGTTCAAAAAATTGCTGTCAAACGCAAGGAAATGGGAATTTTAGCACGTGATACCGTCATTAAAGAACTAAACTGGTCTCATATCGCAGATCAAGTTCAGGATATCTTAACAAAAGCGGTGGAAACGAATTGACAACTGCTTTGAAAAAAATCCTGATTCTAACAACGATTGGCCCCGATAAGAAGGAGCATGGTAATTATCAGGATATTTATGACCGAATTGGAATTTTCCAGGATCTGGGCTTGGAAATACAGGTAGCCTATTTTAACCGCTATGGCAGCAGCATTGTACCACATGAAGATATTAACGTCCTGCCGATTGACACAACCGATAGGCGTCGGTTTAAGTTTGATGGTGCGTTGGGATTGGACAGTTCAGTACAAGTTACCAGTATAATACAAGTTTTGAAAAATTATGAGCCGGATATCGTTTTCGCGGAATATTTTTACTTCTCAAAGCTAATCAAAAAACTTAAACCATTGTTCCAGGAAGTAAAGTTTTGTGTCCGCTGCCATAATTTTGAGTATCAGCATTTAAAAGAGAAATTTGTTCTGCATGCTCCTGTCTCATTGCGTGAAAGACTGGTGCGCTGGTACAATCTGATTCAGTGCCATAATTATGAAAAGGCAATGGTGGCCAGCGCTGATTGGATCTTCTGTATTTCGGACTATGATGCCGAATTATACTCTAAGCAGTATAATAGCAATGATCATATCAGGTACCTTCCAACCAGCATGAAATACAAACCTATATATAAGTTGGCAGACCGGTCACCACTTAATGTCCTGTATTTTGGCAGCGACTTTAGAAACACGTATAATCTGGAAGGCGCCCGGAAGGTTATTGAGATCGCTGAACAGATGGATCCGAAAAGATTCAGTTTTCACATATGCGGGAAAAATCTGCCTGAATCAATAGATTCAGATAACCTCGTTAATTATCACGGTTTTGTTCCGGAGCTTGAAGAGTTACTGACTAAAATGGATATTGCTATTCTGCCCAACTTTTTTGGATATGGAATGAAAATCAAGGCTTATGAATTGTTCCACCGGGGCTTTCCAGTAATTATCACCAATCGTATTCATAAAGCTTTCAATGGTGAACCAGGATCTACATACCTGATAGCCGATCGTGTCGCTGATTGGATAGAAAAATGTAATAATCTTCAAGATCCTGGTCTGAGAGCTAGGTTAAGTCAGAATATTACAGCATTTATGGCTGCACATTTTAATCGTGGAAGAGTTGTAGAAACTCTTCGGGAAAATCTCAATCTTTAATTAATGCGTTTTCTCACATTTCGCCGCTATTACTTGGATAAATATTTGACCCAATATATTTCCTATTTGCACGGGAAGGTCCTAGATATTGGCGGTAAGAAAGAAAATAAACGGGGTAGTTTCAGACCACCACTTCACAAGGTGGAAAGCTGGGAGTATCTCAATTCTGACGCGAGTACTAAACCTGATATTCTGGCCGGAGCGGAGCAAATTCCTGTTCCAAGTGAAACATATAACACAGTCTTGCTTGCGGAAGTTTTGGAGCATGTCATGGACCCGGGGCAAGTTTTGCAGGAAGCGTCTCGAGTTTTGGGAATACATGGTATTCTTGTATTATCAATGCCCTTTTTAATCGCGGTACACGGAGATCCCAATGACTACCAGCGCTGGACCCGGCATAAGCTGGAGTTAGAGCTATCAAAGGCCGGCTTTAAAATCAAGGTGTTCAGATCAATGGGGGGTATAGTTGCAGTTGGTTGGGATTTACTGCATTATCAGTGTCTTTCAGAAGCATTGCTACCTCGTATAATTGGCAAAGTCATTATTTATTTAGCACCCATCTTCAAAGTATTTGATAAGCTGGTGTCAAATCAAAATGGAATTACGACTGGATATTTCCTTATCGCCGAGAAAGATCGATGAAAATCCTGAACTTAAACCGTCTACTGGTGCGCTTTTGGTTATGGATGCATAACCTTTCTGTACGTCTAATCCACCGTTATGCCATCCGGCTGGAGGGTGGGCTGCACCCCAAACACCGGATTATGAATTACCACCAGTTTTTTGTGGACCGTGTAAATCAGGGCGATACCGTTTTAGATATCGGCTGTGGAAATGGTGCATTAACCCAGGACGTAGCTCAAAAAGTAAAGAGAATTACCGGAATTGATTTATCACAGCAGAATATAAACACTGCCAAAATGAAGTATAATGCACCCAACATTGATTATGTTACTGGAGATGCTACAACCTACAATTATAAACGGACATTTGACGCAATAATTATGTCAAACGTATTGGAGCACATAGAAAATAGGAATGGCTTTCTCCAATGTATAAAAGAATTAGCTCCGAAATTGCTGATACGGGTGCCAGCAATTGACCGTAGCTGGATCCCCCAATATAAAAAAGAACTAAAAATGGAATGGAGGCTTGATACTACCCATTTCATTGAATATACGCTTGATAATTTGGTTGAAGAGCTAGAGGAAGCTGGACTGACAATTGTTGAAGCTAAAATTAATTTTGGTGAATTCTGGGTAGTTGCAGAATGAAAATATATATCCATGGTAGGGATAATATTAATTGGTCGATTGATAATGACAGGCACCACCTAGAGCAAGCTCTTACCAGACTAGATTATCCAATTACACGATCTCCATTATCATGTCAAATATTCTATAATATCTGGTGGAGCTTGATTCAACAGCGTCTGATCAGATGGTATTTGAAAGTTTGGAGCCCGGAATGTGTTATTGCTGCTGTTACCGATGATCTTAAATATCAGAAAGATGAATTTGTCACAGTTTCGCCATTTGTGGATTA
>SDBU01002441.1_pt1 | contig 24656 bp, 26 predicted proteins | sample 2277071 | NCBI WGS metagenome assembly SDBU01 (sample SAMN10397929, study PRJNA504765) | marine sediment metagenome | isolation source: marine sediment core GS08_GC12, 126 cmbsf | place: Arctic Ocean: Gakkel Ridge, Loki's castle | collected 2008
TTCTTGTACCATTTGATAGGCTTTAGCGCAATAGTTCTGTCATCGGGCATGAGTAACACAGTATCTTCACCCTCTATATGCAGCAGTGTTGCCGTCAGTCATTGAAATGCTCTTTAATAATATCACAGTATCCCCCTTTCAGTGAACTTCACAAACCCAGCACTGACTACTTTCCGCAATAACAATTCATCTTTTTATGTGATTTGTTATGGCCTGCACTCGTTTTACAAAGAGGCTCCCTTTAGTGTATAATACATAGTTAGTTGTAGTGTAGGTTATTGCAAGCTTTTTCAGATCACTTCAGACTACTTGAGCATTGGATGACCGAACTCTAACTAAAATTCAGAAGAGAGGAGGACATCCAATGAGTTTTCAGGACAAGTCTCTCCAGTGTTCCGATTGTGGGGCTACCTTCACTTTCGGCATTGAGGAGCAAGAGCTTTTCCAATCCAGAGGCTATACTAATGAGCCAAAGCGCTGTCCCTCGTGCCGCCAGGCAAAGAAGTCAGAGCGTTACGGAAACAGCAGCTACGGATCCAGACGCCAGATGTTTCCCGCGACATGCGCCGAGTGCGGCAAGAACACCGAAGTACCTTTTGAACCTCGCGGTGACAGGCCAGTGTACTGTAGCGATTGCTACCGAAAAGTCAGACCAAGTAGATAAATTGATTTGAGATAGTGGACATACAAGGGCTGAGGATAATTGGCCCGTGTATGTCCCTAGTATGTGTTGGTGTATTATGTCGTTGCAAGTCTCAATACGTGAAGGTGAATCACAAGATTCCCTGTTGCGTCGCTTTCAAAGGACAGTGCAGATGAGTGGCATCTTGCGGGAGGCCAAAGCTCACCGCCATTTCGTATCCGTGAGAGACGCTGCTCGCATAAAGGCGAAGAATAGCGCCAGACGGAAGCGACGTCAGAGGTAATATCCTGGCGACAGATATTTATGGAGTAATTTAGTAAGGCGGTTTTAATATGAAAATATACGTTGGCAACTTATCATTTGATGTAACCGAAGAGGAATTGCGGCAGGAATTCGCTTCTTTTGGAGAGGTGACATCTGTAAGCATTCCGACCGACAAGTACAGTGGTCGACCCAGGGGATTTGCGTTTGTTGAGATGCCATCAGTATCAGAAGGTCAAGCCGCAATTACTGGCCTCAACGGGAAAACACTAAAGGAACGGACACTTAATATTAATACGGCTCGCCCTCGTTCCGAGAGCAAAGGCGGTTGGTCTCACGGTGACCGGAGAGGCGGCGGGTCTAGCGGAGGAAGACAGAGAAGATATTAAACTCCCTCTTCATTTATTTCTGCTTAAGACACACAAAATATATTCATAACTCTGAAGGGCTATTAGTTTAGGCGCTAGTGACAAACAGTGGGCAAAGCCTAACCCAATCACCAAAGAAGGACGGGCAATATGAATATCTATGTGGGCAACTTATCTCTCGAGGTAACTGAGAAGGAACTGCGACGAGAATTCATGGCTTTCGGAGAAGTGATATCCGTAACCATTATGAACGATAAGTATATTGGTAGCGGGCAATCTAGGGGATACGGATTTGTTGAAATGCCATCTTTATCTGAAGGTCAAGCTGCAATTATTATCCTCAACGGAAAAACACTTAGGCATAGGACGATTGATGTTATTCAGGCCCTCCCTCTTTCTGACAACGGTGGCAATGGCTCCTATAGTCACAAGAGAGGCGGCAAGTACAGTAGGAATGTAAGACAGAGAAGAAGCTAAACCGTTAGTCATAACCTATATCCTTGAGATGTATAACAATCAGCCAAAAAAGGATTACATGCTCCTCATTTAGTCGGGCTAAAAGTCAGTTCAAAGGTTCTGTCTATCGTCCAGTACCGCCCACCTAAGGGGACTCAAACTCCGTGTTGCCGTTTTGTGCACTTACTGATATAATAGCTATGGCTGGGGGTACAGAGATTTCGTAAGCAATTCGCGTAATCTAGGAATCAAGTCAGGTCACAAAAAGTTCGATATGGTTCCTGTTTGCCCGGCCAGATTCTTAATAATTAGTTGTCCTTGTTTTGCCAGCGGCGCATTCGTCTAGGGGTTTAGGACACCTCCCTCTCAAGGAGGAGATCACCGGTTCGAATCCGGTATGCGCTACCATATTGTAATAACTTAGGGGTAGCCATGAATTTGCCAATAGAAGAATATCTAAAACCGACACCCGCCATTGAATGCGAGGCTAAGTCCATAAAAGAAAAAGCTCAAGAGCTAACTAAAGGTGAGGAAAACATCGTAGAGAAGGCTAAACGCCTTTTCTATTTTGTGAGAGATGAGATTAAATATAACCCGTATTCACCCTTCTATCTTCTCGAGCACTACCGGGCAAGTAACATCTTGCTTAGAGGTGAGGGGTTCTGTGTGCAAAAAGCAGCCCTGCTTGCCGCCTTAGCCAGAGCCACAGGCATCCCGGCTCGGCTAAGATTTGCTGACATCCGTAACTACATCGTTCCCGACAAACTGGTACAGTCAATGGGGACAAATCTATTTACCTACCATGGTTATGACGAACTATATATCGGGGGAAGGTGGGTTAAGGCCACCCCTAGCTTTGATATAAAAATGTGCCAGGAAAACCGAATCATCCCGGTGGAGTTTGATGGTAAAAATGATGCCGTCCTCCACTCTCATAATCAAGACGGGAAATTACACATTGAATATATCAATGACCATGGTCATTATCAGGATGTCCCATTGGAAGAGATTTTGGCTGCCTGGATTAAGGCTTATGGGCCTGAACGCGTTGAGCAATTCAAAATGAACTATAGGAAAAGTAACCGGCGATGATTTTACCAGACCTTCCAAAATCCCGTTGACAAATGACTCTAACTTCAGAGCTTGACTTTTCTATCATCCATTTCTATAATATTGAAGCTAATTAGTATGGGGTACTAAGCCTAAATAAGGAATGCCCGAGTAGCGCAATGGAAGCGCAACCGACTTGTAATCGGTAGGTTAGTGGGTTCGAATCCCCTCTCGGGCTGAGTATTAGTGTTGCTGGGAGGGGTGCCGGAGTGGTTAATCGGAGCAGACTGTAAATCTGCCGCCTGAAAAGGCTACGCAGGTTCGAATCCTGCCCCCTCCACCATGGCTTAAAAATTAATATAGCCCAAGATTGGATACTATAGTAAAAATTATGTATAATGGACTAGATGCCCACATAGCTCAGCAGGTAGAGCACGTTCTTGGTAAGAACGGGGTCACCAGTTCGAATCTGGTTGTGGGCTCAGGATAAAGGGGGGTTTAAAAATGGCAAAAAAGAAATTTGAGCGGACTAAGCCACACTGCAATGTAGGCACTATCGGTCATGTTGACCACGGGAAAACAGTTCTAACCTCAGCGATAACCAAGGTGCTATCCGCAGTCGGAACTACCCAGTATCGCCCATTTGAGAGCATTGATAATGCTCCCGAGGAGAAGGCAAGGGGACTAACCATCGCTATTGCTCATATTGAGTATGAGACTGAAAAGCGGCATTATGCTCATATTGATTGCCCTGGTCATGCCGACTACATTAAGAATATGATAACCGGGGCTGCCCAGATGGATGGCGCTATACTGGTGGTAAGTGCCCCTGATGGTCCTATGCCCCAGACCAGAGAGCATGTCCTGTTAGCCCGTCAGGTAGAGGTTCCAGCCATTGTAGTTGCCCTTAATAAGGTAGATTTGATGGAAGACGAGGAACTTCTGGAGCTTGTGGAGATGGAGATAAGGGAGCTACTTGGTAAGTATGGTTTCCCTGGAGACGAAATCCCGGTAGTGAGAGTAAGCGGGCTTAAGGCTGGCGAGTGCGGCTGCGGTAAGAGGGAATGTCAATGGTGTGGTGGTATCAGGAAATTGGTGGATGCTATAGATGACTATATTCCTATTCCGGTGCGACCTAAAGACCAGCCATTCTTGATGTCGGTGGAAGATGTTTTTAGCATCAAAGGGCGCGGGACTGTCCCCACCGGAAGGGTTGAGAGAGGAGTAATTAAGCCCGGTGAGGAAGTTGAGATAGTCGGCTTGCACCATGAGCCGCGGCGGACGGTAGCTACCAGCCTAGAGATGTTTCATAAAATCCTGGATGAAGCCGAGCCGGGGGATGCCGTTGGTATTCTGCTGCGGGGCATAGACCGGGATGAGATAGAGCGAGGTCAGGTGATAGCTGCCCCTGGTTCGATTAAACCACACACCCAAGCCGAGGCTGAGGTGTATGTGTTGAGTAAGGAGGAGGGGGGCAGGCATACTCCCTTCTTTAATGGATATAAGCCTCAATTTTATATCAGGACTACAGATGTTACCGGCAGCGTTGAACTCCCAGAAGGGGTAGAGATGGTCATGCCTGGCGATAATGTGAGGATGAAGATAAGCCTTATCTATCCTGTAGCCTTGGAGAAAGGTTTACGTTTTGCCATTAGGGAGGGGGGTAAGACGGTAGGTGCTGGCACCTTTAGCCGCATTATAGAGTAGATATGGCTAGAAAAGCTGAAGCCCGGGTTATTATTCATCTTGCCTGTACTGAGTGTAAGCAGCGGACATATACTACAACTAAAAATAGACGGAATGACCCACAACGCTTAGAGCTTAGAAAATATTGCCCCCGTTGTCGAGCTTACAGACTCCACAGGGAAATAAAATAGTGTTATCTGATATACGAGATTCGTTTTATGACACATCATACTGCTACCAAACGAAGATTTAAATTCATCGGTGGGACCATAGCTGAGTTAAAGAAAGTAGTCTGGCTCACCAGACGAGAGGCGGCATATTTGACGTTCCTAGTGCTGATTGTTGCCCTTGCCGCCGGTATAGTGCTGGGAGCAACTGATTATGGCTTTACTCGCCTCATCGATGAACTTTTTCTGGGTGGTTAGAGGCTTGGTTTCCAAGTTGAGTTAAGGCATTATAGTTTGGGATAACTTTGCCCATTTTCAAAAATCTTGCCTGGTGAGGTTGTTATTTGTGGTGGAGAATCAAAAACAGTGGTTTGTAGTTCATACCTACTCAGGGTATGAAGACCGAGTTAAGAAGAACTTAGAGCAACGCATCAAGTTCATGGATGCCGAAAGTGAAATCGCTCAAATAGTTATACCTACTGAGGAGGAGATTGAGGTTAAAAGCGGGCAGAGGCGCACTGTGACCAAGAAGACACTGCCTGGTTATGTCCTCATTCAGATGAAGATGAGCGACCAGAGCTGGAATGTAGTGCGTAATACCCCCGGTGTCACCGGTTTTGTTGGTAGTGGCAATAAGCCAGTCCCATTACGAGAGGAGGAAGTTAGCCAGATTTTCAAACGGATGACAGCCGAAGCCCCCAAGGTTAAGGTTGGCTTTAGAAAGGGGCAGAGTGTACGAGTAAGTGATGGTCCGTTTATTGATTTTGTTGGGATAGTGGATGATATAAGCTTGGGAAAGGGTAAGGTTAAGGTGCTTCTATCGCTTTTCGGGCGGGAAACACCGGTGGAGCTTGACTTCTTACAGGTGGAGAAGCTCTGAACTGTTTTTGCGTTAGGGGGAAACCGTGGCAAAAAAGATTAGGACAGTGATTAAACTACAGATTGAAGCCGGGAAGGCAACCCCGGCACCACCGGTAGGCCCGGCTTTAGGCCAGCATGGAATTAACATTATGGGCTTTTGTAAGGAGTATAATGAGCGCACTGCAAATCAGACCGGGTCTATTATCCCGGTTGAGATAACTGTCTTTGATGATAGGTCATTTACCTTTATTACCAAGACCCCGCCAGCTACCGATTTACTAAAGAAGGCAGCCGGCGTGGAAAAGGGGGCTAGCACTTCTGGTCATGAAAAGGCAGGTAAGATATCTCGAGACAAAGTTAGAGAAATTGCCCAGCTTAAGGCTAAGGACTTAAATGCCACCAGTATTGAAGGGGCAGAGCGAATTATTGAGGGCACCGCCCGAAGCATGGGAATTGAAGTGGAGTAACAAGTGACAAAACACGGTAAAAACTATCAAGAAGCAGCTAAACTTTTAGACAAAACAAAGGCTTATCATCCTAGCCAGGCTATTGAGTTAGCCAAGAAGATGGCTCATGCCCGATTTGACGAGACCGTTGAACTTCACCTCCGAATGGGTGTTGACCCCCGAAATGCCAGTCAGCAGGTTCGTGGCACCGCTCTTCTCCCCCATGGGCTAGGGAAGAAGATACGGGTTTTAGTTTTTGCCCAGGGTGAGGCAGAAAGAATCGCCACTGACGCCGGGGCAGATACTGTCGGTAGTGATGAGCTGGTTAAGAAGATTGAGAATGGCTGGCTGGATTTTGATACGGCTATTGCTACCCCTGACATGATGGGCAAAGTAGGCAAGCTGGGAAAAATTCTGGGGAGAAGAGGATTGATGCCTAACCCTAAATCAGGAACAGTAGTAGCTGCTAATGATTTGCCCAGGGTAATAGCTGATGCCGGTAAGGGTCGGGTAGAATTCAGGCTAGACAGGACGGCAATCATTCATGTGCCGTTGGGAAAGGTTAGTTTTGAAGATGACAAATTGATGGATAACCTGACCGCGGTGGTGGAGGCAGTAGTAAAAGCAAAACCTAGTGGTGTCAAGGGTCAGTATGTTAAGACTGCCTCTTTAACTACTAGCATGGGGCCTGGTATAAATCTTGACCTCAAACCTACCCTCGCCTTAAGTTCCAGTTAATACTTACTATTGTCACATAGCCTTATATAAAAGATAATGCTGCGTATTAAAGGAGGTGTCTATGGAAGATGTAGCTATTGTTGGTGTGGGTCAGAGTGTTTTTTCTCGTAAGTGTGGTGTATCCATTAGGGAGCTGTGCTTTGAAGCGTTTAAGGAGGCAATGGAGGGTCTAGACATTACTAGCAGTAATATAGACGCCTCCATTATTTGTTCTGCCCCAGAGTATGATAAACAGCGCACCCCGGCAAGCATAATATCTGAGTATTTAGCCCTGCCCCCCAAGCCGACTTTCTATGTTGAGAGCGTGTGTTCTTCAAGTAGCACCGGATTAAGGGTGGCTTGGTCGTTAATAAAGGCTGGCCTTCACCAGGTAGTAGCCGTAATTGGCTTTCAGAAGATGTCAGAACTGACCTCTCGTGAGGCGGCAGAGAGAATGGAGCGGGGGGGCGATATAATGTGGGAGTCACCCTTTGGCATAACCATGCCTGCCGGTTATGCTATGTATGCCCGGGCTCATATGGCTAAGTATGGAACTACCGAAGAGCAACTGGCAAAGGTAAGGGTCAAGAATTCACACTATGGGGCATTAAATCCCAAGGCTACTTATCGAAAAGAGCTGAGTCTACAGGATGTTCTAGGCTCACAGGTCGTAACCAGTCCACTAAAGATGTTTGATTGCTGCGCCAACACTGATGGCTCCTCTTGCATAATTGTAGCTAGTAGCGATATGGCTAAAAAAATAACCCGCATCCCAATCTGGGTTATCGGTCTTGGAGCCGCCACCGACACAGTTACCCTGACCGGGAGGGAATCGCTTACCGGTTTGAGGTGTGCTACCGAGGCGGCAAAACAGGCTTATCAAATGGCTGGCATAGGACCAGAAGATATTGATGTGGCCGAGGTTCACGACTGCTTTACTGTATCTGAGATTTTGGCTTATGAGGATTTAGGCTTTGCCAAACCTGGTGAGGGGGCGAGATTAATAGATGAGAAGCAGACATATGCAGATGGAAAGATACCAGTAAATGTTGATGGCGGACTGCTATCTAAAGGTCACCCTATTGGCGCTACCGGAGGCTCACAGATTAGAACTATTGTCAAGCAGCTCAAGGGAGAAGCCGGAGAAACTCAGGTAAAGGGAGCAGAAATAGGTCTAGTTCATAACATTGGTGGTGTCGGGATATATGGTAATGTAACCATCCTTAGGAGGTAGTATATGGATTTTGGCAATTTTGGTCAGGTTAGCTTCACCTCAGAGGCAAAAGTAGCTGATTTTGTAAACTACCTGGACCAGGGGAAGGTAATGGCAACAAGGTGTAAACAGTGCCAGACCAGTTACTTCCCACCAAGAATGGACTGCCCAAGCTGTCCAGCCAGCGATGTGGAGTGGTTTGAAATTAAAGGGAGTGGTAAACTGCTTACTTATACTGTGGTAAACTACGGTCCGTCTGGATTTGAGGATGACGCCCCATATATTCTGGCCGTAGCTGAGTTCGGAGGTCTTAGAATCCTTAGTCGTCTAAGCCGGGATATTAAGCCAGATAATATTAAGCTGGGCATGCCACTGAAAGTAACTGCAACAAAGTTAGCTGATAATAGGGTTAGCTACGAATTTCAGCCAGCTTGAACAGAGTCCGAAACTAAGGAGAGACATATGGCAGGAATAGTCTCCTATGGTGCTTATATTCCTATTTATCGACTGAGCCGAGACGAAATTGCTCGGGCTTGGGGAGGCGGAGCCAGACCGGGGGAGAAAGCAGTTGCCAACTGGGATGAGGACAGCCTTACCATGGGAGTGGAAGCGACTATTGATTGCCTTAGTGGCATAGACCGTGAGCTGGTAGACGGATTATATTTTGCCTCCACCACCCCCCCCTACCGGGAGAAGCAGTCGGCAAGTATCCTGGCTTCCGGGGCAGACCTGCCTACCGAGCTTATTACCGCTGACCTCACCAATTCACTAAGAGCCGGAACCTCTGCGGTCAGGGCTGCCCTTGATGCCATAAATGCCGGCTCAGCAAAAAGAGTCCTGGTGGTTTCATCAGACTGCCGCTTACCGGCACCGGCATCTGATTTTGAGTCAGCTTTTGGTGATGGCGCCGCCGCTCTCTTATTTGGTGATGCTGAGGTTGCCGTTAGTGTTGACGGTAGCTACAGCCTGACCAGTGATTTTATTGATGTTTGGCGAACTGAGCGTGACAGCTATAGTCGCACCTGGGAGGACAGGTTTGTTCTATCTGAGGGGTACCAACATATTACAAAACAAGCCGTAGACGGTTTGCTAAAAAAGTATACGCTGAAGCCGGGCGATTTTACCAAGGCAGTCTTCTACGCTCCTGATGCCAGAAGCCACTCTACTCTGGCACGGGCGCTAGGTTTCGACCAAAAAACTCAGGTTCAGGACCCGTTACTTAACACCGTGGGAAACACCGGGGCAGCTTCAGCCATGATGATGCTGGTAGCTGCCTTGGAAGAGGCAAAACCAGGTGATAGAATCCTCTGGGCTAGTTACGGGGATGGAGCTGATGCCTTTATCTTAAAGGTAGAAGATAACATTGAAAAGCTCACAGATAGGCGGGGGATAAAGCGTCACCTCACTTCAAAGATGATGCTGCCTAATTATGAGATGTATCTTCGCTTCCGCAATCTTCTTGAGTGGGAGCCTGAGCGGCGTCCACCGGAAGAGACTTCATTAAATGTATTATGGCGGGAGCGAAATGCCGTTCTGCGGGGGCATGGTCACCAGTGCCGTCGGTGCGGTCATATTCAGTTCCCCCCACAGCAGGTTTGCATGTGGTGTCAGACGAAAGGCGAACTTGACGAGGTCAGAATTTCCGATAAGAAAGGCACCCTGTTTACCTTCAGCATGGATGAGCGGGCTATGGTTCCAGTCCTACCTAATGTTTTATCCGTAGCTGACCTGGAGGGGGGTGGCAGATTCTATAGTCAGATGACTGATAGAGACCCGGGGGAGATTGAGGTAGGAATGCCGGTAGAATTGACCTTCCGCAAGATAAATGAGGCGGGTGGTATTCATAACTATTTCTGGAAGCTGCGACCGGTGAGGTGCTAGGAGGCAAAAAAGTGGAGAGCATTAAGGATAAGGTCGCCATAGTTGGCATGGGCTGCACCAAGTTTGGCGAGCTATGGGATAAGGATACCGACGACCTGCTTGTGGAAGCAGCCTGGGAGGCCTTTGAGGATGCCGGCGTAGAACCTAAGGACATACAGGCAGTATGGGTAGGCACTATGGGGCAGGTGACCGGGGCTACGGTAGCCTCCCCGCTTCAGCTTCAGTATATCCCCGTCACCAGGGTAGAGAACGCCTGTGCCACCGGGGCGGAGGCGATTAGAGCTGCCACCTTCGCCGTGACAGCGGGGGCATATGACCTGGTATTAGCTATCGGCTTTGAGAAGATGAAAGACCACGGCTACGGAGGCTTACACCCTAAATATACCGCCGAAAAGTGGCATCCAGTCTATACTGCCGGGGGCACAGCTCCTGGTCGTTATGCCTTAGCTGCCACCAGGTATTTTGTCAGGTATGGTCTGAGCCGGGAAGAGGGAAAAAGAACTATTGGCAAAATTTCGGTGAAGAGTCACCACAATGGAGCTAGAAATCCCAGGGCATGGATGCGCCGTGAGGTAACTTTAGACGAAGTAGTAAACGCCCCTATAATCGCCTGGCCACTAGGCCTTTTTGATTGCTGCGGGGTGACTGATGGGGCATCGGCAGCCATACTCTGCCGGACTGAGGATGCCAAGACATTTAGAGATGACTATGTTACCATCAAGGGGTGTGGAGTTTCAGTAGGTCCAGGCTGGGGCAAAACCAAGGAGGATTACGACTTTACCCACTGGGAGGAGACGGAGTGGGCAGCCAGGCAGGCTTATGAAATGGCAGGAATCAAGAACCCTAGAAAAGAGTTGGATATGGCTGAGGTTCATGATTGTTTTTCCATCTCTGAGCTTATTGCCATTGAGTCGCTTGGTCTGTGCCCCAAGGGACAGGCTAAGCAGGATATAGATGCTGGTGCCTTTACTCAAGAGGGAGACATGCCGATTAACCTTGGTGGTGGTTTAAAGTCCTTTGGTCACCCAATCGGGGCTAGCGGAGCCAGGGAGGTCTATGAGATATACAAAGAGATACAGGGAAAGGCGGAGGATAGCTCCCGGCAACTGAAGAATGTAAGGCTAGGTCTGGCGCACAACCAGGGTGGTCACCCGGGAAGATTTATGTGCGGCATTACCATTATCGGTGCCCCCTGAATAAAATAGAGAGGAGGTATCTATATGTCTATATAGTGATTAAGCGGTTTGCCACTTAAATAAAACAACGGAGGTTACGAATGGCTTTAGATTGGATTCCACGAGCACCAAAAGATGCGATTTTAGACCACTTCACTTCTAACGAAAAGTTTCTCGGCACCATGGATAACCCGCCGAGCACGGTGTATGAGAAGAGGCCAGTGGTCAATCCCGAGACCGGAGAGAAGATTGATGGGCTATATACCGCCTGGGTTATTCTTAATAATCCACGAGCATTTAATTCGTATACTCTAGACATGCTTAAAGGGGTAGTGGCTGCCTTTGATTTAGCGACAAGTGATAAGAGTGTAATCGCCGTTGTCTTGACCGGTGCCGGCGATAGAGCCTTCTGCACCGGCGGCAATGTTAACGAGTATACTGAATACTATTGTGGGCGACCGTTTGACACCCAGCAATATATGAAGATATACTGGCGCTTTATGGAGTCGGTCTGGACTTCTTCCAAGCCTTTCATTCGCCGGGTTAATGGGATAACCACCGGTGGTGGCGAGGAGATAGGTGGCTGTTGTGACCTGACGGTAGCCTCAGACCTGGCTACCTTTGGTCAGATTGGTCCACTGCATGGCTCAGCAGCTATGGGCGGTGCCCTTCAGTTCAAACCGATAAACATGTCCTTTGAAGACGCCTTCTGGAATTGCACTTCCTGCGTGCCGTGGAGCGCCTACCACATGTTCCGCAAGGGCTACATACACCGGTTGGAGCCAGTGCTCAAGCAGGATGGCAAGTTTATCCCAAACCCGGAGGTGATTACCGATAAATATGTTGCGGATGGTAAGATTGTCTACGGTGAGTTTAAGACGGGTGAGGAGAGGCAGAAGGCTGCAGAATTAGTCAAGACGCTGCCCCGAGATTTATCGTTACTGGATAAGGCAGTGGATGAGGTAGTGTGGACATATGTTAACCTGTATCCAGGGTGCCTGGCATTCTCCTTCGCTTTATTAAGGCAATGGAAGAGACAAAACTTTGACCATGATAGGGTCGAAGCCATGTGGTGGTGGAACGCTATGCCCTATGGCGAGTACGACATGGGGATGAGCTCCTTCTCTACCAGGAAGGTAACCGGTAGTGGTGTCATTGATATGATAAAGTATCGCCGGATGATAGCCGAAGGGCACCCTATTGACGAGGAGCTATTTGAAGCGGTTATGCCCAAGCCGAAGGAATAAGCTCACTCTTACCTGAATTTTAAGGCGGAATAGTTTTAAAAGGAGGTAGTGATGGCGATAGAAAAGGTGCTAGTGGTTGGTATGGGGCTGATGGGTCGTGGCATTGCTCAGGTATGTGCCCAGGCTGGCATAGAAACCTATGCCTATGATATTTCCAAGGAGGCAGCCGAGAAAGGACTAAAAGCCATAGACACAGCCCTCGCTAAGCGGCTGGAAAAGGGTAAGATTTCAGCGGCTGATAAGGAAGCTACAATGAGTCGCATCAAACTGGTTGATAGCCTGGAGCAAGCCAAGGATGCCGACATAGCTGAAGAGGCTGTGTTTGAAGATTTAGAGGTCAAACAAAAGGTCTTTGCTGAGCTGGGCAAGGTTATGTCAGATAAGACCATTTTAGGTTCTAATACTTCATCTTTGCCAGCCACGCCTATAGCTTCGGCTAGCGGTCGACCAGAGAAGTGCATGATAATTCACTTTCACCAGCCACCAACGGTGATGCGCCTGGTGGAAATTGTCCGGGCGCTACAGACCAGCGATGAAACGGCTAAAGCTGTCCATGACTTCTGTCAGCAGATTGGTAAAACGGCGGTGGAGATTAAGAAGGATTGCCCCGGCTTTTTGACTAATAGAACCATGGTTCCGTTGCTCAATGAGGTTTACTACTGCCTTTATGAAGGCATAGCTAGTAAAGAGGACATAGACATTGCCTTCAAGGCGGGATTCAACTGGCCAGTGGGACCGCTAGAGCTGAGCGATTTCATCGGTCTGGATACAATGCTTCACATCTGCGAAAGCCTTCATGAGCATCGTGGTGGCGATAAGTATCTCCCCTGCCCCCTGCTTCGTAATATGGTGGCCGCTGGTTATCTAGGGGTTAAGTCGGGAAAAGGGTTTTATGATTATAGTGGCGAAAGCTAGTTTAAGCATTGATAGACTAAAACTAAGGAGGAGATAGACATGGTTGGTATTACCTCATATGGTGCTTATGTGCCTTTATTCAGGCTAAGTCGGGAGGCAATGGCTAAACGTGCCAGTGGCGAGAAGCCTATCTGTAGCTTTGATGAGGACAGCATAACTATGGCGGTGGCAGCGGCTATTGATTGCCTGAATGGGATAGACCGAGAGACAGTAGACGGTCTGTTTTTCGCTTCAACGACCTCGCCCTATAAGGAAAAACTAGGGGCAACTACAGTGGCTATAGCCGCTGACCTCAGGCGGAATATCACTACTGCTGATTTCGCCAATTCACTGAGAGCCGGCACCGGCGCCCTTAATTCAGCTATAGATGCGGTTAAAGCTGGCTCAGCTAAGAAGATGATGGTAACTGCCACTGATTGTCGTCTGGGAATGCCGGGCTCAGCCTCTGAGCAAAATTGCGGCGATGGGGCTGGTGCCCTCCTGATTGGGGATACCGATGTGGCGGCTAGTGTGGAAGCCAGTTACTCAGTTTCAAATGAGATGATAGATGTATGGCGAGCTGATGGCGATACCTTTATTCGCTCCTGGGAGGACAGGTTTGCCGCCACCGAGGGCTACCTGAAGGTTGTCCGTGAAGCGGTGTCTGGACTAATGCAGAAATTTAATTTTAGCCCCGGTGACTTTGCCAAGGTGGTTTTCTATACGCCTGACGCCAGGAGGTATGCAGAACTGGCCAGAAGCCTGGGCTTCGATGCCAAGACACAGGTGCAAGACCCTCTTTTTGCTGATATGGGCAATACTGGTACCGCCTACCCCCTGATGTTACTGGTAGCAGCACTGGAGGAAGCTAAAGCCGGTGACCGCATCCTTCTAGCCAGTTATGGTAATGGCAGCGATGCCTTTGTCTTTCAGGTAACCGACCAGATAGAAAAAATTCGAAACAGACGAGGCATGAAGGGGCACCTGGCATCGAAAAATGTAATCACCGATTACAGAAAGTATCTAAACTGGAGAGGGCTGCTGCCGAGGGAGCAAGCTGCCTCAATCATTGGATTTTTGTCAGCACCAGCCGCCTGGAGGGAGCGTGAGGCGAACTTTGCCCTGCGCGGGGTTAAGTGCCAGGTTTGTGGAACAGTCCAGTTCCCACCACAGAGGGTATGCACCAACTGCCACAGCAAAGACCAGTTTGAGGCTTACCGACTGTCTGACAAAAGGGCAAAGATATGCGCCTTTGCTGCGGACTATATAACCGCTGCCCTCGAGATGCCTACCGTTACTACTACTATTGATTTTGACGGCGGCGGCAGGATGGAGTGCTATATGACTGACTGTGAGGTAGCTGAGGTTAAGCCTGGTTTACCAGTAGAGATGAGCTTTAGAAAAATACTGGTTAAGGATGGGCTTCCTGTCTATTTCTGGAAAACTATACCAATAAGGGGTTAAGTGGTAAAATAAGCAAGGAGGTAGCGCTATGGGAAGCATTAGAGATAAAGTAGCTATTGTTGGCATGGGTTGTACCAAGTTTGGCGAGCTATGGGACAAGAACTATAAGGATTTGGCAATAGATGCCTGCTATGAGGCGTTTGAGGACGCTGGTATAGAGCCCAAGGACATTCAAGCCGCCTGGTATGCCAGCCGTGAATCGGGCTTCACCGGGTCGCATCTGGCCAATGCCTTAAAGCTGGAGTATGTCCCGGTTACCAGGGTGGAGAACTTTTGTGCTGGTGGCACTGACTGCTTAAGGAATGCCTGTTATGGTGTAGCTTCAGGGGCCTATGACATCGCCCTAGCCTGTGGGGTTGAGAAGCTGAAAGACCATTCTGGTGGATTTGAAATGAATATTACTGACCCCTTTGACCGGAGCCTGGTGGAGTGGGATTTGCCTCCGGTCAGTCAATTTGCCCAGCTAGCCAATGCCTACTTCAAGAAGTATGGGTGGAGTTATGAAGAGGGTAAAAAAGTCCTAGCCAAGATTGCAGTTAAGAATCACCACAATGGAACTATGAGTCCAAAGGCTCACTTCCAGAGGGAGATAACCTTGGAACAGGCGATAAATGCGCCTATTATTTCTTACCCCCTTGGTCTATTTGATGCCTGTGGTATCAGTGACGGGGGGGCGGCAGCAATCGTAACTACACCTGAGATAGCTAAGAGCATGAGAAAGGACTATATCCTGGTCAAGGGAATGGCACTTGCCAACGGAGGTGGTCAAGGTAAGCTCCGCTCAGATTATGATTTTAGCTATATCCCAGAGACAGTAGAAGCTGGCAAGCTCGCCTTTAAGGAAGCCGGGATTACCAATCCCCGCCAAGAGATAGATGTGGCGATAGTCCACGACTGTTTTACCATTACCGAGCTTCTAATCTACGAAGATTTGGGCTTTAGCCCCAGAGGTAAAGGTCCTGAGGACGTCGAGGCTGGCACCTTTGCTTTAGACGGAGACCTACCGGTTAATACCGATGGCGGCTTAAAGTGCTTTGGTCATCCCCTTTCCGCCAGCGGGCTCAGGATGATTTATGAAATCTACAAGCAGTTACAGGGTAAAGCCGGTCCGAGACAGGTAAAGAAGGCTGACATTGGTTTAGTTCATAATGTAGGGGGTGTTAGCGGCTACTTTAATTGTGCTGTAGCCATATTTGGTAAGCCATAGTTAGAATTAATATTGTTCCAAAGACAGCGGGTGCCGATTTAGGCTTAAATTAAATGGGCCTGCCGAGGAAAGAGAGAGCTGATATTGTCAGTTACTGGTAAGTCCTTGTGTGGTCGGCACAAGGACTTACTTTTGGAGGATGAAAGATGCCCAAAGAAAAGAAAGCATTAATTATTGATAACCTGCAAGAGGTCTTCTCTAAATGTAGCATTGGTATCTTAACTGACTATCGGGGGCTATCGGCTCCTGAGATGACTGACCTTCGCCGTAGACTTCGGGAGTCAGACATCAGGTATAGAGTTGTGAAAAATACCCTAGCCCGGTTTGCCGCAGAAAGAGCCGGCAAAGATGAATTGGTCAGCTCTTTTGAGGGTACGGTAGCTATTGCTTTTGGCTATGGTGATATAACTGAGCCAGCCAGGGCTTTGGCTGAGTATATTCGCACCTCAAAAGCAAGCCTAAGTATTAAGGGAGGCTTTTTAGGCGACAAGATACTTACCTCAGAAGAGGTGATGACCCTGGCTACACTGCCATCAAGGGAGATATTATTAGCCAGGATTCTGGCCGGGATGCAAAGTCCTATCGTTGCCTTACTAAGCTATCTTACCACCCCGCTAACTGGCTTTTTAGGGGTGTTACAAGCTAGAATTCAACAACTGGAGGGAGAATAAGATGACACAAAACGAGGCAGAAATGAAGCCTGGCACTGGAGAAGAAACAGCCAAGACTGAAGAGCAACCATCTGAACAACCGGTGGCAAAAAAGCCCAAAATAACTAAAGCAGCGGTTAGCCGCCAGAAAGCCCCGGCCACAGAAAAAAAGGAGACAGCGACAGCCATTGATGAGATAATGGCCACTATCAAGAATATGACTGTGCTTGAACTGGCAGAGTTGGTAAAAGCCTTACAGACTGAGTTTGGGGTTAGCGCTGCTGCCCCAGTGGCGGCAGCACCAGCGGCATCGGCTGAAGCGGCGGCTCCTCCGGCTGAAGAGAAGACAGAGTTCAACGTAATCCTTAAGGACATCGGGGCTAATAAGATTAGTGTGATTAAAGCGGTGCGTGAGCTGACTACCCTGGGGCTGAAAGAGTCTAAAGACCTGGTGGAGAGCGCCCCCACTGCAGTAAAGGAAGCTGTTACCAAGGATGAGGCTACGGCTATGAAACAGAAGCTGGAAGCGGCTGGGGCTACTGCTGACATTACTTGAAAACGGCGTTAAAAACTTATATAGTTATCATGAATGGCATCTCCGATAAGGAGAAACTTAAATGCCACATAGTGATTGTTTTATTGTAATGGGCGTGGGTGGGGTATTTATCCTGCTTGGTTTAGTCGCCATTATCTTCGGCGGGAGCGAGGAGAAGAGCTACTACGATTCCCTGTCTACACGCCCTGATGTGAGAGAATATCTGGAGCACTTGCCGCAACGCCCTGAACCTGGGGCGTTAAAGATTGGCGGTTGGATAGCGATGGCTATTGGCCTGCTCATGGTAGCTATGGGTGGTGCTTTCTGGCTCTGGGGCTAAGATGAATAAAGAGATACTGCCTGCTGATGAGGCAAAGTGGATTGGCTTAGAATTCATCCGGAGCAAATATTTTCGGGGGCAGGTTACTGTTAGTGAGCCGAAGTTAGTTACTGAAGGAGCCTTTCCGGTGTATCACCTGGAGGGGACTGTCAAAATACCATCTCGTGGTATGCTGACAAAGCTACTTTCCCCGGCAGCAGAATACACCTTCAAGATGCAGGTTCACGCTATAGACGGCAGCATCCTCAATTACGAGCTAAGGTAAAGGTGAGATTTTATCAACCTCACCCCCTTTATCCCCCTCTCCTTGAAAGGAGAGGGGGGAACTTTCTTTTTGAAGGGGCTTCGCCCCTTCAATCTACCCTTGATAAACGACTTCTTTACGTCCTCTCCAAATCCACCTGGCTGGGCTATTCATCAAAGCCACCTGATAGTTTTACGGCGGGCACTCTTCCCTATATGCCCAGCTCCTCCCCTACCAGCACCACATTTATCCGTCCCTTTTCCCGTATCATGCTGCCTTCAATAATTACGGTATACTGGCAGATTCTCCAGTCGTGGCTGCAGTCAACACATTTGCCCGTCCTGACACAGGGCAAATCGCCGAACTCGGCTCGGTGGTGTTTCAGGTAGTGTCGCCTGGCATTCACCGGCGCACAGACCCCACGAATCCGCTCCAGGGCTTCGTTCACATCTTTCACAATCTTGTTGACGCCAGCCACAACGATGACCTTTTGCGGTCCAAATATCATCGCCGAAACTCTATTCCCATGCCCATCAGTGCTGACCAGCTTGCCATCAAGGGTAACCGCATTTGTACCGGTTAAAAATACACCAGAGGAGAAGGCTTCCCTGTGCATTCTCTCCCTCACTTCCCTCTCTATGCACCAGGAACCATCGGTATCTATCTCAAATGGGTCAAGCACCTTATTCTGGTTGCGCTTTCTAAGTTCAGGAATAACCCCTACCTGGTCCAGGCTGACCGAGTCGCCACGGACAACTGTCGCTCCGGCAGGAATCATCTCCAGAACAGCAGAAAGCGCCTCTTGCCGACTTGGCACATATTGAGCGTTCATATTCCTCTTTTTGATATTGGCTACCACTATCTTGGCACGCTCCTGGTAAAGCCATTGCCTCTCTTCACTGATGTCCATCTCGTCTATCATAATACCTCCTTGCTTTCGCAGCTTCGTTAAGATTATATCAAACAGTATCTAAAAACAAAAGCGTTTCTAATGGGGTCTTGGTAGCTCAGCAGGTGCTTACCAGGTTTATTTTCTTGAGGCTCTGTGCTAACATCTAAAGGGTCATCATAAATAAAAGTGGCAAATTGAAAGGAACAGCTCGACATGGGGCTAGCCAAGGTAAGAACTGCTGCAGTGGTAGGTCTTGATGCTCAAGAGGTTGAGGTGGAGGTTGACATTTCCAGTGGTTTACCCTCGATGACCATTGTGGGGCTGCCGGACACCGCGGTACAAGAGGCCAAGGAGAGGGTGCGGGCAGCCATTAGGAACTCAGGATATGACTTTCCTCTGAGGCGGATTACGGTTAATCTGGCTCCGGCTGACCTCAAGAAGGAGGGGCCAGCTTATGACCTTCCCATCGCCATTGGCATTCTCCTCAGTTCAGAACAGCTTTCATTTGATGCCTTACAAGCCCTGTTCCTGGGCGAGCTATCCCTTGATGGTAACCTGCGCCATACCCATGGCATCCTGTCTATGGTGGCTCTGGCTAAGGAGACGGGAATCCCGGCTGTCTTTGTTCCTGCCATTAATGCTAAGGAGGCTTCTTTAATCCAAGGGGTCAAAGTCATCCCGGTGGGCTCCCTACCTCAGTTAGTGGCTCACCTTCGTGGAGAGGTAAATATCCCAGAGTATGTCTGCGATGAAAAGCCAGATGACACCGAGGCATCCTGGGTTGGCATAGACTTGTCCTACATAAAAGGGCAAGAGCATGCGAAACGGGCATTAGAGGTAGCTGCTGCTGGGGGACATAATATGCTTATGAGCGGTCCCCCTGGGAGTGGTAAGACGATGCTGGCAAGGTCGCTGCCCTCTATTCTACCCGAGATGACGATTGGTGAGGCTTTAGAGGTAACCAGGATTTATAGCGTAACCGGACTTTTGCCTCCGGAGACACCGCTCATCAGCCAGCGCCCATTTCGCTCACCTCACTACACTATCTCCCAAGCGGGACTTGTTGGCGGTGGTCGCTGGCCCAGACCGGGTGAGATAAGCCTGAGCCATCGAGGTGTGCTCTTTTTAGATGAGTTCCCTGAATTTGGTCATGCCAATCTTGAGACTCTACGCCAGCCTTTAGAGGATAGGGTGGTGACTATCAGCCGCGCTCAAGGCAGTGTAAGCTTCCCAGCGAACTTTATGTTAGTAGCGGCTAGTAACCCGTGCCCCTGTGGCTATTATGGCGACCCGGCAAAAGAGTGTTCCTGCACTCCAAGCATGATCTCCCGTTATAAGAAGCGCATCAGCGGACCCCTTCTCGACCGCATTGACATCTTCGTCGAAGTGCCACGCCTCGAGTATGAGAAGTTAACCGATGATAGACTGGGTGAGAGCTCTGAGGCGGTGAGAAACAGGGCGGAGGCAGCACGCCAGATTCAGCGGGAGCGATTCAAGGGCACAAATCTTACCTGTAATGCCGATATGACCCCTGTTGAGGTCAGGGAATTCTGCAAAACAGAGCCCGGAGTACAGAGCCTACTTAGGGCAGCAATGAAGCAACTCTCTCTTTCCGCTCGTGCCTTCCATCACATCCTGAAGCTGGCTCGTACCATCGCCGACCTCGCTGGCTCAGAGACTATTGCGCCAAGCTATCTGGCTGAGGCAATACAATATCGCTCCAGAAGCGTGATATGATAATGTTATGGCTACTTAAATAACCCCGCCTTTAGAGCTTCGTTCCCTGCCTTAACCAGCCTCGCCATCTCCACAGCCCTTTCGGATAATCCTCTGGATTGAGCCAGACCATATTCGTCCTTTAGTACCCCGAGTCTCTCCTTGGGGTTAAATTTTCCAGCACCACCCTCGCTGGAAAGACCAATGGCTCCCAAAGCTCCACGAGGCACTACCGGCAGCATCCCCAAGATAAACAAGGCAGACAGAAGGGTAAGAATGGTTGTTTCCATACCAGAGTTTCTAGCCCAGCCTACGGCTAAAGCTCCACCTACCTTATTCCTCAACTTGCCACCATAATAATTGCCATGGGTGAAGACCCTGAGCCTGTCTATGAAGCAAGCGATATAGCCGGAAAGCCTGCCAAAATACACGGGTGTAGCCAGTAGCATGGCATCGGCCTCCAGCACCTTGGGGAAAACATCTGTCATATCATCCTGCTGATTACAGAATCTCCCCTCCTCTTGTTTCCTAAGGCACCAATTACAGTGCAGGCAATCCCCTATCTCCTTGCCTGAGAGGGCTATAAGCTCTGTGCTTACCCCTTGCACTCCCTCAATCGCCCTTAATGCTTCTCTTAAGAAGACCTCGCTATTACCACCCTTAACCGGGCTACCACAAATGCCTAAAACCTTTATCTCCATCTTTAACCGCCTTTCCAAGGGATTATAGTAGAGTTACCCTCTGGCTTCAAGGGGACTATTAATGAAATGTGTCATGCATTACTAAACCTTAACCCAGCTTTCTGATTGTTTTCCACCTCACACCTAAGTTTTTATATTGACACTCATTCCCACCAGTCATATACTAGGGTAGAGTTAATCTTTACCAAAGGAGGGTAAGAAGATGGCTGGACCTCTAGACGGGATTAGGGTAGTGGAAATAACCCAGTTCCAGCAGGGACCTGTGGCTGGGACGAAGCTGGGAGATTTGGGTGCCGATGTAATTAAGGTCGAACCCAAGACTGGAGACCCGGCAAGAGGCTTCATGAGGATTATTGGAACTCAGGTCGGCTTAAAGGGGCGAAACTACTACTTTGAGAATCAAAACCGTAATAAGAGAAGCATCGTCCTGGACTTGAGGAATGAGAAGGGTATGGAAGTATTTTTAGAGCTGATAGATAAAGCCGATGTCTTTGTGACCAATATGAGTATAGAAGCGCCAATAAATCTGGGTATTGGTCCTGATGACCTACTGAAGAGAAACACGCGACTTATCTACGCTCAGGCCTCCGGCTGGGGGCGGAAGGGTCCTGATGCCAATACATTCTCCTTTGACTATACCGGGATAGGCAGGTCAGGGCTCATGATGTCTTGCGGTGAGCGAGGTACTCCACCCACCCAAATTTTACCGGGACTAGGTGATGAACTTGGTGGGATGGTGTGCGCCTGGGGGGTATGTGCCGCCCTCTATGCCAGAGAGAAAACGGGGAAGGGACAACTGGTTGACACCTCCCTAATGGGAAGTCTGATGTGTATGCTAAGTCTCATTTTGGCAGCCCCGGCTATCCTGGGTCAGGAATTCCCCAGAGAGATTAGGGCTGAGGCTGGTAACCCGATTTATAGCCATTATAAAGCTAAAGACGATAAATGGTTTATTCTGGCTCACCTTCAGCCGGATAGATACTGGCCTAATGTTTGCCGGGCACTGGGTATGGAAGAGCTGGAGCACGACCCAAGGTTTAATAGTATTGAGGCTAGGGGTGAGAATTGCAAGGAGCTTATATCTATCATGGATAAGGAGTTTGCCACCAAGACGAGGGGGGAATGGTTTGAGATTTTTAAGAAGGAGGGTACAATCTACGCCCCTATTCAGACAACCACCGAGGTGGTTAACGACCCCCAGGCTCTGGCTAATGACTATGTCATCTGGGTTGACCATCCGGTGTGGGGTAAGATAAAGATGATAGGTTTCCCGTGGATGTTTAATGAAACTCCAGCCTCCTGGCGGAGAGAAGCCCCTGAGTTTGGACAACATACCGAGGAGATACTATTAGAGCTGGGTTATACCTGGGATGATATTATTAAGCTAAAGGATGCGGATATAATCTGAGTCTATTTAAGAAAGGGGTGAATTATGCCACAGGGGTTAATGACTATAGATAAATATTATCAGGACTACGGATGTCGAGCCAAAGAACTGAAGAGACAGGGCAGGAAAATAATAGGTTACCTGTGTGCTTATGCACCTGTGGAGATTATAGCTGCTGCCGGGTTTATTCCGTTTAGAATTAAGGGGAATGTGAATGAGCCAATTACCAAGGCTGACACTCAGATGGAAACCATCATTTGCCCATTTGTTCGTAGCTGTTTTGATATAGCCCTTAAGGGCAACTACGACTTCCTTGACGGTCTGGTTATGCCCCATACCTGTGACAGTGTTAGTCGAACTTACGATATATGGAAGTACAGCCTACAACTGCCATACTGTCATTTTATCAATGTTCCGCACCTCACTGATGAGCCATCAATGGAGTTCTTTAGAGCAGAACTGGGAACATTTAGAAAAAGCCTGGCAAGGTTTGCCGGGAAGGAGATTTCTGATGACAGCCTGAACGAAGCTATTCAGGTCTACAATCAAAATAGAGCTCTAGTTCGAGAACTCTACGAATTGAGGAAGCCAGAGCCTCCCCTAATCTCAGGCGCAGAAATGACAAAGGTATTGGTGGCGTTAATGGGCATCCCGGTAGATGAGGCTAATGAGCTGCTAAGCAGTATTATTGATGAGGTTAAAGCCAGGGAGAGCGTCCCAGCCAAGAAATCAACCAGAATCATGATTGTTGGCGCCCAGATTGATGATACTGCTTTTATCTCCTTAATTGAGGATAGCGGCGCTGGTGTAGTAGTGGATGATTTATGCGTTGGTACTAAAGTCTACTGGCCTGACGTAGATACTGCTAAAGAGCCTACGGATGCTTTGGCCGAGCGATATTTAGAAAAGATAATGTGCCCCCGGACTTACCGAGAAAAGACAGGGACTTATCCGGAATATCTAGAACAGAGGTTTGGGCACATTGGTCGTTTTATTAAGGATTTCAAGGTTGATGGTGTCATCCTCTATATTTATAAGTATTGTGACCCTTATGGTTTTGAGGTGCCAGCAACCAAGAGCTATATAGAATCACTGGGTACCCCGGTGCTTTATCTTGAGGACGAATACTCAATGTCAACTATTGGCCGGCTGAGAACAAGAATCCAGGCATTCTTGGAAATGATTGGCTAAATTGACGAGGCAGGAAGGAGTTGATATGACAGAAGAGAAAAAAGCAGAGGAGAGGAAGCCAAGAAAGCACGCCACTGAGGCAGCTGGCAAAATCGCCCCCATGGTTAAGGCAACCATTACTGAATGCCTGAAGGCGAAAGAAGAGGGGAGGCCAATAGCTTATACTTTCATCGTCTGTGCTTATGACGAGATTATCCGGGCTATGGATATAGTGCCGTTATGGACTGAGAACTATGCCGGCGTATGTGGCGCCAAGCGTGATGCCGCCAGATTCCTAGAGAGAGCCGAATCAGAAAATTTGTCCCGTTCCCTTTGCACCTATGCTACCTGTGGTTTAGGCTTTGACGCCTGGCGTGAGGAATTAGCTGACATGCCACCAAATCCTCCATGGGGGGGGCAGGCAAGACCAGATATGATGCTGGGTAGCGGTCAGATACTTTGCGACCCCAGATATAAATGGTATCAGGCAGCACAACACTTTATGCCAGATGTGCCGGTACATGTAAGCGGGCTTTTTTGGCCGCTATATGAGGAGGATATCGACCACCGGGAGGTCGAGGGTTATTATGTAAAGTATATCGTTGACGAGCTTAGAGACCTGGTGAAATTCTTAGAAAAGCAAACAGGCAAAAAGATGAACTGGGACAGGCTGAGTGAGCTTGTTGACCTAACCGACCGAACCTGGAACATGATTTGGGAAGCCTATGAGCTGCGTAGAGCAGTTCCCTGCCCAATGGGCACTGGCGACGCCATGAATACCATGGTGCCTATATCTTTCATGATGGGTACTCAGGAAGCCTATGACTTTTTTAAGGATTTATATGATGAACTGAAGTATAAGACAGATAACAAGATAGGTGTGGTTGCCGATGAGAAATACCGGCTACTTTGGGGTGGGGGGCTACCAGCGTGGTTTGCCTTGGGTGATTTTAACTACTTCAACAGCAAGGGAGCAGTATTCCCGGTTGAAACTACCTATCGTACCATAGAGGCAGTTTATAACTTTGATATTGATTTGACAAAGATTAGCGACCCCATAGAGCACATCGCCTGGCGGGTGGTCAAATTCTGGACCTACTGGTATGATAAAGCCAGAAAGCGCCCCGGCTCCCATCCTGATGTTGAGCGCCTGATAGAATACATCGAGGACTACAAGATAGACGGGGTGGTGATGCATGAGGCATTTTCCTGCCGCACCTGGCATCCCGGCTTAATTTGGCAATTGAACTTGCTGAAGAAAGTGTATCGGGATATACCCTCACTA
>SDBU01002442.1_pt1 | contig 24656 bp, 20 predicted proteins | sample 2277071 | NCBI WGS metagenome assembly SDBU01 (sample SAMN10397929, study PRJNA504765) | marine sediment metagenome | isolation source: marine sediment core GS08_GC12, 126 cmbsf | place: Arctic Ocean: Gakkel Ridge, Loki's castle | collected 2008
AAAAAAAAGGAATGTTTATCGGAAGATTCGCAGTTAATCCTATGACAAAAGAAGAAGTCCCTATTTATATTGGAAATTTTGTGATTTATGAATATGGAGGTTCCTTTTGAAAAATCTATGTTAAACAGGATAAATATGAAATGGAAAATAGATATGACGATCAGATTGATGAGAGGCTAATTTCCTCTAAACGAGATTATACTAAATTAAAGAAATTTCAAGAAGAGATAAAAAATTCTTTCACGGTTTTAGATGAGATTGAATGGACTTTAATGAATATTGATAACTGTTTGTCAACTGTGGAGGAATCTCGAATCTTACAATTAAAACTTCTCTCTAAAAGTGTGTTGATTAAGACTTCCATCTCTTCTTTAGGATATTTAAATCTACTAGCCTTACCACAAACTTTTGTAAAGAGATTTTAGAAAAATACATTCCATTAATCTATCAAAAATTAATACCATTTAATTAGGGGATGTAATACACAGGTTAAGATATTTTACAGCCTATAAATCACTGTTCAAAGCTACCCACATATAACAATACAGAAGGGTTATTTAAAATTTAAAAAGAAGTATAAAAAAAACGAATTATTTTTAAAAATTAGAAAGCTCCCTATATCCATTTGGATGTTCATTGACTTCGACACTACAAATTCGATATTCTATATCTTCAATGATTTTGCCACTAGGATTCACATTAGCGATTTTACACAACTCAACATATTTATTGAATATCTCTAAAGGGATGTTAACTTTCATTGTTTTAACAGCCCTCAAACTTTTCTTAATTCATTTAATTTGTTGATTAATAACTTCCAAATTCTATAACTCTAAAAGTATAAAAGTCGTATTTAATAATGTAAATTACAAAAGTAAATTTCATTAGGTGTTATTTAAAATTTATAGATTAGATACCAATTTACCAATATATGCATATAGTGTATATGAAGACAATAAACTTAAAATAAACAGAATGAAACAAGCCAAAACCGCATATATTGCTACAGTAATGAATATACCAATGTTATATTTCATTTGGGATAAATCAAAGTTGTTAATGTTAGATCCAATTAGCTCACCTTTTAAAAAAGTGGATATTAGCTATTATCACATTTTTAGATTGCTTAATGAATTTGAACCGAATATAACCGTTGTTAATAAACCTAATGATATATATAATTACAAATGGTTATTTAATAATATTTTAGTTATAATTTCTCATGCTCATGTTGACCACTATATGGGCCTTACTGATAATACATTTGCATTAAGAAAAAAAAATAAGAAAAAAATTAGGCTCTATATTCCTAAAGGATCAAAAAAACATATTAAAAGTTTTAAAAAAGGAGTTCGTAAGGAAAACAGAGTATTAAGATTTTTTTTTCCAAAGAAGTTTGTACTGAATTATATACGAAAAATATGTAAAAATCAAATAGGAGAATATAAATCCCCTTTAAAAAAAAATAGAAGAGTTTCAAGAAATATTACTTTCAAAGAAGTAATCCATTCAGATTTTTTATTACATAAATATACGCTTAAAAATCGCTCTATTCACGGAGGTAACGGGTTAACTTTAGAAATGAATAGTAAGGGGAATAAAACTATTTTCTGTTATGATTTATATCCACCTTTTATACCATTGTCAACCTCTATCTTTCCCTACGCCAAATATGACTGTTTAATCGATTATTATGATTATTTGATAGATTTAATCAATAAAGGAAATATTCATTATATTTTTTGGAGTCACTATAAGAAAGGTTATGGAAATGGACATAGCGCAACTAATCCTCATCAACTAAATGAATTTTCTGCAAATATTAATGACTTTAATAATTTCTTAAAAGATATGAAAAATCGATTTAAAATATTTATTAAAAATCGGGAAAGAACTACTCCAAATGATATTCTCATTCTTTTTAACTGCTTAGCAAAAAACAACATAACAAGAGCTTATCCTGGTAAAAAATCACTTCAAAATGTAGATTTTAATAAATACAGACGTCTTTTCTTTAAAAATTGTTGTTTAAAGGAAAATTTTACATTTAGTTGGAATGAAGATAAAATCAGAATTAAAGGTGAGGAAGATTTAGATCCGGTACCGTTTTATATGGTTGTGAATTTTATTGTAATTTTGATAAATATATTCTCAAAAATCATAGGAAAAAAAGGATTGAAAAAAATTCAATAAGATTTAAACTATTTCTAATTCAGAAATCTTTTTTATCTGCAATATATCATTAGGACCAGCATAAACAGATATGCACTTTATACAATACCGAACTTTCATTATACTATTCCCTTTTAAAGAACGTATAAATCTTACCTCTAAGGGCTTATGACATTCTCCACATTTGTCATATTTATCCACATCTTCGACTTCTTTTATGTTTTCTGATAAAATTACATCATCATAAAATAAAGGTGCTAAAGAATATAAATCTTCAAGGTTGTCTTTAATTTTTTCTCTATCTAAAATTGTGCTTTTTTCTATATCTGAAATGCTGAAAATTGTATATAAGTCTATTCCAAGACTTTTTAGATCTTCTTTTGCCTTTGTTTCATAATCCCATAAGACTAGGGCCGCTCTTAGATTACAATTATTTTTTTCTAAGGTTTTTTTTAATTCCAGTATGCTACTGCTTGTAAAGTTTAAATCATAGACCATTATATAATTATCTCTTTTATTAGGTTTGTATCCGATTATTCTATTTTTAGTATTCTCCCAACGCTTCATTATTATTGAGGCATCCATTTCTGTTTCACTAACGATATCAGCTAGCAAAAGTACTAATCCAACGGGACCCATGGTCTTTAAACAAAATGCTAGTTTAGTTTTTTTTTTATCTAATTTAAGATCTCTTAGGATTTCTCTTATCTTGTCACTAAATTTCCGAGTCCAGATTGTTTTCCATTTTTGACATTTCTCCCAATCACATAGAGAGTTTTCAATGTAGAAATTGAATTTATGAGGTCTACCAGCAATAAGAAACGATTCATGGGCTCTATAAAATAGATATGCTTCCTTATATTTATCAATATTGACTTCTGATGAGATCACCTCATCTGAGATGTCCTGAATTAAATTTAGCTCCCTTTCTCTTAGAATCTCTTTGCTAATGTACCTGTGTAACTTGGATAACAATAACTGCCTCTTTTTAAGCTCTGGTATATGTTTCTTTATCTTTTTTAAACGATGTGCTATATTTGTAGTAATCTCTTTTATTGAATTTTCTTCAAAATTAAAATTCTCGATGAGATTTTTAGTGATCTTTCCCACCAACTCTCGTAAAGAAAATAAAAAGATATGAAATCTGAAGAGTTTTTCAGATTTTCTCTTAGTAAGCTCTTTTAATAAGTTTTCTATCTCAAAATGCAATTCGTCATATAACCACCTAAGTGCAAATATATTATATTCTCGATTCATCTCACCGATACAATTTTCTATTATAAATTGAATCTGGCTTGTTAGGTAATCAAAATACTCTCTGTCTGAACCGTTAAAATTCAAAATTATTTTAGATTGATTAACTGTTGTCATTAAATCACTCTCTTTTTTTAAAAACTATTCATTAACTTTTTCAAAACAATCCTAAATACTTTGACTTAGAAATATAATATCTCTGATGATTTAGTAATTTTGCCATCTACACTGCAATAGTATATATAAAAATTCATTAAATTAAATATTACTGATTGAATTACCATATCTATACTTCGAAATACAGATTTAAATTTAAGTTTTCATAACGTAATAGGACTTTTTGTCGGCGTTTTAATAGTTTATTATACGTTCTTTAGTAATCAATTTAGTATAACAATGCAACTCTTATATATATAATTCTCAGCAGGTTTAATAAATCTTTCTCTTGTTTCCTTAATTAGATACTTAATTTATATTATTATAGTACCGAGGTGATATTCAACCTAGCATTAATTGCATTATTCTAGATAGTCCGATGAACATTTTCCTTAGTTAAATGATAAATCGGTAAAGATTGGTGAAACTCACTAGACTTGCACAAAAAAGCTCTACTATTATAGTTCAGATATAAATTTGAAGATTCAAGGACAATATCCCCAGAAAATTGAGGATTTGCTGGAAAAAGTCGTTGATAATGAAACCTTTCCTAATATTCCCTTCACTGATTATTGGCGGAGCGAGTTCATTAATTCTATTGTTATCCTAATCTCACCTATTTTTTATTAAATATAAATCATCCAAAGGATCAGGTGGTTTTTTTATATTATCTTTTAATAATACTGAAATAACATCCTCTTCAGGAGAAAAGTGCTTTAATCGAATTTTTCCGCAATTTCATAGAATTTATCCCATGACCTTAATTAACCCACTAAAAATGAAGAAAATTAATTTTTTATTAATTTAGATTCCTTAATGAAGTTCCGATGATTAGGAAAATTACCTTAACATTTGTAAATAATAAGTTATATTAAGGTTTATGATAGGGTAGAATAACTCTACTCCAAAGATTTCTCAGTTCATCATTAGACGTAAGGGGATGATTATTAAATACCTTGGAATGGTGTTATCTGAATATTATTATTATTATTTAAAAGCACCGTTTTAAAGATTGAAGAATAATGAATTTTAGCATCATTACACCTGCAAACTCTTTCTAAGAAGTTTTTACCTCCTTCTGTCCTTCAATCCAAATAAGCGTGAAATGTTCAAATGTTATTTTACAAGAATATTAGCCTCTTTTTCTTTAGTAATACTCAAGAGTTATAACAATTCCAATCAAAATAACTTCCTTTAAAAGATAATGCACCCAGAAATAAATAATTATATTTCGTGTATTTTAAAATATTATTATTAAAATTTTAATTCATACCTCAATTTTCGACCCTTCTTATCATGTTTGTTACATTTTCACAAATATTTAAATAAATCAAGATCTAGATAAATATTGTAAATAAAGTCTTATAGGCTTTCTTTTTAAAGGTTAAGTGTTGAGTCGTTTTATATCATTTTTGCATATAGGAGATGTCAGAAGTTTTATTGTTGTTTAAATATATTAGGACAGAATTAATAAAAAAAAAATATTGATATGAGGCAAGAGAAAGAGGAAAATAAAGAGTTTGATGATTTACAAAATTTAGAAAACTCTGAGTTAATAAATCCTGAAGCTGAATTAGAATTAAAAGAAAAAAAATTGACTATAGGTCAAAAATATAATCGTAAACAGCATGAGATTACATTTTTACGTGATAATGGGTTAGAACCAAACAATCTGCCATCTCGCTGGGGATGGATGGATATGTATCCCGACTTAATTCCGAAATTTTACAGAGGTGTCATATATCCTATCTATAATCGCGCAGTCACGATTCCAGAAATAAAGCGGATGGGTTATAAAACATATATAGAAAAAGTTGCAAAACTTACCGGGAAGACCTTTAACAAATGGGTGTCTGATCAAGGGTTTAAAACCAGATACAGAGCATTGACTTCGGAAAAATATACTGATGACGATGTTAATTTCTTAAAAAAATATTCTAAAGTTCATGGTATTAATTTAAATGCCTTAAAATCACGATTCACCATTGCGGAGTTGAAATTTTTTAATGAAAACAAAATTGATCCTAAAGAGGTTCCACATAGATGGGATTGGTTAAGTTTTAAGAATGGATTAAGTTTAGCTAATATTTTTATTAAAGAGGTGTTATTGCAAGCTTTCAATCGAATTCCTTACCAAAATGAACTAAAAAGGACTCAATATGCATCTTTTGCAGATTCTCTAAAGAGGAAACTAGGAAAATCATATAATCAACTAATTGAGATCGCTGAGGTTGAGCAAATTGTAAAATCAAGTAGATCTTTCGACGATGATGATATTACTGAAAAAGAAAGAGAATTTCATAAACGTTATACTTTAGAAAAAGAATTAACTTCTCGTTGGTCTTGGATGGAAACTCATTCTTTCTTAAATGTTCCCTTCTTCGAAGAAGTGTTGTTTCCAGTGAAATTTCGAGTCCCATCAAAATCAGAGGTTTGTGAATTGGGCTATAGCGGATTTTTAAACCGAATGCAGAGAATGGAAAATTATAGTTGGAGACAATTAATTGAAGATTCAGGGTACTCAACAATATCAGGTGGAACAAAAGCAGAAGAGAGGGGTTTTACAGATAGGGAATTAGATTTCTTTAAAAACCATAATATTAATAAGGACAATATAATATATAGGTTTGACTGGTTGGATTATGGGTGTGGTTTAGCAAAGAATTTTCTTGATGAGGTATTAATTCCATTATTTGCCAGAGTTCCGAACAGGAATATGATAAGAGCACAAGATTTTGGAGGTTTCCCTAAAGCACTAAAAAAAAAATGTAATATGACGTATTTAGAATTAATAGAATTGGCAGGATATGAATACTATATTAATTTTCGATTTGTAATTGGGCATAGGTTTCACAGAGTGTTAAATGATCAATTGACGCTCCACTTTTTAAAATATTACATTAAATATTTCGTGGAAATCCCTATTTATCCTTCAAGGCGTCCAGATGGACTACTTATTGTAAATAAAAGATTAATGGACTTATTCTTTAAGAACGATTTAATAACCAAAATATTAAACATAACTCATCATACTTTCAAAAATTTAAGGGCTATTGTCATTGAAATTACATCAGATTTATCAGATTTAAATATTGTCAAAAAAATTTTAAAATATCAGCATCCAGACGTATTTTTATTGATTGTTGGATATAAGTGGTATTTTGATGATTTAATAAAAATGGTTCCAAAAGATAATAAGGTGATTTTTCCAGAAAATATTCGAATATTAAGTATAGAATTATTCGCTCAATTAATCAGTATGTCTGAAAATGATTTAGAAAAAATTAAATACTATGAACATCTTACTGAAAACTACGATGTAAAAACTCTTAAGAAAGAACCGGTCTTACCTAGGGAAGAACTCTTCCATAAAGGGGATTTAAAAAAGGAGCTAATAGAACTAAGTTTGATAGAATGTCAGATATCGGAATATTTAAATTTTGGTAAGAGGGAATATTCAAATAAAACAAGTTTAAGTTACAGAGATTTAGAGGAAATTATAAAACCTGATTTTCAGAAGAATAAAGTTGCTGTAATAGACATTGAAACGACAGGATTTAGTAAAAAATTTGATAAAATTGTTGAAATTGGAATTGTAGAATTAGATATTAATACGAAGGAAAGAAAGATTCTTTTTAATTCTCCCATTTATGAGAGAGGGGTAGAAACTTTTGAAGAAAACGATATTTTCAGTAAAATTGACATTAGTTACGAAGAGGTATTAAAAGCTCCTGCTCTGGAAGACGTTCAGGAAAGTTTGCAAATTATATTCGACAATTATAGAGTAGCTGCTTACAATATTTATTTTGACCTGAAATTTTTGGAAAATCGGGGATTTAGCTTTCCTAAGAAACTAAAAGATATAATGAAACATGTTCGTGAGATAATTCCAAAAACTCGAAAGTACAATTTTCAAGATGCATATCAATACATGTATAATTTAAAAGAAAATATTGGTGGAAGTTATCTTAATGACTCAAAATACATACAACAACATCGCGCTATTGACGATGCGATTTATGAGGCAGGATTACTAAATTTTCTTTATCATGAATTTAGTTATACTTTAGATTATCAACGTGAAATCACGGAAAATATGAATGAAACTAATGTGAATATCTTAAATTTCAATGATAATCTCAATTGCAATCAATTTGATGATAAATTTTCCTGTTCGAGCAAAAATAGAAGTAAAAAAAAAACTACTAAAAAAGATCTTTTCTAGAATTCCTTTTTAAGGATATTAATTAATTTTTTAATATTGTTTCTCATAACTTCTCTTTTCTATTCATAAATAGTGCAAAAATTTTAAAGAATTCCGTTATTTTAATGTTTAGATTATTCGTGAAACTTGAAAAAAAAATTGATAAATAAATTATTTAATAACTTAGAAGGAAGTTAAAATGAAAATTTAATGGTGATGCGATTATGAAAGATTATAATCCTCAGAAGATAGAAAAGAAATGGCAAGAAAGGTGGGAAAAGGATAAAATTTTTGAAGTAAAGGAAGATCCCGATAAAAAAAAATTCTACGTGCTTGAAATGTACCCTTATCCTTCTGGAAGTCTCCATATGGGGCACCTGCGAAATTATACAATCGGTGATTGTTTTGCGCGGTTTAAACGAATGAATGGATTCAATGTTCTTTATCCAATGGGCTACGATTCTTTCGGCCTTCCTGCAGAAAATGCCGCAATAGATCACGGCGCTAATCCAGAAGAATGGACTAACAAAAATATAAAAATTATGAAAGAGCAGCAAAAACGAATTGGTCTTTCTTATGATTGGTCAAGGATGATTTGTAGTCACAATCCTAACTATTATAAATGGGATCAATGGTTCTTTTTGAAAATGTTTGAGAGGGGCCTTGCTTATAAAGAAGATTCTTATGTTAATTGGTGTCCTAAATGTGTTACAGTTCTAGCAAATGAGCAGGCGCAAGGAGGAAAATGTTGGCGTTGTAATACCGATGTTGAGCAGAAATTTTTATCACAATGGTTTCTAAAAATCCGAGAATATGCAGAAGAATTACTTGAGGGCCTAAACATGGTGGAATGGCCCGAGAAAGTGAAGCAAATGCAACGAAATTGGATTTCAAAATCTGAAGGTACAATTATAAAATTTCCAATTGCCGAAGAAAATAGAACTATAGATATATTTACGACAAGACCTGACACCCTCTACGGAGTTACGTTTATGGTCTTTGCTCCAGAACACCCTTGGGTTAGAGAATGGGTGAAAGGATCTCAATATGAAGAAGAATTTGAAGTTCTCTATCAAGAAGTAATGCATCAAAATATATTTGAGAGAACTGATATCAATCTTGAAAAAAAGGGAATGTTTATTGGAAAATATTGCGTCAATCCAATAACCAAAGAGGAAATTCCTGTTTACATTTCAAATTTCGTCATTTACGAGTATGGCGCCGGAGCAGTTATGGCTGTACCAGCTCATGACCAGAGAGATTTTGAATTCGCCAAAGAATATGAAATTCCCATTAAAATAGTAATCCAACCACATGACTATGACCTGAATAAAGATAGAATGACTCGCTCTTACGAGGGCGATGGATCTCTTGTTCACTCTGGAGAATTTGACGGGATGGAGAATCGCTCTGCCATCAAAATCATAACTGAAAAATTGGATGAAATTAATTCGGGGTATCCAACAGTTAATTATAAGTTAAGAGATTGGGGAATCTCTCGTCAACGTTATTGGGGGTGCCCTATTCCTGTTTTGTATTGTGAAGTGTGCGGAGTAATTCCAGTACCATATGAAGACTTACCTGTCTACTTACCGAAGGATGTTTCTTTTACAGGAGCAGGTAACCCATTAGAAACTTGTAAGAGTTTTATTAATACGAAATGTCCTAGATGCGGTAAAAATGCCAGACGTGAGACTGATACAATGGATACTTTCATTGATAGTTCTTGGTATTTTTTTGCCTACTGTGATCCTCCATCTATAGAATCAGAAATACCATATACAAAAACCAACGTAAATTACTGGGGTAATGTTGATCTCTATGTGGGAGGTATCGAACACGCCATACTCCATTTGATATATGCAAGATTTTTCACAAAAGTTTCACGAGATCTAGGGCTTCATAACTTTAATGAACCATTTCAACGATTATTAACACAAGGAATGATAAATAAAACTCAACCGTTCTGTACTAACTGTAATGCGTTTCTTATGAAAGCTGATTTAGAGCAAATGAAATGTAGAAAATGTGGAAGTAAAGATCTTATTCAAAAATCCGTAAAAATGAGCAAAAGCTATGGAAATACTATCAATCCAGAGGAGATTATAGAGAAATATGGAGCAGATGCCGCAAGATTCTTTATATTATTTGGAGCTAGTCCAGAATCTGGATTAGAGTGGAATGATGAGGTAGTCAATTTTGCTGACAAATTTGTGAGAAATTTCTTTAATTTGTTAACTACTCCAATTCAAAATAATAGAAATAAAAGAACTATTAGAGATGAGCTAATTATGTATAATTTGAATAAAACGATTAAATTGGTCACAGAAGGCATTAACAGAATTGCGATTCGAGATGCCATTAATTATATTATACAATTTGTTTCAGAGTTAGCAAAATATAAAGAAGAAGGAATTTTGAAGAAAATCTATGATGAATGCAGAGAAAAATTGTTAATGCTTTTCCATCCATTTGTTCCACATATTACAGAAGAAATCTGGGAATTTATTGGAAAAGATAATTTTTTAAGCTTAAATTCTTGGCCAACTTATAATAATGCTCTAATCAACATTGAAAATGAGTATAAATGGAATTTATTAAACAATATTTTAAATGACATCAAAAGAATCAAGTTAGCTGCAAAAATAAACAAGATTAAAAAAGCAACAATTATCACGGCTAGTGAATGGAAATACAAATTCTATTCACTGTTAATGACATTAATTGAAAAGACAAAGGACCAAGGAGAAATCATGAAAGAAATGATGAAAGATGAGCTTTTAAGAGATCATAGTAAATTTATCAACCAAACAACATCCAAGATTCTTAAAAATATTGGGAAATACTCTAAACACTATATTGATATATTAGAAGAGAACAAAATTTTTAATGAAATCAGTCCTTTGATTAAGAAAAGGTTTAACTGTGATGTAGAAGTTATAATTGAAATTAAATCTGAACACAAAAAAGCATCTCAAGCATTACCAGGACGTCCAGCAATAGTTATGGAATAATTTTAGGTTTAATTTTACTTTCTTCTCTATATTCTGAACGCTTTCTAACTCTTTTATTCGATACTTCATAATTTAATTTAATCTCGCTTAAATTTCTTTATTATTATAAAATTAATAATGAATATGTCTTTTATTGAAATGATAGAACTCTTCTTTTAATGAGACACTTTTAAAATTAAAATTCTTATAATCTTAAGATACTTTAGATAAAAATTTTACATATATAGAACAATGACCCCAAACACAATATAATAAATTATACCATTTTCTATTTTATGTAGTCTTGAAATATAATTATTAAGCAAAAAAGTTTTTAATAATATATTCATTTTCTATTATATAAATCCTTTTAACTCTCATATTTTGTGAAATAACAAGGTGTTCTTTTGGTAAAGAAAGTGCCTAATTCTAATGAGGAATATTCAAAACTTCTTACGAGTCAAAATAACTTGTTAGAACACGCTCGAAAATTGGAAAATTGTAATATCAAAAGAGTTACACAAAAGTTTATAATTCTATCTCCTACCACCGCCCAAGAACTGTTATCATTTTACGTCGAGAATACGGGCGACGAAAAGTTAAGTTATATTCCTCTTATTTTTTCAAGTAAATCTGTACTTGCTGATTTAACAATTGAAGATAACTTGGGGAACTGTCTTCTTCCTCCCTCTGACAAGGTTGATAAAATGGTTTGCATATGGATTCTTGACAAAATTATTGGACTTGTTTATCCTCTTAGAATGAAAGTAAAGTATATAAAACCAATTTTGAGTTCATTCTGGGAGGGTAAGGTAGAAGAAAAAATAAAACAAATGATTAAAAATATTATTGAAGATAATCTAATAATTAAGGAATCCTTTAAATCTTCAAAATCTTTTGATAAGATAAAATCCGATTCTGAACGTTATTTATATGATTTGTTAAAAAAGAAGGGATTGATTAATTCAAATAAGAAAAAAAATAAATTTAATGAGGATCTTTATAAATATATAAAAGAAAATAACCAATTACTAGAAAAAGTGCTCGTTGCGATTAATAAAAAAGCTTTTATTGTGTTTGTTACCCCCTCAAAACCTATCGAAAAAGGTGGATCCAGAGAAATAAAGCTAAGTAGGACAATAGGTATTACTAAAGAGTTCGGGATATTGCATAAGACGTATCTTATACTACCTATTTATTATCCAATAAAAATGTGGATTCCTTATGGTAAAAATCCTACATTCCATTATCAGGTAAACCTTCCTGAAGGTGTTATTTTTGCTTCAAATAAAAAATATAAAAATAAAATTATCAAGGAGATTGAATTCTCAGCTCTACATAAAAGCAATGAAAAAGAAAATGACTTCTCACGGAATTATAAGGAAGATAAATGTATTCCATGTAGTCTTTTTTATAAACATCTTAAATTAGAGCGTAAGGACGCGAAACTTACAAAAAGAATTTTTAAATATGATTCTGAAGATATTCGGGTTATTTTTGAGCAAGATTATAATGTGAATTATTTACATAAGACTAAAAATCAAAATAATAATCCAATTGAACCTCAACCGCAAAAGCAAAGGAATTCGCAGAATAAAGATACTCCTGCATTAGATAATAAAAATCAAAAACAATACTATAGTCCTCATTTTATAAAATATAGAGTAAAAATAGAAAATACTTTGGACTATAATATTTTCTATGTTTTTGGAGTAATATTACTCCTTGTACTTAATATAATCACATTTTATTTATGTTTTACAAATTATTCTTTAGCTGATATTCTTTATTCTGGTTTTGGAGGGACTGTGTCAGTTTTGTTATTGACAATGCTATTTGCAATTATTTCTGATTATTCTAAAAGGAATAGGTTAGAGAAATGGATTGTAAAGAGGGAAATAGCATTTATTTTTTTGATGTTTTTATTGTTGATGATACAAATAATCCTTAGTATTTTATTTGGAGATCAGCTATACTACGGGATAAGGTTATTATTTAGTTTTATCTTGAAATTTTAGAAGACAGTATAGTAAAATTAAAAATAAGCATGATAATTACATGAAAATAAAATGTGCAATGAATTACTTATATTAATGAAAAAAATCATGGTAGAAATACTTGTTAACAAATAGGCTTATAACAATTGAGGGCGTAGCTGGAGTCGGTAAAACAACAGCAGGTCGGTATTTACTTAAACTTTTTCAAAAGGATGAAATTATAGTAAAATTTCTTGGGAATTTTGAACCAATTGAGCGTGAATCATTGTTATCAGAAGCTATCCGGAGGTTAATTGATAAAGACAGATTTCTTAGAATTGGATGGGAAAGAGAAACAGCATTATTAATTGCTGAATTACTTGAATCAATTGAAGAAGATGTTATTCCTGCATTAATATCAAATAAAATTGTTATTTATGAATGTTATTATGCGGCTATTCTTGCATATCAATCTGCACGATTGAAAGAATATCCAAGATATCAATCATGTTCTAATGAGGAATTATTAAATCATACTGAGAAATTAATATCTCCCTTTTTTAAAGAGATACCTATACAAAAATATACAATCTTGTTAACTTGTTCCCAAGATATTTTAAGAAAAAGAAATGAACAAAGAGATCAAAAGCCATATAATGAAGAGGACGAAATTTTGTCAAAAAGGATATATAAGATGTTTCTATTCTTAATGGAAAGAATAAATAACTGTGTAATCATAGATACTACAAATTTTAAAGAAAAAAAAGATCTGTATGCATATTTAAACTCTATTTATAATCAGATAAAAAATAATTTACTATATGAATGAAAAGATTATTGTATATGTTGCAGGACCTTTATTTTCTCCTGCCGAGAGGAGATATTTAGAAGAAGTTACTAATCAGATAGAAGATTTAGGATTTAAAACATATCTCCCTCATCGAGATGCTGGTTTGGCTATAAATATTAAGGAGATAGGGAAAAAACTAATTTTTAAAAAGAATTTAGAAGAAATTAATAAGGCAAATATGATGGTAGTTATACTTAATGGTTTAGATGTTGATTCAGGAACAGCTTTTGAAATGGGATGTTGTTTTATGCAAAGAAAACCTATATATGGACTCGTGGAGGATATTAGAATTGGAGACGTAAATTCTGATTTCAATCTAATGATTTCTTACTCAACGAAAATATTTCAATCAAAGAAAACCCTTTTCAATGAACTTCAAACAATTTTGAAAAATGATTCTTTTAAGAACAATACAGATCATCCATTACATAATGAATCAACTTAAATTCTAAGTTTAAGTTCAGAGAGTAAATTTTCTTTTGAAGAAACTATTACATCAGATAGATAAATTAGCCAAGGAGATTTTATATTGGATATAGCAAATAATATAACTAGTTTATTCATTTCATGAGCTTTATACATTTCGATTCCAATCCCTGAGGAGGGTGAAGTATAGACTACAACTATAATATCGCTTTTTTCTATAATTGATAAATCATGAGATGCAATTTTATGAGAAAGCTCAAATTCTTCTCTAAAATCTTCTACTTTAGAATAATTATTATTTTCACTAAGTTGATCAATAATATTAAACCCATTTTCTCTAAGAAATTGTTGCATCTGTATAATAATGTTTATGTCCCCGTACCCTATTGAACCGCATACCATAATTTTAGGTTTATTATTGTCTGATTTTATCAATATTACCACCCTATATCTTCAAAAACAGTAAATTAATAAAATGTAAAAATTGGATTTATTTAAACATTTTCAAATTGGATATATTTGTGGTTTTTAAAAATTAGAACAATACTTCTTTAGCAATCCAAATTATACAAGATTTGAAAATAACATCTCTTGAAGAATATCATTACATTGACTACAAAACTCTATAAAGAATTTTTGACTATATGAAAACTTATTACAAAAATAAGATTACAATAAAAAAAATAAATAGAATAATGTAAGGATAAAAAATTTATAAATGGGCTCGATTTCTATGAATTTAGAGGAATAAAGAGATGCAAAGAGCCAATAGAATTCTTAAATTTTACGGTTGTTATAGGAAGAAATAACTCAAGAAAATCAACAATTTTGGAAGCACTTATTGAAATCTATACTGATATTGTAATATGGTTAAAGATATGAAAAAAAATTTCTTTATCAAGTAAAACAAAAGGTAGAACCCTGAAATACTTAAATTTTGATGTTAGCTTAATAATGTTTTAAATAAATCTTAAAAGAAAAAAAATATATAATAAGTGGAGTGATGTGAAAATTATTGAATCTAATTAAATTAAATCTGTTTCTCAATTATTTTCACTCCTTCCTTTTCCCTCTATATTCATAAAAACCCACTTCAGAATACAGCTAGTTCTACGCTCCCCAAAATCTTTCATATCAACGATATCATTTAAATCCAGTTCGATTGCATCATTTAAGAAACTTAAATAGTCAGAACCATATTCCGCATACCTACTTAAATAAAAAATTTCCTCTTTATGTTGAATTAGATAATCAAGTCCAAGTTTCTTAAGGTCTCTATAAAATTTTAAATAGATAATTCCATGAACACTGTATTTGAAATAATGTAAATCTCTAATTTCTATTCTTATCACCTCCAGATATTAATTTGAATAAATTGTTGAACTAATTTTTTGAAATATATACATAAGTTGAAATATATTTTTACGCATCATTTAAATAATAAGTTATTAAACGTGTAATATTGGGCTAATTAAATCGAATATATTCAACTAGTTAATGGAAGAATAAAATGAACTTATTCTATCTGATTAAATAAACTGTTTGAACTTTGTTTGGATGTAAATATATAGCCTAAAAAAAGGTTATATTCTGATATTAAATTCTAGTGAAATTTTTTTTTAGCATTTTTCTAAGACAAAGAAAAACGAATTGTGAAAGTTTTGACTAGGAATGATGAGGAAAAATGACGGAATAAAGATTTTAATGAATAATAAAGATATTATTCATATAGATTGAATGAAACTGAAATAAATAAAATAATTACGATTTTTTATTTCAAATTTATCACTCGATTATAATTTCAAATACTCTGTGAGATTTTATTTCTTAGCTCTTTAAGATTTTTATAATATTCTTTTCGGTCTTTAGGAATCTTAAGATTTTTTTTGATAATTGAATCCTTTTTGAACCCATAATTAATATTTAAAATACTGGGAATTATTATTAGCATAAGAAAAAAAATGCCAAATAACAACATTCCTTGACTAATCTGAACTTCAATTTGTAATGCACTTACAAAACCAATTAATTTCGTTTTATCCCAAGAAACTCCTTTAAATAACAACCGGTTAGGTAAATCTTCATGTCTAATTAGTTGATTCACTAACCTTATGAGATAATCCTCACTTTTATGAGGAGTTGAAGTGTTATTTAAGTGATGCTTATAATTAACACCATTCCTTAAAATTAAGCGAGGAGTAACACGGTGACCAAAATTCTGAAATACTGCTGAAATTTCGCTAATGGTTATTGGAGCATTATGATATTCCTGTCTTACCGCATAGAATACACAAAAAGCAATCAAAGCAAGATTATTTAGAATCTTCTCTTCCTCTTTGGTTATTTTTTTGTAAAAGTAAGCGGAATTGGTTTGTATATTTTTATTAAGGTTAAGATAAGGAACAACTTTATTTAATAAATTAAAAATTCTATATTCTGTTTCCTTATGCTTAATCCGCGAAGCGAGATCATAATTTTTCTTCAATCTTCCATATAATTTTTAGACTTTAGGAGATAACGGGGTTCCCTCCTTATCAGACAAATGTCTAGATTTTTCATATCCAATAAACGAACCTAACCCTCCTACGAAATCTGTTCTTTTCCCTAACGCGACATATTGCTTCCCAGAGGTATCTTTATTCTGCGATTCTTCAGTGAGAAAACACGAATCCGCAAAACTTTTATTACTAAATGAGAAGAAGAAGCCTCTAGAGATCTAAGATAGTAAAAAAGACATATTAAATACCTCCAAAGTATTAGAAATGATGATTGTAATTACTATTCATTAGTTCTAGAGACTTCATGAACATCGATTTGTATTAATGTATAAATTTTTAGTTTTATTTTAATTGATGATTGCATATATTTTTGTAGTAAAATGAAAACTAATTTTTAGAAATCCGAGATATGATAGAATTATTTAGGGATAAGAGCGGGAGCGGGTTATTTTTTTTTGTGACGGGGAAGTAGATAGAGTAAAGGCACATATTACTTTAGAAACAAGCCAAGAACTTGATTTTAAATTTTATAACCCCTCTTTATAATACAGGGAAGATTTATGAAGCTCAAGGGAATTATCCAGAAGCATTAAAAATGTATAAGTAAGCTTTAAAGATTAATGATGGATTAGGAAATTTTTTGGAAAAGGCTTCTAACCTTAATAATATTACATCAGTTTATTAAATGCAAGGAAATTATTCAGACGTATTGAAACGATTCAAGAAGCGCTGAAGATTGATGAACAAATAGGGGATCCAAAGGGAAAAGCTACTAGATTGAACAACATCGGAGTATTACTATAAGATAGAGGTGAGTTGGACGAGGCATTGAAGCATTACCGAGAAGTTTCAAGAGGTTATGAATTAGCATTTTCGAGAGTTAGCATTTTGAATTTAGTAATCAATTTGACTTAAATTAGATAATGTCCAGATTAGTCTAAAAATTTTAAAAAATATATATAAAAAAAAAAGATAATTTTATTAAATCTATTTGTTACTCTTCTTAGACTGAAACTGTCACAGATGGTGAACTTCCCGTGTGTACAGTCCACCAAAACAAATTTTTCCATGTTCCCGTTGTATAAGCCCCAACTGTTAGACCCCTTCCCTCTTCTACTACATACCCCAGTGTGTACGTCATTTCTCTGTCGATCTCATTCAACCAAGTAGTAGTATAAGTCCAACTATACGATTGAGTAGCACCGCTGGAATGCCAATATGAAGTCGTTAGAGTTCCCCTTACTATTACATAATGGATTGTTATTCCATGATAAGTAATTGTTGCACTTGAGTAATAAGTATAAGTAGCCGGTATAGGTCTTCTTTCTGATTCTCTTATTTCAGCAGTTGGGGTATAAGCAAATATTTTAACGAACTGTCTACTATAATAATAGCTATTATATTTATCATTAGTCCATATTTTTACAAGATAAAAATCTAGGTCTTCTGAATCATCATCATATTTATATACCGTCATTTCAATTTTATAATCACTGTTTTCTTCCATATCATAGCCTACAATTGTAGCACCATCTGCTTTAACGAGCTTTATTCCTAAAAAAGATATAGAAATAAGTAACAACGAAGTCAATAGGAGTATTTTTTTTAGATTCATCTTTTTTGTGTTCAGTTTAATCATCCCTCCTTTTTTTTTAAATCGAGTATGATCATTTTCTATTGGAATTTTATCTATTATTATGTTTTATGAGAGTTTTTAAATCAAAAAACAATATATTAGGATTTCATACTCAATAAATATATTTTTTTTACATATTTAAATTTTTAGATAGTTACATAATTCAAGTTTGTGCCGTATTAATCAATGTCGAGCTTGAACAAGACCCTTTAGTCTCTTACGAAGGCTAAGTTTTATTGCATTAAAGGATCCTGATAGATTAGCAATAGTATCTATCCTGTGGACACAAAAATCTTTATTTTTTTCCGAGATTAGAAATCATCTTAAAAAAAACAATCCTTCTTCTTCAGTTAATTATCATATAAAGTACTTAGAGAAATTTGGTATTATTAATAATAAAAAATTGGTCCCACCAGATTTCGATACAAAAACTGGGAAAGCTCGATCATCTATATATCAACTTACAGAAAAGGGAAGACAAATATACAAATCCTTATTAAAATTGATAAATCTCAGTTAGCAATCAAAAGAATCTGTTAATTAATATAATCTTAATATCATTTTTATTTTAAATAATATTAGAAATAGAGAAAAAAATAATAATTAAATTTAGATGGAAAATATGAAAAAAATAACAATTGGGATTATATGGACAATCTTCCTTTTTGTAATAAGTTCAGCTATAATGATATTAATTGCATTTTTTATCCCTAATTTATCTGAACGAATTATTACTGTCATTCTATCAATGGGTACTACATTAATAGTGAAAATTGCTTTAGACGGAATCCAAGAGAAATTCTATTCCAAGGAACCTAATCTTGAATTTTATCTTGATTATAAGAGAAATTTTTGTTTTAGCTATGACGATTCTAATAAAATGGGAGATTATAGTATAAATCTAATAAATGTAGGAAATAAAACAGCTGAGGATATCACAGTTTATATGTATATATATGATTTGCTGAATAATAATCATATAATTGAAAAATTAGAATTAAGTCCTTTACACAATAATATTAGGATTAAAGAATCAAAACAATATCATTTATTCACTGAACGATATGAAGAAATCATTTTTAATATTGATAAACCTAATGAAGTAAAAAATCCCCTCATTTCCTTTTTTCATTGAGTTAAATGTGTTTGGAAATAATATAAAAGGTATTAAAGAAGAATTTTATATCTGGATAGATTTAGAAAAAATGCAAAAAACTGATACTAGAAGGGACTTACTCGACAAAAAGTCATGCAGTCTTGTGAAGATAGATACGAATTTCTTCCCCCGAAAAGTATATGGTTTAATGTTAACAGGAACAATACCGAAACTAAGAAATTTTACTCAAAGTGAGTTTAAAAAAAAATTCAATACTGTTATTTCCTCTTCTAAATATTTTTATTTTCATTAAATTAACTCCTCTCCTTTTCTTCTTCGCGGTTGTTTTCATTGATTTTATTCAATTCTTTAATCACTCTTGAAAAATTTTTATACTTCCCTAGAAATTTATAGTTTTCCTCTTTAATATCTTCCATTATGCGATTCATTGAGATACTCACAATATCTTCTATAAATTTCTCGGGATTTTATAGTAATACTGAGCAGAAGATCCGATTATATATTGGTCAAACGGGGGAAATTTTACGTACCACAAATGAAAGTTACCAGAAAATATGTGAAGCTATCGCTCCAAGATTAACTCAAGCATTAGAAAAATTAGAAGAGTGGGATATAAATACAATAGATATTGTAACTAACATTGAATTTCCAGAAAAACAATCAGATTTTAAAAGAAAAGGAATTATCTTTCTTAGAAAATTAGATATTGGCAATACTAGACTTTATTTGGTCGCACTCTGTCTAAATAAAAAAGTAAAAATCAAATCTTATGAATATTTGCCAATATTAGCAAATAATTTAAAGAATTTATTAGAATCCTTTGAATAAGCATTAAAAATTATCCCTTTTAGCATTGAATTTAATTTTAAATCTTAAATATTTATAATGCATTAAATAATTTCGCATCTTACTGCTTATACATATCCTATTTCTTGTTTAACAAAACTATCCATGATTTCTTCTGATAAATTGTTATCGGGGGTTTTTTAATCAAATTCGTACTGTCTTTGAATAGTTCTTTAGTAATTTTAACCGATTGATAAAGAGCTAGGTCATATATTATTTGTCTAACCAGTTCCACTTGCAATTTCTTATTAGGAATAAGTTTCTCGTTAAAAAATGGAAGTTTATCATGGAACTTAAGACATACCACCTTTTCCAAACGCTCACATGCGTTCGTGGCACCTCCTCTTCCGAATTCGTATAAAAGCAATAAATCCTCTGGTATCCCATTTCTTTTAATATGTTCATGGTAGCATAGTTCGGTTTCTTCAGGATTAAGATAGGAGAAAAAATTATTAAAAATTAAAAAATATAATTCGTATATTGAACCAGTTACAATTCGGTTTGCTATTTCTTCCTTGAATATCTATTCTGCTCTCGGATCTTTCACTTCTGCAAGTTTTTTCATTAGAGGAAACTTCCCTCCTTTAAGTTAAAAGACTTTATTTTTTTGGGTTACGATTTAAAAATAATTTCTCCTAATAATAAAAGTTTAAAAACAATAATGTGATATTTTTTCTCAGACAAAAGTGTAATAATATAGTTTCTTTTTAGTTTGAAAAAATAGTTTTAAGGGCGAAAACACTGCTTAAATCTGAGAATTTAATCTCAAAATGGAAAAAAGTATTACTGATTAAACCAAATTACAAGGATAGTGATGCTTTTATGTATTATATTAAGATGAACTTTCCCCCACTAAATTTAGCATACATCGCTAGTTATTTACTAGATCTGGACATTGATGTTGAAATTAATGATGCTAAAGTGCACAATTTTAATTGTTGGGAATTAGAGAGAAAAATTCTAAAATTTAAACCAGACTTGGTTGGAATTACTGTATATCTCACTGCAGTAATTAATGAATGCTTTAAAATTGCTAAGATTATAAAACAAATTGATCCGAAAATAACGGTTGTATTTGGTGGTAGACATCCTACATTTGAGGCTGAGCAAATTCTTAAAAGTAACGAAGTAGATATCATTGTAAGAGGGGAGGGAGAATTAACTTTTAAGGAATTGATTATTAAAGGAAATCCTCAAAATATTGAAGGGATCTCATATAGAGCTAATGGTATAATTGTACATAATCCAGATAGACAATTAATGGACTATTCAGACGTCAGGCTTCCCGCGAGACATCTATATAATAGGAATAAATATTGGATATATACAGTGAGACTAGAAACTATTGAAGCTTCAAGAGGATGCCCCTACTCCTGTAAATTTTGTATTACACCGAATTTTTATAAGCGTAGCTGGAGATCACGACCAATTGAAAAAATTATTACTGAATTAAAAATGATTTCAAAAAATAGAAGAATTTCAGATATATTTTTTATTGATGATAATTTAACTGCTAATACAAAAAGAATTGAACATTTATGTGAAAAAATAATCGAAAGTAAAAAGAAAAATGAAATAAGAGATTTTAAATTTTTCGCTCAGATCAGAGTAGATTCTGTGGTTAAAGCTCCTCAAATGGTTAAAAAAATGGCTAAAGCCGGGTTCTGGGTGGTAGTGATTGGAATTGAGAGTATATTTGAAGATACATTAAAAGATATAAGAAAGAATATAAATTTTCAGACTGTTTTAGATGCAATTAAGATTTTACATAGAAATGACATTATTGTATCTGGAAATATGATCATTGGCGTGAACCTACATGAAGAAGAAAAAGATATCAAAAAAGAAATAGAATTTATGTCAAAAATAGATATTGACATATTAACTTTTAGTATATTAACTCCTTTTCCAGGAACTAGCACCTTTCGGGAATTAGAAAAAAAAGGACTCCTTATTAGTAAAGATTGGTCTAAATATACTATGATTAAGCCTGTGATTAAAACAAACAAGTTGAGCCCAAAAAAGTTGAGTGAACTTCTTTTATTTTCTTTTCAGAAAATAAAATATTTTAATAATAAAAAAGGATTGCTGTTAAGAATAATAAGAAGGCGGGGATTTCTATTTATATTGAATCCAGTTCGATTTGTATCATCACTAAAAGCTTTTATTAAAATGAGAATTTTTTTTAAAACTTTAAGAATAAAATAAAGGAATTTTTTACAGAAAATTGCTAAAATCTTAGAATTGAGATAATTATTCAAGTTGATATCAGAATCATAAAAGAATATAGAGAATGGAATCTTCTCTTAACCTAATCCCTCTCACCTCTAATTATATTAGGATTTTAAATAATTGTATTATAAATATATTTTATAAAAAGCCCCCAAAATATATTTTTTTTGGATTAATAATAGTTGTTCTCTTAGGAATTCTTTTAGTTACTATTGTCTATTCTCTCAATTAAAAACATTTAATACAGACTATTTCTACTAAAGAAGGTAGTTGGATTCCTGTTCTTACCGTCCTTAGTAGAATCATAATACTGTTTTTAATGTCAGGGGTTCTGTTACGAAAATGGCTACAGCAAACAGAAGGGCGATATATATCCGATATTCCATTCTTATTTAGTCTATTTTTCATAATTCTAGCATTTGGAAAATTTATGGATTTATTTTACTATTTAATATACTTCCATTACAACAACACTCTATTCATGATAATCTTAAAAATTAGATTTATACTAATGTGGTTAAACATGATACCCCTATTTTTAAAGACATTTGAAGTATGGTTATTCTCACTTTCATTAAAAGATAGACATATTCTAAGTAAGAAAATAAAAACCACAAAACTCTCTTTAAACAATTATCTACAAACTACTAAATATAAAGTGATCACATTAATTGTTACATTTGAAATACTAATTACACTACTTGTTCCTAATATTGAAACAATATCATACCTTATCGTTTTAGCAATTCCCAGTTTCTTATTAGTATCATGGTTATTTTATAAGGCTTATCAACTTAAAAGACTACATAAAGTAAATACTCTTATGCTTTCAATAGGATTTCTCATTTACTCAATTTCAACAATTACACGAATTCTATGGCAACTCATTTTCGGTAGGACTGTATTGTATATTTTTATTAGCGAAATCTCCGATGTAATGATATTCGCTATCATCTTTTACGGATTACTAAATAGGCATTAAGCAAAATTAATCAACATCTTACTTAAAAATAGCTTTACTTTTTTTTGGCTTTACTCAGCATTTTTAATTCATTTGAGAAACCATATATTCCAAAAGTTACTAAAACAATCCATAATATTCCTGATACATATACATTTAACATGCCTTCAAATATTATTAAAAATACAAAAAAAATTAATAAAATAGGAAGTAATTTAAAACATCAAGAGTCCAATCTTTATTAGTCTGTACTGAAATCTGATTTTTTATTTGAATAAAAAGATTGTAGAAAAGAGAGATATAATAGTTGAGATTGTCTCAAGGTCAATGATCAATTGTGTATTCATATCACCAAAAACAAATTTAAATTTGAAAGAAAGATATACATTCAGAATAAAAAAATGTTTAGCTCCTCCATTTATATCTACGGTATCCATAGTAAGAAATCAATATAACCGCAACGCCAAAAAAAAAGAGCCCATAACTTGAAGCATAGCGTATATAACTTACTTTTAACTCACTATAATATAAAATAGTATCTTCTTCAGCAACAGGATATTCTTCAGCATAAAACAAAACAACTATATTAGATTGAAATGGTGGAGATATATGAATAGTTACTGTAAACTCTGTTATATTTTCTACTCCCCAGTAAGGTATATAAGGTTCTCCGTTAAGATAACGGTTAAATTCTTTATTGTCTATTAGCTGAAGAGAAATTGTTCCCTGTTCAACAGAAATGTTTAGAAATATTTCTTGAGTGTATGATCTCCATGGAAATTCGACAAGTAGTGTATAGTAAGAATGAAATTGAGAAAGACCATGTCCAACAGTGTACCCAGAATCTAAAGCTTTAGTTTCTGGATATGGTATAAATAAAAGGCCTGCACTGGCGGTGCTAGATAATATTATAAAAAAGATAAACCATGAGAATTTTCGAGGCATAATTACCTAATCTCTCTTTTTTAATTTTTTTTACTGTTCAATTTAATTTTACCTTAATTAACCCTGATATCTAACTGTTTGAAAGCATAAAATGTTATTAACATAACCAATATAGGTAATCCAAAAAAAATGAATATAGAAATGACTGTTACACTACTGAAGATAATTTGTTCATTAAAAATTAGATTTTCAAAAAAGTAGACAACGTTTACTAAGTAAGAGCTGTATGAAAGAAGTTCTAATTCTAAATCTTCTAAAAATAATTCTATAATTATATAAAAAAAAGGTAACATGAAAGAAAGTGTTATATTCTGAGTTAACGCGGAAATCATAAAAGTTAAGGATAAATAAAATAGTAATTGTACAAATATAATTAAAAAACCCATTAGA
>SDBU01002443.1_pt1 | contig 24656 bp, 13 predicted proteins | sample 2277071 | NCBI WGS metagenome assembly SDBU01 (sample SAMN10397929, study PRJNA504765) | marine sediment metagenome | isolation source: marine sediment core GS08_GC12, 126 cmbsf | place: Arctic Ocean: Gakkel Ridge, Loki's castle | collected 2008
GGGCGTCCCCGAGGCTTACACGACCTCCGACCCACCTCGTGGCCGCGTTGAATATGACATTACCAGCCACGGGGGCCCGCAAGGTCCTCAGTTCATAGCGCTCTTGCCAGTATTGCACCTCTTCCTCGGCGGACAGGACTTCCGCTTGCCCTACCGCCATGGCCTTCTCGTGCACCCTCTCAAGCTGGGGGGCCGCGGCCTGTGCATGTGCGAGGCGCGCCTTGGCCTCCTCCACCCCCACTCTGGCCTCCTCGATGGCGCCTTCCGAAGCACCCCTCTCAACGAGTGCAAGCCGGACTTCTGCCTCCCGGACCAGCAGGTCCGCCAGCCGGGCCTCGAGTTCCTTGTCTTCGAGCTCACGCTGTGAATCGAGTCCGGCGGCCCGTGTAACCGCCAGGAGTTGCTGGGCCCCCTCCCGTTCGAGTTCAGCCCGCCGCAGCACTGCTTCACCCATCCTTACGGCGAAGGGGTCCGGCTCCGACAAGAGCTGCGCGAGACGAAGCTCGGCGCTCTTCGCCTGGAGTTCGGCTTTTCTAATCTCGGCCTGTGCGCGGCCCTTCTGCGCGTGCGCCTTCATGTTGATCTGTTCAACCTCGATGTGGGCAAGGTGTGGATCATCCTTAATCTTCTCGATGTAGGCGAGAGCGTAATGGCCGGTGCTCTCCAGGACAACGTCGCCCTCATCCAGCCACGCGTACTGCTGGGCGACGTGGGTGACGGCGCCCGCACAGCTGCTGCCGGTGAAGACGGCCGTGCTCTCGACCGGCGCCACGTGCCCGGCGAAGACCATGTGCCCGAGTGCGCCTCTGGGCTCGGAAAGCGGCTCGCCCCCGCCGGCCGACTGGTAGGCCCCAGGCGCGGCCCCGAGCGACTGCCCCGGCGCCGAGCCAGAACGCTCTGGGGGGCCCTGGACGTCGATCGTCGCCGTGCCGCTCAGCCCCGGCATGAGCCCCTCCGGGGTCTCGTCCAGCTCAATGACCACGTCGAATAACCTCGGCCTGGCGCGCTCCAGGTCGGCCATGGAGGCAGGCTCTTGCGACCGCTCATCGAGCGCGACGTCAAACGCGGACACGCTGCCTCCCAGGACAGTGTCGGGCAAGGCGGCGAGCTGGACCTGAGCCGACTGACCGACCCGGATGCGACCGAGGAGCGCCTCGTTCGCCCTTGCGCGGAAGCGGAACGCTCGCCCGCTGATAATCGACAGGATGCGCTGTCCTCTTCCAAGCCGGGTCCCTGGGCCGACCTTGTCAACGCGCCCGCCCCCCATGTAGACCTTTTCATAGACCACAATGCCGTCGGCTGGAGCCATGAGCGTAGCGTTGGCCACGATCCCCGCCAGGTACTCCTGGTCCCGCCGTGCACGGCCAAGGCCCGTCTCGGCACGCCGCACCTGCAGGGCTGCCTCAGCCACCTTGATGGCCAGCTCGGCCACCGCCAACTCGGCGTCCACCTGGGCGATGGCTAGCTCGGCTTCGGCGATCTGCAGGTCGTATGCGTCAGCGCCTTGCTGCACCTTCTCCAGCCGTGCCTGAGCCAGGGCAACTCCGGCGCCCGCACGGTCACGCGCAAGCCGCCCCTGGATCAGGACCTGCTGGGACTCGACCCGAGCCCTTACCATCGCTTCGGCTGCCTCGACTTGCTCCTCCGCTTCGGCCAGCTGGGCCTGCGCGCGCTCCAGCTCCGATTGGGCGCCGGACAGGTCAACGCGGTCAGGTAGGCCCTCAAGCCGCTTGATGGCCAGCCGATGGGGCTCCAGACGAGAGGGCAACTTCTTGCGGGCCGCGTCCAGCTCGCTCTGTGCTGTCGACCGGCGAGACTCGGCGTCCGCTAGGCGGAGTTCGCCGTCCGCTACGCTGGCCTGAGCATCTTTCCTCTGCCGCTCATAGCTTGTCGTGTCCACTCGGAGGAGGAAGTCCCCCGCGGTCAGCCTCGCCCCCTCGGGCACGATCTCCTCCACGACGTCGGCGACGTCCTCCTGGGGCACTGAGCGCCGGCCAACCCAGACGGCATCTGACGCTTCCAGTTCCCCCGGAATGGTCACCCCGTCCTCGCCAGGCGGAGACGCGACATTTCCTGGGCTCCCTGGCCCTTGCGGCGTTGTGCCCCACACCGCGCCGCCCATCACCGCAGCGGCCGCGAGCACAAACAGGGCTAAGCCGCGAGCCCCCAGCTTACTGTCGATCAGACTGTACATTGAGACTGCCTCCTACTGGGCACTACTCGGCCAGGATGGCGACCTCCTCGCCACTGGCGAGGCCGGCGGCGATCGAGAAAGTGTCGACGTCGATCCCGTCCACCTCTATCCGGCGGGCCTGCCAGCCCCCGTTCCGCCGCACGAGGGCCCAGTGCTCGCCGTCCGTCTCGCGCACGCAAGCCCGCGGGATGACGATTGCCTCGACGGGCTTTCTGGCTTGAATCAGCGCCATGCCGGTCGTGCCCTCGAGAAGGCGACCATCGCCATCGACGTGCTCAAACTCGATCACCACATCGTAGACGCGCACGCCCGTCTCCTTGCGCTCCTCGCGGCGGGCGAACCGGCCTGTGACCGACAGGTCCTCGCTGGTCATGCCGATGGCTGAGACCATGCCGGCCGCCGGCTTGCCTGGCTGGGAGTGCAGCGCCATGACTGCGCGTTGGCCGACCGCCAGGACGGCCGCCTGCTCTTCGGTGGCCTGGGCCACGAACGCTGAAGCCGCGGGATCGATGATGGCGACTATGGAAGCGGTCCACATGTTATCCAGCCCTGGCCTCGCCTTTCCCCCCAGGTAGATGGCCGGCCAGAGCACTAGCCCGGAGACGGGGGCTCTGCGCTTCCCCTCCGCGATCATGTCCAACCACTTGTCCCGCAGCACTTCGCCCAGCTTCACGCGTTCCCGCGCCCCTTGGAGGTCCGCCTGGCGCTTCTCCTTCGCAACCGCCTCAGACTGCCGCGCCGCCTGGGCCCTCTCCCTGGCCAGCGCCACTTCAGCGCGTGCGGCCAGCAGTTCCGGTTCTCCCGGGCCCAGCTTGAGGGCGCGCAGGTCTGCCTCTCCCTTGCTTAGCTGCGCCGCAGCCAGGCTGCACTTCGTCTCCGCTTCGCGCAGCGTCACTGTCGGCACGTCCTCGCCATCCGCAAGCCGCTGCATCCTTGCCAGCGCCTTCTCGGCGGCTTCCAGCCGGAGCCTGTGTCGGTCGCGCTCGATCTCAGCCAGGAGGACCTTTTCGGGCAGGGGGCCGCTCTCAAGGGCTTGCAACCGTGCTTGGGCCTTTCGCAAGGCCAGCTCGGCGCGCCGGACCTCATGTTCGCCATTGATCTGCGCCAGGCGGAACTCCTCCTTCAGCCTCTCCGACAGGGTGCGGTTCCTCCGCACGTCCTGGTTCCACTGGCGCACGCGGTTCTCCATGTTGTCGTTGTAGACGATTCCGACGAGCTCACCAGGCCTCACCGCGGTGCCCTCTGGAGCCAGCCACTCCAGCTCCGTCCAGTACCTGTAGTGGCTGACCACTTCGTGTCGGCGCGTGGACCTGACCCGGCCGGGCAACGTCAGCGTTGGAGCGAACTGACGCCGTTCAGCGAACACACTCAGGCCGCTGGGCAGGAGGCGAACGGGGCACTGAACGTCATCGCCCCCGGCGGCGAGGGCGTGACTGAAGCCCAGGCCGGCGGCCAGACAGAGGGTCGTCAGCCATAATCCAACCGCCCAGGAATGTTGGTGGGTCCGAACCATCCGGGGGTGATCCCGAAGAGCGACAGGAGACTGGCAGGACAGTGTAGTCTTATACTGCGTTGTTATACTGGCTTAGTTTGCCAGTGTCAACTACAATCTCGAAAGACGCATCTGTTTCGGGGGGGTTCTTCGCGTTCGAGCGGCGGGGGGGCTCGGCCACTCGTGCCGCATGGCTCTTCTTGCTTCGGTCGAACAGGGCCTCTGAACAAACACGAAGACTTTCGTTGACATGACGAAGCGTTTCGTGTATGATCTCTCTCAAGCGCAAGAATGACCCAAAGCAGAGGAGCCGTTATGCCCAATAAGGAACCGCGTCGGCCGACCGATGGTGAGCTTGAGATCCTGAGAGTTCTGTGGCAGCACGGGCCCAGCACAGTGCGGGAGGTCCACGAGATCCTGGCAGCCGACAAGCGCACCACCTACAACACTACGCTGAAGCTGATGCAGATCATGAATGAGAAGGGCACTGTCACGCGTGACGAGTCGCGGCGACCGCAGGTGTATCGAACCAGTCTCCCCGAAGAACGAATGCAGCAGCGGCTGGTCTCGGACCTGTTGCACCGCGCCTTCGGTGGCTCGGCCCGAAAGCTCGTGGCGGCCTTGACGGCCACTGATATCTCCGAAGAGGAACTGGCAGAGATCAGGCAGGTGCTCGACGAGCTTGAGGAGGAGGAGCAATGAACGCCCTGGTCAATGACGTCTTCTCGAACTCGGTGGCTCAGCGCGTCGGGTGGGCGCTGATCCATTTCGTGTGGCAGGGGGCCGCAGTGGCACTGCTGCTTGCCCTGGTGCTGCAATGCCTGCGGCGACGCTCGCCTCCGATCCGCTGGGCCCTGTCCTGCGCAGCTCTCGGGTTGATGGTGGTGCTGCCCGTGGTGCCGGCTTGCCTGGTGTCCGTGGATGCGGGGGCGGCGGGCGCGGGTTGGGTCGCTTCACCGGCAGGTGGGCCCATCTTGCTGTCACAAGCAGAACTGCCTGACCTCGGCGCGCCGGAGTTCTCGGCCGTGGGTGCATCTACTTGGCCGTCGGAGGATCAGGTCGGTGAGGCCGCCATGCCGTCTCGCGTTCCATGGCGGGACAGGCTGGTGACCTTCGTCGAGCCGTCCCTCTCCTGGATCGTGCTCGCATGGCTCGTTGGCGTGCTGGCGCTGTCCGTCTGGTACCTGGGGGGATGGTGGCAACTGGCACGGACGAAGCGGTCGGGCACGCGTCCCGTGGAGGGCGCGGTCGCTGAGGCATTCGGGCGGCTGACTGGGCAACTGGGGGTCAGTCGGCCGGTCAGGCTGCTGGAGTCTGCACGGGTCGCGGTGCCTGTGGTCGTGGGTTGGCTCCGTCCTGTGATCTTGTTCCCGGCGAGTGTGCTGTCGGGTTTCACGCCCGAGCAGCTTCAGGCCGTTCTCGCCCACGAACTGGCACACGTCCGTCGCTACGATTGCCTGGTCCGAGTCATCCAGGCGGCCGTCGAGACGCTCCTGTTCTACCATCCGGCCGTGTGGTGGGTGTCCGGCCGCATCCGACAAGAAAGCGAGCACTGCTGCGATGAGCTTGCGGTCGAGGTCTGTGGTGACAGGCGCAGCTACGCACGGGCGCTTGCCAGGGTTGCGGAACTGGGTCGCCGAAAGCCCCAGGTGGCGCCGGCAGCCAGCGGCGGGAATCTGCTGGACCGCATCCGTTCGGTCATCAGTGCTGAGGGGGAACGAAAGACGGCCTCCTCGCGCTGGCTTGCCGGCATCTCGACGTGTGCCGTGGTTCTCGTCCTGGCTGCGGGCCCGTACGTCCGCGCCCGCGTGGCCACCTATCTGGGTGAGTCCGCGACCCAGGCGTCCGAAGAGCAGAGAGCCGCGGAGGACGTGCTCTATGGGGGCAAGCCTCTTGGCTATTGGATAGGAATCCTCAAGCAGGAAGGATCTGATGCACGCCGAAAGTTCAAGCCAGAGGCAGTGCCAGCCCTTGTGGCGGCTTTGAAACACGAGGAAAGTGATGTCCACCGGGCTGCTTTCGATGTGTTCCGGAGCCTTCCTCCTGACCACACCGACGCAAGTGTTCCTATGCTGCTGGAGGCACTCCAGGATAACGTCAGCCGCTTTCGGGCTGCCTGCCTGCTGGTTTACACAAGCCGTGAAAACACACAGGTCATGCAACGGACCATTCCTGTCCTTGTAGAGGGATTGAAGGACCCGAGTGCCTTGATGCGCGGCGAGTGTGCCCTGGCACTTGGCTCGATCGGTGAGGAAGCAAGAGCCGCTGTCCCGGCTCTTATCGGGGCGCTGGGAGACCAACGCGAATCTGTCCGGCGGCGGGTCGCCATATCTCTGAGGAGGATTGGTCCGGGCGCCAAGGCGGCGGTTCCGGCCCTCAGAGAAGCGCTCAATGACAACGACAAGAGTGTCCGTGTAGCCGCAGCCACAGCGCTTGCAAGTGTTAGTCCTGAAGAAGCGGCAGTCGTAAAGGACGCGGTCCGCGTCCTGGTCGAGGCTTTGCAGGACCAGACCACGCACACGCGTAATGCCGCTGCGGTCGCTGAAGCGCTCGGGAAGATGGGGCGAGGGGCCGAGGAGGCGGTCGCCGTGCTCCGATCACGCTTCGAAGGCGAGGAAGTAGAAGCGCGGCTCATGATCGCATGGGCGCTGGCGAGGATCACAGCGCCGGATAGCCGGGGTGAGGATGAGGTGGTCTCGTTCCTTCTCAAGACACTGAAGAGTAACAAGGAATCTGTTTACTACCGCGCTTTGGCTGCTCAGGGCCTGGGGGAGTTCGGGCCCAGGGCCAGAAAAGCGATTCCTGAACTTGCGCGGAGACTGGCTAGCAGAGAGAACCACGTTGTGAGGGGTGCCGCTGCCGAGGCCCTCGGGAAGATTGGCCCACCGGCCGCATCCACCGTCCCTTTGCTTCGGGAAGCCCTGCGCGATTCGCACGGCATTGTGCGGTTCAGAGCAGCAGTCGCGCTTGCTCGGATCGGTGTGGAGAGCGAGGAGACGGCAAGAGACGTGCGTTCCGTTCTTAGGGACGCGCTGCAAGCCCAGGTAGGTCCGAACTATGGTGGGATTGTGAGGCTAATCGGCTGGACGGGAGGCGACAACCTGGAGGGGTCCGAGCAGGCGCATGTCCGGGCTGAGGCTGCCAAAGCGCTGCAGAAGGCTGGCAAGGGCACGGGCCTGGGAGGGTCCGCTCAGGGGGCCCGTTTCGGCCCGGTGATCGAACGGGTGGTTGGGGAGTTCCTGGAGGCAGCCGCCGACGGGGATGACGAGGCAGCGCTGAAGCTGTTCCCGAATCCGCCCTCGGGCCGCATCGAAACGCAGACCGGGCTGTTCCGCGAGCTGGCCGAGCTGAATCCGGACTGGCGGCTCGAAGTTGATCGCGTCTTGTGCGCGTCGCAGGCCGCGCTGCTCATAGACGGCCGTGAGGTACGGGTCGACACAGAGGGCAAGGAGCGCGGCCATCTGTGCTTCACGCTCCGCCAGCAAGACGGCAGTTGGCACATCACCGACATTGACCTGGAGGATCCCGAGGGGCTTGAAGGCGAGATCGAGCGCTTCCGGCAGCGGCATCCCGATGCAGAACTGTGGCGCCCAGAACGTGAGGCGCTTGGAAGCGAGGCAGCGAAGGCGACCGGCACAAGAATAATGTTCCGCTTCGAAATATTTGAAGAGACTGACGGAGAAACGCAACTCCGTCACTCCCCGAGCCTCGTCGTATTCGACGGACAGCAGGGGACGTTGTTCATTGGGACCCATGTTCCCTACAAGGCTTTCTTGCCCGGTGGGGAAAGTGAATACCTTCACGAACCGGCTGGACTCACGATTGACATTACTCCCAGTCTCACTCACGTTCCGTCAGGTAGTCCGGCAGGTACCATCGTGGCACGGGTCAAACACCGGCTCTCATGGATGGGAGACTACGACGAGGTGACGGAGTCTGTGGTAATGCAGGCTCAGGAGTGGCAATCTACAGTTCTGCTGCAGGACGGAGAAAGCAAGGAAATCCCGGTTTCGCCTGCCTACTCAGAGGCGCCCAACTACATCATCAAGATCACGGCCCACATACTGCAAGAGAGTGAGGCCGCACCGATAGCGCCGGGAGTTCGCCCTGAAGAATCGGCCCGATCGGCGGAATCGGCGGATCCCGACGTCTCGACCTTCGGCCCGGTGTTCGAGCGGGTGGTCAATGACGACAGCGTGGGCGAGAACATGCTTATCGACTTTGATACGGGCGACCTCTTCGCCCGACACGAAGAAATACAGGGCCTCCCAGAGCGCCTTGAGTGGTTCAGAAGAACGGGCATTGATGCCCTCTGTGACGCAGATGCGCCGGTCTCTGGCCTGGTGGGTATGGACATGGTCGTCCATCCCTTCTCCGCCGAAGCGGGAATGTGGGACAAGATGACCGCCCGCAACCTGAAGGAGCAGGAGTTCTGGACCTTCGCCAGGCCCGGATTCCCGGTCTATACCAGCGCGGCTGGTGACCTTCCGGCGACGTTCGCGTTCAGAACCCGCGAGGGCGGAATGGGCATCCTGCAGATCGTCGGCTTTACCGAGGACCCCAAGGGCGTCAAGATCCGCTACAAGATGGTGCAGGACGGGGGTGTAGGGGAGTCGGCCACATCGGGCCCGAGAAGCGCCGCAGAATCGCGGAAGAGCCCACCAGCGCGAGCGGGCCTGGCAGGTCATCCTCTGTCTTCTAAGCCGGCCACGTATGGCCTTGCCATTGACGGATGGGAGGGGTTCTACGGATCGAACGGTAGACGTGTGGTTTCCCTCGTCATCACCGACGGCAAGTCGGGCCCCCATGGCGTAACGAACACTCTCTTCATCGGGCCGCGGTGGTCGGGTTCCGTGAAGTCCAATCGCGCTGGTTCGCAGCCGATATCCTGTGACGCCAACCAGAAGACCATCGAGATTGGGGGCGATTCATACTCCTTGGCAGACGGCCGGGTGTTTGCAATCCGGAGTTCGGGTGCGGACCCGATGGTCGCACAGCTTCGTACCCAGCTCGAGGCCTGCTCTACGGTCGAGGACGTGAAGGAGTTCGTCTCGACCAGCGAGGAAATCCGCACCTTCCTACATCCATCCGCAGCATGGTCTTTCGGCCCGGTGATCGAACGGGGAGGCCGTGGTGGCGGCGGCGGGCAGGAGCCTTCAGCCGCCACGGGGCCGCAGATCCTCGTCGAGATGAAGGTGACGGAGGTGACCGAAGAGGGCAAGAAGGTTGTGGCGTCGCCCAGCATCCTCGTCGCCGACGGAAAGATGGGTTATGTCAGCATCACAGAGGGCTTCGACTACGTTACGGGGGCCGTCTATCGCGACACGGGAGAACCCTATGTGCAGACCGGCGAAACAGGATCAACGATCAGGCTGACGGCGACACTACAGCCTGCCGCGCTGGACGCCGGGGTCCGCACCATCGAGCTGACAATGCTGTTCAAGCAACGCCGCGTTTCCGGGTATTTAGAGGAGGGAAGGTCCCCTATCTTCGACACGCGCGAGTGGCAAAGCACCGTTGTGCTGCGGGACGGCGAGCCCAAGACGATAGCCAGCGCCGCCACGGACACCGGCGGCCCGCGCTATGAGGTGCGAGTAACCGCTAAGCTATTGGACCCACATGAGGTGGAATCGAAGCGGGGGCCCGCCCTCAACGAACTTCTGAACGGAGAGAGCGTTGAGAATCTGCTCCGCCTGCTCTGGCTGAACGGAGACCACACGACGGGCATAGAGTTCCTCAGTGACGCCAAAAGGCGCCGCATGCCGAGCACGGGGGTGTCCGGCGTGGCTGCCATCCGATCTGCAGGGCGCGACTATGTGGCTGTTGTCGCGCGAAGGTTCCAAGATGAGCGTATGAGGAATGAGGTTCCGCTCGGCTCCAAAGTAGCCTTCTTGTTCGACCAGGAAGGCAATCTGCTAGCCAAGTTCGGCGGGAAGACAGGCCGCGATGTTGGAGGTTACCAGGACGTGGCCTTCACCACCCTGGGCACCGAGGACCGCTGGTTCGTGCGGGTATCGAATTGGCTCCGCAACGAGGAGTTCAAGCACAGGACGGACATGTATCTGGTTCAACCGGGTTTCCCGCTTGCGCTCCGTATACACAAGCACTCCCCCAAGTTGGCGTACACAGGCACGCCAGAGCAAGCAACTGCTTGGTCTGGCTTCCCTTACAGATCCTGCTTGTCGCCGGGCGGGCTGGCGTGGGAGGCCAAGGGGATTGGGCGCGACGGCCGTGAGCACCTGTTGTTGATCGGCTGGGATCCGGAAGCCCGGCTCTTCCGCGGCGCCTCGCGTATCGTTCACGAAGGGAAGCCCATCTACGAAATCGATCGGCGCGCTTCGCAGGCATTCAGGCCCACCGACATTGGCCAAGTGTCCGCTCAGACTCAGGCGAAGGGAATGCCTGAATAGGACAGGACTATGCGACTCCTGCAATTGCTGTTCTTGCTCCTTCCGTTACTTGGTCTCGAAGGGTGCGGACCGGCAGAAGGCGAGGAGCCGCCCAGCCGTGTGGGAGCGCTCGTGCTTTCCGATGATGAACGTGCCCCGAAGCACGCCACCAGCGACGCGTCCAGAGGCTACGCGTACTTCTCCAGCGCCCGCGCGACGGTGCCCCGCCCCCTATGGGGGCGGCTTCGGTGGCGGATCCTGTTCCGTCGCTGAGAGCCGAGACGCGAGCGACCTGAGCGGTTCCTGGTAGGGGAGAAGCTTCTCCTCACGCACAGTTCAGGCATACTTGCCATGTTCCTGCGCTGTAAGGAACATGGCCCTGACGTTCTCGACGGGGATGTCTGCCTCGATCGCGTGAGATGAAGCCACGATGTAGCCACCGTTTCGGCCAAGGACATCGATGCACTCCTTCGTGTCGCGTACAACATCCTCGGGCGTGCCGGGGACAAGGACGCGCTGCTGGTCCACAGACCCATGGAAGACCAGCCGATCGCCATGCTCGGCCTTGAGCTTTCTGCGGTCCATGCCGTGTGCGGCAGACTGAATGGGATTGAGGGCCTCCACACCTGCCGCGATCAAGTCTCCTATAATTGGAGCGATCCCACCGCAGCAGTGCATTATGGCCTTCGCTCCGTACTTGTGGAAGAGGTCGACCCTCTCTTTGGTGAGGGGAATGACGAACTGCTGACATGCGCTCCTTGAAATCATCAGGCCGTTCTGTGTGCCCAAGTCGTCTTTCGTCCACATCAGGTCGATGGTCCCCGCCGCTGCCTCGAGCATGAGTCGGGCGTACTCTGTCCAGTAGTCGCAGACCTTCCGCATGACCGCCGCCACAACCTCCGGATGCGCATGCATCCCCAGCAGCATGTTCTCAAAGCCCAGTAAACGCCAGGCATCATCAAACGCCCCCGCAGTGCTTGCAGCGATAGCATAGCCCTCATGCTGTGTCGCCCGGTGCCTCACGCTTGAGAAGTCCCAGTCTTCAGCAGGGGATGGATAAGCATGATCTTCGATCTCGCCGATGCTCGTCGCCCCCTTGAGGGGCGAGTCCACTACGTCGTAGAAGACGTCGCCGGACGGCATGGGGGCCCTCTGCCAGGTGATGCCCCAGTTGTCCAGGTAGGTGGCCTCGCCAACCTGGCGGACGAACAGGTGACTGTAGTACCCGCCGATGCAGTCTCGCCTGCGCGCTGGTCCGACCTTACGGATGTCACTTCCCAGGTAACGGTGCAACGCCTCCCCGTCAGCCAGGTCGAAGTGCTCAATGAGCATCGTCGCCATTCGGGACGTGCATTCGAAGTCAATGGGACATCGGTCCGGAATGCCGCCTTCGAGGACAGTGAGTACCCTCTCCCGGCTGTTCATGATAGATCCACCTTCCATGGGGCCGTGGCCCGCAGGTGCTGACGAGCGACAGGTCTCCCCGTTAGTCCTGGACAAGTTCCACTGCGTCCATCATCTGTTCCGCCGTGCCGGGTGAGCCGGTGAGATAGACGACGGCAGTCGATATCGGAACCGGGCGCGCGACCACAGGACGCCCGACGATGTCGACGCATTCTGCACCCTCAGGCACCGACACCGCGGCCCCTCCGACGGCTCGCCAGAGCACGAGAACGGCCCGCTTGCCTGTCTCGAAGCCCACACAGTAGCCGTCCTCGCCGAGGCGTTTCTCGCCGACGAACTCCCGCCGTTCGCCCATCATCTCCGAGTAGACGGCCAGCGCCGGGAACAGCTTCGCCGGCGCCCCTCCGTACTTGAAGAAGCAGCAGCCGCCGCGCGAGGTGTTGATGTGCCCACCCACCCCGGCGTGGAAGAAGAACTTCTCGGAGCCGCGCGCCATCATCACGGCGAACAGCCGGATCGTGTACTCGGCGCACTCGCGCTCGCCCGGCAGGGCCCGGCTGCCCTGCCAGGAGCCCCGCCCCCGCACCGACGGACGCACCATGGCCAGGTCGTCGCCGTAGTAGGACATCTCGGTGATCCAGATGGGCTTGCGGCCGCCGTGCTCGTCCATGTGTTCGAGCATGAGTTCGGTTTGCGGGATGAAGTGCTCCGGGGTCAGCTCGCCTCGGGAAGGGTACATGTGCAGCACGAACACGTCCACGTGGTCCATGCAGCCGGCGTCGATCACCTCCTCGGTGAGCTTACGGGGCAGGCTGCCGATGCCGCCGATCACGATGCAGTCGGGATCGGCACGGTGCATGGCGGCGTATGCGAGCTTCAGAAGCTCGACGTAGTCCGCCGGCTCGTAGCCGCCCGTGCGCTGCGGAAGCGCGTAGTGCGTGTAGATCGGCTCGTTCAGGAACTCCCAGACCTGCACGCGGTCCCTGTAGTGGGCCACGGCTTTCTCGACGAACTCGGCGAGCTGCGAAGGGTCTTCCGGCGCCCACGCCAGGTCGCGGGGAACGCGCCCCTCGTGCGCGGCCCCTGGTGGGGCGGTCGTGTTCCACTTGGTCGACGGATAGGGGGGGAGCAGCTTCATCAGGTGCACGTCCTCGGCCACGATGCGGTCGATCTGAACGTCGCCGATCTCCCAGTGGTATTCGCCGGGTGCGGGCTCCAGATCCTGCCACTTCAGGGACCAGTCCCTGTACCACGTGATGCCGGCCTTCTTGGCCTGGTGCGTCATGTAGGGGTCGGCGAACGCGTGATTGACACCCAGCACGCTGTCTTCCACGGTCGGGCGGGGCACCGCAGCCATCCGGAGCCATTCACCGCCGACGAGGTACGCGCCGTCGCACTGGCCGCGGAGCCGGTAGTAGCCCTTCCAGTCGGCCGGCAGGTCCACCCGGCTCTCCGCCGTGATGCCGGGCGGCGCTTCGAGAGACGCCGGAGGCAGCTCGGCCAGTTCGTCGAAGAAGTCCGTCACTTCGAACTCGACGTTGACCTTTGCGGGCGCCTCGCCGCTGTTATGCACCCGAAGGGTCAGCCAGGCTCCCTCACCCTCGACGAAGACCCCTGCGGATGCGGACGGCTCGAGGCCCGCTTCAACGGTGCTGTAGGGTTCAAACGCCGTGGCCTCTTCGCTCTCTTCGAGTTGGACCGCATCGATGTCCACGGCGGCGTCGACGTCCACGTGCACGTTGACCTCGCGCGTCAGGTCCGGCCCGACGGTGACGTAGAGGAACGGGTTCTCAGGGCGGAAGGTGAAGGAGTGCCGCTGCCACTCGGTGGACAGGGTAACCCGCCGCCTGAGGTCCTCGGCGCCGCGGCCGGAGGTGCTCAGCAGGTCCTGAGTCCGAACGCCGAGGGTGGCGGTGACGCCGTCGACGTTCGCCCGCATGTCGCACGAGAGCGTGTGAGGCTTCCCTGGCTCGATGGGAATCCAGCCCAGGTTGGCGGCCAGGACGGTGCGCAGGCGCATCCTCATCGGCTCGTAGTAGCCCCAATGGAACACGAGGGCCTCGTCCCGGCCCATCGGCACGCGCAGGAAGCGGGCACCGTGCGTGCCGCCGGAGTCCTCGATGGTGCCGGGCAGGCGGTCCAGGTTCGCCCACGAGATGGGCTCACCCACTGCTGACCAGCCGATTTTGCCCAACTCGAACGACCCGTTCGGGACCATGTTCTTGCCTGGGCCGCGCGGCACGGTGTTCGTGACGGTGATCTGAGCCGGGTCGAAGTCGACGATCCGCACGTCCGTCAGGTACAGCACGCCCAACTCGCGGAACCGGAACTGAAGCCGGCCCGTCTCGCCGGCTGAGCGCGTGGCCCGGAAGGGAATGCGCTGCTCCGTCCACGATTCGGTCACCCAGAAGGCGTCGTCAAGCCCGCAGGACTCCGAACTCTCCGTCTCGACGATCGTCACGCCGGCGGTCTGCTCGCGGATGCCCTCGGCCCGCACGCGGCAGATCAGCTCGTAGTAGCGTCCCTCTTCCAGCCTCACGTGGCCCGCCTGTTCGAGCGTGACGAACCGCGACTGCACGGGCCCCTCAGAGCGGCTGCACTCGAGCCGTGCACAGGGCCGGCCGTCCTCCTCCGCGATGGTGAGTTCGAAGTCCACGCACTCGGCGTCGCCGGACGTGCTCCATCCGACGGGCTTGCCGTCCTGCACCTGCGAGAAGTCGCCGTTCTTGACCAGGTCTTCCATGGACAGGGCCTCCCGAAGATTTGCGCCATCACCTTACCGGTGCGACTGCTCCGACCGGGCAGGGACTGCGAGCAGCCGGCGATCGCGCCGGGGCACGCGCAACGCGCCGGAGCCTATCGGAGTTCCCACTCCGATGCAAGGGCGTCAGCCCAGGGGTGCTGCCCCGCGACCGCCGGCTCACTCCGACCGAAGGTTGAGAAGGCGGGTCTACGGTCGTATCATTGTCTGGCAACAGCGGACGAGGAAGCACGTGTGGCCGTTCGGCAATCTCTTGTCCGTCGCCACAAGTTTGGCTGATGCAAGGAGGAGACCATGGCAGCTTTGGCCTCTGGCGCCCCGGACGGGACACCGCTCTTGCGGCGCGCCTACAGGGATGGCGTGGAGTTGTCCATCATCGGCATGGGCGGGATTGTCGTCTCGCGTCTCACCCAGGAGGAGGCGAACTACACGGTGGCGGAGTCGATTGAGCGCGGGGTCAACTACTTCGACGTGGCGCCGGTCTACGGAAACGCCCAGGAAAGGTTAGGCCCTGCTCTCAAGCCTTACCGCCACAGTGTTTTCCTCGCCTGCAAGACCGGTAAACGCGACGCTGAAGGGGCCCGGCAGGAACTTGAGAACTCCCTGAGGCTTCTCAAGACGGACCACTTCGATCTGTACCAGTTCCACGGCCTCTCCAGCATGGACGACGTTGAGCAGATACTGGCCCCCGGTGGCGCGGCCGACCTGGTCCTCAAAGCCCGAGATCAGGGGAAGGTGCGGTTCATTGGATTCTCTACGCATTCCGAGGAGGCGGCGATTTCCTTCATCGACCGCTTCCAGTGCGATTCGGTTCTATTCCCCCTCAACTTCGTCTGCTTCGAGCAAGGCAACTTCGGTCCTCGGCTTCTCGTACACGCCAAGAAGAAAGGCGTCGCCCGGCTGGCAATCAAGGCGCTCGCTCACACATGCCTGCCCGAAGCCGGCGAACGCGTGTGCCCTAAGTGCTGGTACCATCCGGTGACTGACCGCGAGCTGGCCCGGCAAGCGCTGCGGTTCGCCCTCTCTGAGGATATAACGGCCGCCATCCCGCCTGGTGACGAGTCCCTCTACCGGATGGTGGTGGACCTCGCCGCCGACTTCGCTCCGCTTACCTCAGAAGAGCGCGAGGAACTCCTGGCCGCCACCGACGGCGTGAAACCGATCTTCCCGCAGTAGGGCGCACCCGCAGGGCCCGCTGGGCCTGCCATCAGTATCCCCCCGCACGGGCCGGCGGGGCGGGCGACCCGCCCTACGGATAGGCGGGCTACTCATCCTTGCTGACTACCGAGGCCTTGCTGCGTGTCTGCTGAAGCTCCACGTTGCCGCGCCGCCCTTCCAGTATGGACAGAGAGATCTCAATCACCTCTCTGGCCTCGTCCGGCGTCATCGTCCCGACCGCGACCATGTCTTGCTCCCGCAACGTGGCCCAGACGAAGGCCAGGCCTACCAGCGGCAGCAGCCGACCGGCTGCCATCGGCTTGATGGCGAGGACGGGATGCTTGGCGTTCCAGATGAGTCGGTGCACCCAGTCCACTTCGAGGGACATCAAGAACCCGGCGGCGTTGTAGATGGAGATGTAAGTGGCCACGTCCAGGCCGCTTTCGTCAGCATAGATGATCGATTCGGGCATGTGGGTGGAAAGGCCGGGAATCATGCCACAGTCACGGATCATGCGGCAGTACCGATCCATGCCCTTGATCTTGCGGAGCCTCTTATCCACCAGTTTGTCAGTCGTGCCAGTATGCGGCATACAGATGGTGGCGCCCAGTTCGGCCTCTCTCTCGATAGTACGCCTGGCCTCGTCGAAGTCTTCAGGCCGCTCTCCCACGTTCAGAGTCGGAGTGGAGATGACGGTGATTGCCTTGCCGGCACGGTTCTCAGCCTTGGTTACGGCCTCCTTCAGGCCCGGATGCTGGACGGATCCGATCAGGGTATCCACACCTGCTTCGAGGAAGACCTCAATGACTTCAGCAATCCTGTCGGGGGTCATTGTGGCTTTGATCTGCTTGTTCTTGGCAGCGCTCGTGTGCGAGTAGCCCAAGAACCAGTTCGTCCCGATTACGAGTCGGGAAACGCTCAGGCCCTCAATGTTCGTGCGGGGGAACGCAGACATGGTTCATTCCTCGGAGGAGTCCCGTTGTGCCGCAGCCATGAAGCTTCGATGTTACAGGTTACTTCCTTTCCCTGCAACAGGTAGAGAGGGCAAGAGCGAAGACTGGCCAGCGCAGCCAGCGCCCCGCGCGGGCCGGCGGACCGATCCCTATTTGGCCGAGTCTGCGCGAAGTTTGTCCCGCTCATTCTGCGGCATGTTGTAGACATGCTCCGGGCCGGGGAATCCGCCATTCCTCACGTCCTCGCAGTATGCCGCAAATGCATCTTTGATGGTCCCCGCCAATTCAGCATAGCGTTTGACGAACTTGGGCGTGAATGCCGTAAAGATCCCTAGAAGGTCCGACACGATAAGCAGTTGCCCGTCCGTGTGTGGACCCGCACCAATGCCATATACCGGAATTGAAAGGGCCTGGCGGATGAGCTGGGTGACCTCAGGCGCTACCGCTTCCACCAGCAGGAACATAGCGCCCGCCCCTTCCACTGCCTCTGCATCAGCAAACATGGCCTGGGCAGACTCAGCAGTAAGGCCTTGGGCCCTGAAACCGCCAAGTTGACCGGAACTCTGAGGTGTCAGGCCGATGTGGCCAAATACCACAATCCCAGCATCCGATATTGCCCGAATCTGGTCGGTGATTCGACGGCCACCCTCCAACTTTATCGCATCGGCTCCAGCCTGGATGAAGCTGCCGGCGTTCCGCACGGCTTCTTCGCAACTGATCTGGTAACTCAAGAACGGCATGTCCCCAATGACGAATGTGTCGGGAGCTCCTCTGCGGACAGCAGCTGTGTGAGCAAGCATTATGGGCATGGTCATTTCGTTTGTGCCTGCGTAGCCGTAGACACACATGCCCACGGAATCGCCCACCAGGAGCATGTCGATGCCCGCCTGCTCCGCCAGTGAAGCAATGGGAGCGTCGTAGGCCGTAATCCAGGAAACCTTCTCGTCCGAGTCCTTCATTCGGCATAGATCCAGCACATTCTTCTTCGCCATGTCTCCGTCCCTTCCTCCTGAACGCCTGTCGTGCTTCCGGTCCACCTTCTGAACTGGCTATCACCAGTCTGCGTGCAGGCGGGTTGCGATGATACACCGCGGCGGCCCTCCTGACAAGCCGCCACGCACCATCCCGGCCGAGCCGCTGGGTGGCGGGTCGGACCGGTCGACCCGCTCAACGCTCCCCGCTAGGACTTCTCCGCCAGCTCGACCATCAGCTCGTAGTTCCGCAGCGTCAGCTCGGACACCTCGCGCCCGTAGGGGCAGGCGCTCGGCATCAGGACCAGGCCCCTTCCCTCGCCCTCGGTGCCCTCGCGCAGGGCCTGTTCCACCTTGCCGCTGAACTGTGCCGTCGGCATATTTGTGATATCCGCGATCTCCAGGTTGCCGAACAGCACCATCTGACGCCCGTGTTTGTGCCGCACGTAGGCCAGCTCGACATCGCCCTGCGGCGGCGGCTCGATCGGGTCCAGCCCGTCGCAACCGGTCGATGCGATCAGGTCGAGGATGTCCTTCAGCCGCCCGTGCGAGTGGATGCGCGCGTAGCCGCCGTGGCGCTGGATGGCTTCGACCATCGGCCGGACGTAGCGGACGGCGTATTCCTCGAACAGGCCCGGCGGCAGGTAGGGGGGTGAGGCGTATTCCGGGCCATAGATGCGCCACAGCCTCCCCGGCAGCGCCTCGGAGACGGCCTCGATACGTGGCAGGATCCACGCGGCGAGCTTCTCCAACGCTCGGTGCATCAGGCCGTTCTCCGTCAGAGCAAACACCGTGAACTCGCCCATCTCGAACAGTTGCGCGACGGCGCAGAGGGGGTCGCCGGTGTCGATCATAACGATCCCGCTGTCGCCCAACGCCGCTTCCGCCGCCAGCACGCCCGTGCAGTCGGGCGACCGGCCAGCGGGCCCCAAGGGCAGTTCGAGCCAGGCCCTGAAATCATCCAGTTCCTTCAGCAGTGGCTGGAGCGTCCAAACAGTGTCGATGTCGCGATCGCGGCGCGTCAACTTCTGCAGCGTCCGGCCGCCGGTGCGGATGCGGGTGCGTGTGAAGCGGTGCGGACCCTCCTCCCACGTCTCGCGCTCGGTCAGCCCGGCGAACGGGTCCGACGGCGCGTCCGCCAGGGATACGGAGCGCATCAGGACCCTGTCCGTCTTCTCGCGCGCCAGATCGAGGAGTGGCTTCCAGGAGGGGTGGTTGTAGACGTTGAACGGGTCGGGGTCGGCAGCGCCCTGGTCGAGGCCGTTCAGTTCGTAGAAACAGACCGCCGGCCTGTCTACCGACTCGCCCCGGAGCGTCGCCATCAGCCGTTCCCGTCGGTTCAAGGCGGGTGCACCTCCGCTCGGTTGGTTCGCATGTGAAGACAGTGTAGCCCATCGGACTGGGCATTCCAACGCGATGCCGCACGGACTGTATATTGATGTGCCTTATCTGTATGATGACCCGTATCGGTACTGGCGCTGGTGAAACGCCAATTCATCGGGACAAGTGAGCCCGTCGGTGGGCAGGAGTGAAACGATGGAAATGAGTCTGGTTGTAATCATCACCGGTGTGCTGTTCTTGGTGGCGGCAGGACGTGGCGTGGCGCTGGGACCGTGGAGTTACAAGACGGATCCCGGCGACGCGGCGCGCTCACACACGGAGGAGATCCGTTCAGGGCGTCAGGTCTACACCATCGTGCAGGGCGGGACGGTGGACGGGACGAACTCGCGGGGTCCGATAGGGACCTGGCAGAACCTGGAACAGTCCTGGGAGTCAAACCGCTCGGTGCGGATGGAGAACGTGGGCGAAAGCGACGTGGTCGACCCCAGGCTCTCCAACGGACGGAACAACTTCGGCAGCATTGAGGAGATCCTCGCCGGGGTGGTGCAGACGGGCATGACCCAACGCGAGAAAGCCGTCGCCCTGTGGTGGTTCGAGACCAGCCACCGCTTCCACTTTCCCCTGGGGGACGACGAGGCCAAGCATCCGGTCAAGGTGCTCAACAGCTACGGGTTCAACACCTGCGGGGACGATTCCGAATGCCTGGCGGGACTGTGGCGCGCAGCCGGCTTCCGGGTGCGCCCCGCACGGCTCATCGGGCACTGCGTCTCCCAGGTCTTCTACAACGGGGGCTGGCGCGTGCTCGACAGCGACATGCAGACGATCTACCTCCTGCGTGACAACTACACCATCGCCAGCGAGCGGGAGGTGGTGCGGGATCACGACCTCATCAAACGGACGCACACACAGGGGATCATGCAGCCTGACGACCGCTCCTCGGACGAGTGGGAGGCGGGCATATACATCTACGAGGGCGACACGGAGGCGACGCGGGATGCGGTGGGCACGCACGACATGAGCATGGTCCTGCGTCCCAACGAGGCCCTCACCTGGCGCTGGGGACACCTGGAGCCGGTGAAGTACCACGGCACGAAGGTCGCGCCGACCGAAGAGGCGGGCTGGTGCTTTCCCTGCGTCGACCAGGTGTGTAACGGATTGTGGGAGTACCGTCCCGACCTCACCGGCGACCTTTGGCGTAAGGGCGCAGAAAGCGTGCGGAACATCGAGAGCACGGACACGGGACTCAAGGCCGCTGCCGGAAAGACCGGCACCATCATCTGGAAGATGGCCAGTCCGTACGTGTTCGTGGGCGGTCATATTGAAGCGGAGGGCAGCAAAGCGAAGTTTGTGATCTCCTGGGACGGAAAGACGTGGGAGGAGGCAGGCGAGAACCTGGACGAGAAGTTCCCGCCCGCCGGGCCGGCCCGGTACGCGTATTACGTGAAGTGCGAGTTGAGGGCGGATGCGCGGCTGAAGGGAATCCACATCGTCAACGACCTGCAGATGGCGCCGCTTTCGCTGCCCGGGCTGAAGATCGGAGAGAACGAGCTGACCTATATGGATCGCTCAGAGGGCCCGCGGAAGGTTCGCATCACCCACGAGTGGGTGGAGCGCTCCGCCTCGCGTCCGCCGGAGGCTGTGTCGGCCCCGGCGTTTCCGACCGACGGCTGCGAGGTCCGCGGGACCGACATCGTCTTCCGCTGGGAAGAGCCCACGGACCCCGACGGCGAGAAGATCGCGGACTACCACTTTCAACTGTCGGACCGATCCGACATGAGGTGGCCGCTCTCCGGGAACTTCTGGAAGCTCATCTCGCGCACGGCGGATAAGGACAAGGCCCAATATACTCTCCCCTACACGGGGCTCCTGTCGCCGGACACCGAATACTACTGGCGGGTGCGGGCCAAGGACGCCGGCGGAGTGTGGGGGCCCTGGAGCGCGACCTGGAAGTTCACAGTCAGGGCCTGCGCACCGCCCACGGACGTGAGGGTGGCGTATGACGAGAAGACGGGCGTCGGTGTGCTGAAGTGGAAGGCAAACGGGAAGGGACTGAGGCCCGAAAGCTACTGCGTCTACGCAAGCGACGAGAAGGGATTCACGGCGAACGACAAGCCGTACGAGGTGCACGTGGGGAAATCGAAGGAGGTGACGTCGCCGTTTCCGGGGAACTTCGTGGCGGAGACCGCCAAGACGGAGATGATGGTGATTGGGCCGGAGGTGGAAGGCCCCAATGCCAACAAGGTCTACTACCGGGTGGTGGCGGTGGATGAGGAGGGCACTCGAAGTGGGCCGTCCGATTATGCCGAGGCCCCCCGGCCCGTCATCTTCAGCAAGCCGGTTACGAAGGCGAAGGTGGGAACGCCGTACCGGTACCAACTGTCGGCTTCGCGATCGCTGGGAGATCTCCGGGCGGCGGGAACCGAAGATAGCAACCCGTTCTGGAGCTTCCATGACATCGAGAGGCCGACCTTCGCACTGGAGCGGGGACCGAAGTGGCTTAAGATCGACCCGGAGAGCGGACTCCTTTCGGGCACGCCGGATGAAGCCGGAGAGTCCCAGGTGCTGGTCCGGGCCTCCATTGAACGCCGGGTCCGCAAGCTGGATGAGGGCGAGCTCATCGGGGGCAGGGAGAAGGTCCTCGAAGAGACAACGGAACACGTCGGAGCTTCGACCCAGAAGTTCACCATCAACGTTCAGTAGCCCGGCGTAGAGGGCCTGCTTCGTCGCGGGCCGGCGCGGGGAGTACAGTTCGGTTCGAAGGGCAAGGACTCAGGTGTGATGGCCCCAATTAGGAAAAGCCGGAATCCAGGGAGGAGCAGATGTGGACGATCGAAGCAGTTGCCGTGGTGTTGGCTTGCCTGGCGGTGTGTGCAGGTGCACAGGCAGCTCCGTTGGGAGGGACTGAGTCCCTCTACGGGGAACCGGAAGTCATGGAATTCAGGGACGGGAAAGTCGCCGCCTTCTGTATGCAGTTCGACGACAGCATGGACACGCACGCCAAGTTCGTCATCCCCGAGCTGAACAAGCGCGGTCTGGTCGGCACGTTCTTCGTGAACCCCGACAGGGAGCTCTACCAGAGGAACAAAGAGGTCTGGGAAGTAGTCTGTCCCAAGTTCGGCCATGAGCTGGCCAACCACACGATGGATCATCACGGGGCTAAGGACTACGAAGAAGCTGACTACGAGATCGGGGAATGCTCGCGCATCATCTGGCGACTCTATCCGAACGAGAGCAAGCTCCGGCCCCATCTGGGCGGCGGGGGGCCCAACGTCAAGTGGGGGATCAGCAGGGAGGAGAGGCGTGAGCTACTGGATAAGTATTTCCTCTTCTCGAGTTGGCGCATCGCTCGCCGCATGAGCGCAGCTGAGGAAAGGGGCACCGGACGGGCGGTGGTCATCGCGGAAGAAGCGATCAAAGAGCGCAAATGGCGCCAGGTTGGTTTCCACGGCGTCGGGGGAGAGTGGATCAGCACCAGTGAGGAGCACTTCCTCGAGCTGGTCGACTACCTTGTGGCCAACCGCGACAAGATCTGGACCGGCACGACGGGCGACGTTTACCGCTACAGCCAGGAGCGCCAGGCCATCACGGCCGTCAACCTCACGGGCGCCTCCGAGGGTGGTTTCAGGGTGGCCATCGAGTGCGACGAGACCAAGGTCAAGACCTACGACCGCCCCTTCGTTGAAATCTACGACGAGCCGCTCACGGTGCGCGTCAGCGTGCCGGACTCCTGGTCGCGCTTCACCGTCACGCAGGGCGAGGAGTCGAAGGGCTGCGACGTAATAGAGGTGGACGGGAAGCGCTACGCGCAGTTCGACGTCAGGCCCAACCGCGGACCGGCGGTGGTATCACGTGATTGATGCTAACCCCCATCTGTTCCCGCCGGCAGGTCGTCCATGACCCACTGCGTCCCCTCGATCATGGGCGTGCGGTACTGCTTCTCGATCTTGCCTGTCTTCTCCAGATGGTCCATGCAGGCCCGCACGCAGCCACGCGCGCCGCAGATGCTGTGGTGCCGGAACCGACGCTCCAGGAACCGGAAGTAGGCCGGCGGGTCCTCGCGGCTCGACTCGGCGTCCACGAACGGTGAATAGCGCGGGTCCCAGCCCTGGTGGAAGGGGACGCACTTGCCGAAATCGACGTCCGCGTGGCTGAACGTGCGCTCGCCGATCTGCCACTCGATGGTCCGCTCGCGCGGGATGGCGCCCGCCGGACAGCCCTTGACGCACGAACCGCAGTTGTCGCAGACGTGCTCCTCCAGCAGCGGGTCGGCTGCCAGCTCGGCGTCGGTGAGCACGGCGAACATGCGCTGGCGAGGGCCGAACGTCGGCGTCAGAAACACCTTGCTTAGCCCCAGCTCGCCCAGCCCGGCGGCGCAGCCGACCATCCGCAGGCTGATCATGCCGTCCGGGTGCGTGCCCCCCTCGCGCACCGGGCGGCCGACGCCCGCGCAGAACGGGTTGTGGAAGGGCACGGACGTGTAGCCCCGGTCCTCCAGGAAAATGACGATCTTGCGCAACATGTGGGGGGCCAGGACCTCGTTGAGGTACTGGTAGGAGTCGCAGTTGTAGGCCTGCCAGAAATTGCCCTCTTCGATGGTCTTGAGCGCGCCGCGCACCATGCGACAGCCCAGGGCGATGACGCTCTGCGTCTTGGCGAAGACCGACCGCGGGTGCACGCCGGCCGGCGCGCTATCGAATCGGTCGATCGAGGCCACCCCGACCAGGTCGGCCCCGGCGGCCAGGGCGAGTTCCTTCACTTCGGCCGTCAGTTGCTCGTCGGTTGCCATGTCGCTCTCCCCGTCAGGGACGACGGATGATCTTACAGGCGATGTCGCTTACTGCGGCGCGATGGCCTGACCGGCGGCGTCGCGGGGGTCTTCAATCGCGAGCTTGGCCCCCAAAGTGGCCGCCAGGTTCGGAAGGTCATATTCGCAAAGGGCGGCTTGAACTACGTTGACGTATTGATTGACCGTCACGCGGCGTTCGATCACGCTCGCCCAGGAGACGAGTGTTCCCGAGAGCTTCACGGACGAGAACAGCGACGGCTCCAGGGCGGCCGCGTGCAATGCGGGGACGCCGACGTGACCCACTGCGATCAAATCCACCGCGTCAACTGAGCCGCTCTCGAGCTGGGTGGCGGCATAGCGGGCCGCAGTCAACACGTCCTCCGCGCGCATCCCGACGTGCGAACGGCCCAGACAATAGGCAGTCGTCACGTCCTGCCAATCGGCGCCGATCTTCCCCCACTTCTTCTGGGCGGTCTGCTGAGTCTGGCCTGTCCCGCGCAGGTCGACTGACAGCACGCGGGCGCCGCCGAGCACGAGTTGCTCGATGGGGCCACCCGGTTTGGCATCGGCTTCCTTGCCTCGCTCGTGAACGTAGACCACCACCCGCCCGGACGGTGCGCCTTCCGTCTCCGGCAGTAGGAGCAGCGCCGGCAGCACGATGCCCTCTTCCGGTCGGAGTTCGAGTTCCTCGATTTGATAGCCCGGTCGCTCGAGGGTCTCGCCCTTCTCGACCTGCGGAAGGGGCAAGCGGTCGAGCTTGCGGACGCCGGCAATCTCGCGCACCCTCTCCAAGAGGGCTGCTCGATCTTCACTGGCCCACAGCTCCGCGCGCCGCCCGGCGAGCTCACGCTCGTAGTCCTCGTTGAGATCGTAGGCCGAGCGAGCGCCGGGGAGCTGCATTACGTGGCCGTCCGGCGTGCACCGGGCCTCCTCCTCGGTCAACAGCTCAATCGTCGGCTCGGTGATCACCTGGTCCTTGTGCAAGAGCCACCGCGACATCCAGCGGGCGACCCCTTCTCGTTGCATGCGGTTGTAGTTGTGCGGGGCATCGTTCTCCAGGATGGCCAACCGTTCGGCAAACCCCAGCCGCGTATAGAGCCGCTTGGCATGCCGGAACGTCCACCACGAGCCGGAGATGTCGAAGTAATCGTGGGTCCCTGCGCAGAGGAGGATCGGCACCGGCGCGCGCATCATCAACAGCAACATC
>SDBU01002444.1_pt1 | contig 24654 bp, 43 predicted proteins | sample 2277071 | NCBI WGS metagenome assembly SDBU01 (sample SAMN10397929, study PRJNA504765) | marine sediment metagenome | isolation source: marine sediment core GS08_GC12, 126 cmbsf | place: Arctic Ocean: Gakkel Ridge, Loki's castle | collected 2008
GTATTGGCCGTGTAGTTTGGAGAGATATTGGTAGGCATCGGGGGCACATAAGGTGGGAAATATTGATACGAATATCACCACCGCAAACACAAGGTAATTGGCGTTACCACGGTAAAACGCCAAAAAGACACTTGCTACTAATCCGCCTACCCATGCAGATATAACCAGGTTTTCATATATATCTTGCTTGCCTGATATTTTCCGCTCACCAACCTCCGCCCTGTTCCAATACTCGACAATCGACTGCCACGCTCGTTTTGCTAACCACCATATAAACATCTGCTTTGCTCCTTAGAACATCAATCTCACTTGTATCAAAATGGCGCTATGTACTTGCCAAGTTCACTCTTATCAAGCTCATCACACCATTGAACGAACACAAGTTGCAGCGCATCAATGTCACTGCCCTCAAACAATACGCGGTCATCAAACGCGAGACAACACTGATGACTTCCGTCCACAATCTTAAAATATACCGCCACGCCCTGATCATCAAACGTGTCGATTATATGGGCATGTGCTTCCAAAACTTTGTTATCTGTAATCATTGCTCAAATCTCCTTATTTTTATTTGCGAACTCAGCGCGGCGTTTTCGTCCAGAACTTCTACCTGCTCACAATGCGATTGCCATTCTTCGCACTTGCGCTGGTCGGCACCAAAGCGCTTTTCCATTGCTTCTGCATGACTTGCCTTTAATGCCGGGATGCTCTTTTTCAAGCTCCAATATCCCTCATACAATCCCCAAACCAATAATGCTGATAACGGGTTCATATTCCTACTCCTTTTGCTATGCTATCTCGCAACGCTTCGATAACAGATTCCGCCGCATCAATTCCGTTGCCACGATTGTATAAGCCAGTATCTAGCTCATCGCCGGACAAATCAACCTTCATGACGCGGCCATCTACATAATCAAAATACTCAGAACATTCGCCGAAACGCTCTTGCGCCTGTTCCGCCGTCATTAGCGCGGGATTATACTGCAAAAACCCCAAGCCCTGAGCTTGTGCTCTATTAAAAAGTGCTGCGAATACTGCTGACTTATCCAACTCTTGTATTGATACTAACATTCCCTACTCCTTTTTCGATACGCCAATGCAGAATTACACCGGACATGCCTCATACGATTTACTCCAACGGGTTAGCCTCTGCATTGCGCCAAATCAGACATCCCTCGTAGCTACCCGTATTATTAAGGGTATTCAATGCGTCTACAAGTTGATCATACTCTATGGCAGAGATTATTCTATCGCCCTTATCTGCCAACAATGCACCCATGCGAACCTCATGATTATGCTTCCCAGCATACCTGCCATAAGTGGCATCATTCAACAACCGATTTACTTCCTCACGTGTTTTTTCATTCATATCCCTACTCCTTACTCACTAATAGGCGTTCCGTCCGGCGTGACAGCTTTCCCAAACCTACACACACCGGACGCGCCCTGACAAACTATTTCCTTATCGACTAGAACGGAATTTCGTCATAATCAATCGGCGGTGGTTGTAGCTCTTCACTGTCTTGCGCTTGCGGTGACGGAGCTTCCACTGCCACATAGCTATGCAGATTCCAAAACACCTTATCGGCATAATTCCCTTTGCCCTTGTTGATCTTATAGTAGGCAATTCCGGTGAGTGGTATCTTGTAACCAGCTTGCGGCAACTGTTCCAGCAACCCAGCTTTTTTGACAACTTTGAGATCATAGTTATTCTCACGATCATCGACTTTGATAACAGTCCTGTAATTATAGGGATATTCACTATCTTGCGGCCAGAACATAATCTGCTCTTCTTTGTTGCCGTCATCCCATACATGCTCTTTACGTTCTATAGCGCCTACTCGCAAACCAATCACCTGCCCGGACATCGTTGTTTCTATTTCTTCACGCATATCCTTTGACAAGAAATCGAATACCGGGCGTTCACCAACGATATTCTTAGGTGTTGTCACCGCTCCGCTCTCATTGGTATTCTTAGGCGCTGCTGGGCGCTCACCGAAGTGCTTATCAAGTTCGCTCTGTGGCTTTGGTAACGCTTCAATGATACTGCCCGCCTTGATGAAATCATCGACCAGTTCTTCGCTATCCATAATTGACACGGCAAACCATACCCAGTTGATTAGCACGGACGCACTTGTAAACTCATTGCACAAATTGATAGGCACTTTGAAAATGCTATCACCAATCGGCACAACTGCAAAGCTGCGGAATGTCCAGACATTTGCCCGGCTTTCGTCATGTTCAATAGGTTCGTTGTAAACCGAACGCTCGCCCACTGTGCTATTAGGTTCTTTGCTTCCAATTGCCAGGCATTGTATAGCGTGCTTAAAATGCTTAATTGTAGATATTATCATGCCGTTGGTAGCCCCAGAGCGCATATTGACAATATAGCGGATAGTAAAATTGCGCCCCAGACACTCGACATCAAAAGCACCTTCCGGCCCAACGCCGCCAATGGGTATATTTAATTCATTCGTCATCATTGCACCTCCCATCATTGCACCTCCTCGCCATACTCGCTCAGGATAATATCTGAGCAATCGCAATCAGAATTATATTTAATGCACGTCATGTACTCCGTGATGGTATCGCCGTATTGATCTAGCTCGTTACGTTGGGTAGATAACCCTATAATCATTAGGCACAGCCAAATCGCCACAATTAAAATGAGTGCTGCCGTTATCTTACCGTCACTCATCGTTCCGCCTCCTCGCTCTCATTATCGAATTCGGTGCTGTTGAAATATTCAGCAAAGCGTTTTGCTTCCGCCGGGGCATACGACCAGTCGCGGCCCGCTTTGAACGCTGTCGGAAACTGCCCAGCGATACGGGCATTTCTCACTGTCTGACGACTGCACCCGGCAAGGTCGGCAACCTGTGTTGTGGTGAACCTGTTCCACTTGCTTTTGCCTATCATATGTTAGCTCCTTATTTTACCTGTGTAAATTATAACATGTAATTTTACCTGTGTAAAGTGAGAGTTTTGTTATTCACTCAGCGCCTTCCACTGCATCAAACATCGTGCCCCGATTTACGATCTTAGCGCCATAGTCATCCTCATGCACCTCCAACCCGCTCCATTCTCTCAAAAATACCCTATAGTCGTGTGCGGCGCAAAGATAGCCATTCTTCGTGAGGCGCACAACACCTTTGCAGTCCGGTTTTAGTTTACGGTGTTCGCATTGTTTATCGTTGCTCATTTTCTACTCCTCATGTATAATTGTCATATCGGAAATTACCCCGGTAATCTTGCAAACTAGAACGCCTTGCAAAACACGGTCACTTGGCCGTGTTTTTGCTTGGCAGGTGACAGGACTTGATTTCATTGTAATGATATGCAACTTGCGATAATGTCGCAATACGTTCTATGGCACGTTCAGATACTATCGCATTATCAGCCTTTGTAGCCATCGTTTCAAACCATTGCTCGTACTCAGCAATGAATAACTCAAACTCAGTACGCAACTTGCGCTCTGCTGCCAATTCTGCCAACAGTCCTTCGACACAATCCTGTAGCTCTTCGATATATCCCTCTTTGGTCATTGGTATATAATCCTTTCGCTCAAATAGGGTTTCTCCGTGTTTCAGCTATCCAAGATAGGTACTTAAAATTTGTACGTAACCTGACCGGACCCTCTTGCCCTTCGCTGTTTTTAGCGACATTTGCAATTGCATAATCAGTCTTGATTAGCTCACCGCCTATCTTGCTGTACTTGATGTTGAGTGTGATAATCAGGTTGAAGGCATTAGGTTGCACCCAGTGACTATCATATTTTGTCAACACCTTGCCATTTTGGATAGCAGCGTCACCTACCGCCTTAGTCGGTTGGCTGCCCACCATCGCATGGATATCATTATCACCACACCATGTTTTTATCATGTCGCAAATTATCTCGTAACTATTGCGTCCTTTTTCTTCGACCACCGTGTGTAATAATTGTGCATAATCAAAAAATGCAATACCCACACGCCTGCCATCACGACGCAAAAGGTGTAGCTGTTTGCTCATGTCCTCTAATATTTCACCCGTTACCCTTTGCCCCTGGAAAATATAGGCTTGCCCCGGCCATTTAGATAATTCCAGATTTGTCTCAAGATACTTTTGATACTGCGGGCTGTTTTTTAGTAGCGGCTTGCCCATACGTTGGGCTTCAGCTATGCCCCGCGCCGCTTCCGTTTCCCACAGAATATGCTCTCTAATTACATTTGTCGATATACCGCTATAGCGTTGGATTGCCCGGTACTGGATAGATAGCGCAGACCATTCCGGCGAAAACCACATAGTATCAATGCCCAGCATATTCCAATGGTCGTTGCATGTCTCAAGGAATGAAGTCTTGCCGCCGCCAGACGGTGAAAGTATTTTTGTCAATTTGCCCGGTTCTAATATATGAGCGTAACCGCCTAATTTATGGAACGCCTTGAAGGGCATAACCAACAACTCGCCGGAGGGTATATAATCCTGTGTCAGCACCACAATGTTATGCACACGCTCGGCAATCTCGGAGCGACTTAGCACCGGTTGCGACAATTTATCCGAGTATGAAGCGAGTCGCAGCAATTTAGCCATGACACCTGTTTTATGTTGTTTACAGTAATCTGCAAGATCATAACCATCGTCGCCACCAAAGCGCACAATACGCGCCGTGATATTGTTAGCCAGTAATTGCTTCTGTATAAGAGTGGTTGCGTCCCGCCCAGTGCCATCACCATCATAAACGAGTAATACTTTTAATTCGTGCTTTTTGATGGCAGTTTCCAAGCGGCGCATAAGCGGTGTAGTTATATTTTTGTTTTCGCCGTCGGTCTGTGCTAGGGCGGGTATCTTGTGATATTGTGCTGATTTCACCGATGGCTGCCCATTACACAGCACAATGGTTTTATCTTTGGACGCTGCCGCCATCGACACCGCCCGTTTGAAACCATACCAGCACGGCGTTATCTTATCCTTCATGCCTTGCGGTTTTATTGGCAACCATTTTTTGCCGTCTGTTTCTTCCGGGTTTTTTATCCGTGCCCGCTCAATACCATCCTCATGTGGCACAATGAAACACGCCGCGCCTTTGTACTTACCATACGGATAAATACCCTCGCGCCACTTAGCCTCTTCAAAAGCCTTGAGCGGCGTGCCGTGCGCCTGGGCATAATCTTCCAATGCTGTATAGATCGGAGCAAGTGCCAGATTGGTTTTGGGCGACTTTACGCTGCCATTAGGTGTATTACCACCTGTTGGCTCTATAGCGCGTGGTGTGGCAGCACTGAGCGCACTACGGAGGGTTGGCTTAACCTCATTGTCCAACATGCCCAGTGCTTTTGCAGCGCTCATGTAATCCGCTTCCACTTTTGACACTGATAGATTATTATCACCCAGCGCCCAACTGAAACTTTTAAGCGCCATTGTGTTGAGGGTGTTGTTGCGACTGCCGTTGCTTGCCGCGCTAAATTCTGCCAGGTTAGCGCTGTGCCACTTTTGCACAATTGGAGTATCATTCGTCATTGGTAATCCGTTCTTTGCAGGAGAGGTACTTGGTTAGGACTTCGTTTATCATCTGCTTACAAGCACGCGCCCACACACTGTCATATTCCTCATCCCATTCTTTAGCTTCCCCTTCCAGCCACTTTTCAAACTCGGCAATGAATAGCACTAAATCGCGTTGCGCTGTGTATGCTGCAAGTGCTTGCTTGCCAGTGTCGGATATGTTCCAACTGTCGTGATAAGCATAATAATCAACCAACCCGTTCTGACGAAACGCTTTGTATATACTGAGGCATTCTGTTATCAATTCATCGCTATCAGGGCGTGCTTGAGTATCCACATACTCCAAACATTCTATCTGTTCCATCGTCAATTGTTCAATCATCATTTACGCTCCTTACTACACCATCTATAGCCGATAATGGTTGCGGTTCGTCCTCTTCGCTTTGCTGCTGTGCTTGTTGCAAGGCCGTGCGCTGTCCACAAAAACGCGGCCATCTATCTTTGCCAGTTAAGCAACGCACGCTATATGTCCAACCTTGCTTGTTTGACTCGGCTATCACGAACGGAACAAACGCCGCCATGTCTTCGGGTGTTGCATCACGTGCAAGCAGCCATTTTGCTGTTGTGCGGTATGGCGACCATGCGCCACCTTTTAGTTTACTTCTATCCAAAAGCGGTGTCGCTGCGATTATTGCTTCTATCATGCCATCCAATTGCAATTGATTTGCGGTGCGATTGCGTGCCTTCTTTGCTTTCGATTTCGGCAACGTCCCATCCTTAACAGCTTTGTCAACCGCCACAATCATTTCGCCCAGCGCCTCCATTGTCTCCGGTGCTATATCATCGTCTACTGTGATAGTCGCATATGCTTCCGTTTGTTGCGAAGCGCAACGTTCCGTCACGGGACAATCTGCGACGATAGCACTATCGCTTTGCTGCTCAGTGCCGGGCAATTCAGTCTGCCATTCACATTCAAGGCAAGCTGTGTCAATATCGTCTGCCGCAGCGCATTTGCCATACTCTTGTATTGTCGGGCAATTGCTACGGATTTCTATCATGCTGATATGGATTAGCTGATACGCTTCCAACGCGGCGCGTCCGGCGCGGGTTGGTGCTAACATCATGGTTTGCGGGGGGTTATACGCTATTAAGCCAGCAGCAATCATGCCATCCAAAAGCGGGGCATGTTTCCGGCCAACAATGTTTTTTGCCATAAACGGTGTGTCTTCCAATGCCGCCGCCAGGTATGTGTCCAACTGTTGCACATTTGGCAACGACTCAGAATCACACAGGCAATGGCCATCATGGATAATCTCGTTGCAAGCGGAGCAGGTCGGGTCGGGTGCTGCCATCTTTGCGCTTTCGTCTGCGATGTAACTCTCATGTGCTGCAATGCCGTGCTGCCGCTCACCTTCTGTTAGTGGGGTATTGTCGATAGGTGCGCCGGGGGTGTGCGAGCGGGTAAGCTCCAACCAACAGCCGGGGCAAAGGATAGCAAACGATTCCAAGTCGTGGCTGTTAGGTGTATAATATGCACTATCAATTTTTCCATTACAACCATCAGCCCAACAATACAACGCAGGCTCGTCTTTATCCCATTCGCCTTTTATCCATTCGTCATTAGGCAAAATCTCAAACGTATTGCACAGCAAGCATACTGCTAACTGTTCACCGGTGGCTGCTACGTATAGTGTGTGAGCCACATAATCTTTGTCATCACCGAAACCAACGCCGCAATTACACAGCCGCATCTTCTGCACAATGTTACCGGACTTATTGCGCTGTGCTGTGTAGGTAACGCCTCTCATGTCCTTGGTTGCTTGCACCTTGCGCTCATCATCAATACTGCCATATTCCATTTTGGTAGCATCAATCGTCGGAATCTGAGTATCCTCAGAACGTAAGGGATAATCAGGTTGGCAGTTACCTTGCAGCCATCGATAGCAACCATCACATACCGTTGGCCCATACATGCTTTCAATTTCGCTGTCTCCACCAACCTTGCCATTATCAAAGCCGCCGCCACACACAGCACACTTGGAAGCATTAACAGGTTTACCGCCGTCACCTGTATGCAATGACTGTTTGCAATCGTAGCATAATGTTTCCGTACCGGAATCAGTTTCGATATCTGCCACGTACATCTCAATTTCATAACCCAAACATATAGCGCAGGTTGGGTTATCTGTTGTGTCCCAAATTTGCTTCCATACACGTCCCGGTAAACCATCACCAAAATCACTCAGATCACCACCGCCCGCTTGCGGCGGTGAATCTTTTTTTGTACCTTCTTTCTTCTGTACAACTACCACTCTCTTGTATGTAATGTCTCGCTTTTCCGCATCCGGCAAAGCCGCTTCCTGCTTTTCGGTAAGCGGCTTTTCATAAACCACATATTTGTAATGGTCAACACGCTTGGTTTTGTTGTCTCTCGCTTCAAAGCGCACGATATATTGTGATGCAATTAGTTCGTTAAGCAGGGTATATACCTTCCCCTTGCCACACTTTTGCTGTAGGTCTTTGGGCTGTAATTTCCAATTGTCATTACGACTCAACAGATAAGCCATGACACCCCTGGCAGCAAATGATATTGTGCGGTCTTGTGCTGTCGTTCGCAGGTATTGGAAATATGGATTCTCTTTTCCGTGATCGGCCCTGATAATGGATATGGGATGCTGCTTGTTATCGTCGCTCATGATTGCTCCTCTTCGTTTGCATAAAGCAGATTGATATATAGGTTATAGAGCATTCGTTGCTTTGCTTTCATTTCGTCCGTAGCCCCTAGACAATTCAACTCCCTCATTTTGTCGTCAGCTTTGTCTACAAGACTAACCAATGCTTTTAGTTCCTCTGAGCTAACCTCAATACTATATGTTTCACTCATGATTGATTCCCTCCTAAATAAGCTAAACCGTCCAGTGGCAATTTTCTGATATTTATACTGCCATAACCAAGATGATAAATGCGTTTTGTCATTCGCAGCAATTCATTATATTCGTTGTCGTCAGCTAATTCCGCGTGTTTAGCAAAGTCCGCACGCGCTTTCATTGCTTTTGGCATGGTAGTGTATGCGCCAATAACCATTTCTTGCGTGCCATAATCAATAACAGAATCGCCGTCAACGTGTGTTACTAGATATATTTCCATACTTCATTCTCCTTATCACTACCTAACCAAAAAACCTATGCAATCGGCGGGGCGCTGGCGCAAGGTGAAGGTTTAGCTGACTCACGACAGCTATGCCAATACACCCCCGATTGAACAGGTTAGTTCGTGTGAGTTTTTGGCGGCCTTCACACCGCGTTTGTTAAGGTTTTACACTTGAACTATAACCGATTGTCGCCTGGATTGCAAGTGTTAGAATAGCAATGATAACAAAAATACTAACATTACTGCCAATCCAAGCAAGCCCTCAGCAACGGTTGTCTCCCCATTGGCGCAATTATTACACAGCATTTTGGGGAAACCGTCGGTATGATAAACGTCTAAATCTTCACTGTCCAGACAACGATCACAGATATTGTAATAAGCCGCTTGTCTCAGTTGCTCCCATTCACCCTCGGTTTGTGGTCTGTATTTGCGTCCACCTTTACTATCATCCTGGATTTTGTCGCTCATGATGTTGTGCCTTCCTCTTCGTCTTCGCTAGATTCATCACATTCACAAGCAAACCGTTCGTCTATATCTATCCAAGTCATTTTAGTTCCGCAGTCATGGCAGAATGGCCGCCCTCGACATATGCTGTATTGGATGCTATGCCCCGTGTTATCGTCCGAACAGTAATCACAATAGAATTCGCTCATGATGTTGTGTCTCCTTTGGTTTGTTCTTTGGATGCAATGGCGATTCGTCCATAGCCTTTTTGATGACTTTTCGCAATCGTTTGTCCAATGCTTCTGGGTCATATCCTGCGGCGCGTAGATAAGTGTCAACCTCTTCGGGCGTTTCACCCAAGCATTGTTTTTCTATTTCGTCAATCTCATCACTTAATTGCTGCATTTTGTCATTCATGATATTCCCTTTCGCTATTATGTATACAAAAAACCTATGCAATCGGCGGGGCGCTGGCGTTATGCAAACCCCATGCCACTATCAATTAATAACCATTTCTCAAAACCCTGGCGCTGGTATTCACGACTACGCAATGGCGCTTCCAATATTAAGCGCCAATCATTATCTGGGTCTGATCGTGCTATTTGTTCAAATTCGCGTAGAATTCGCGTGTCATAAAACTCAGACATAACAGGCTCAGAATAGTAAATCTCTTCGTTTTTGGTAATGGCCGCAAACCCAAACCCAACCGCAACGTGCATGTCCATATCTGCGCTTGTGGTTACTGGCGGACAGCTCAAACACCCGTGATGGATTACGCCTTCATATGGCGGCAAAAACTCAAACCCAGTTGGTATATGTTGTTTGTGTTCCATGATACTTCCCTTCCCTGCTAGATAACAAAAAACCCGTACAGTCGGCGTTGGTATGTCATTCTCCACAACGCCAATTACAATTTAAGCATGTCCATGTCCATCTATAGAAATAAAAACGCCATGAAGTAGCCGCAGAACATACAGGGCAATGGGGCTTATCATCCCATTTGCATTCTCTGCAACTTCCACAATAGCTATCCTGTGTTAATTGTTTTTCGGCTTGCTCATCAGTGTTTCCGGTTTTCATGATACTTCCTTTCCCTGCTAGATAACAAAAAGTGGGCATGGTAGGAATTGAACCTACATATTCATTGGATGGTTTCGACACACCCAATATTCCCGATCACAATGCAACCGGTTGCATTGTGATTTTCGCACACGCTTTCGCGCCGCTATTCCATCCGCGTACATGCCCATAGTTGGTAAACAAAAAACCCGCTTTAGAGGACTGTTGGCGGGTAGAAGCGGCTACTAATAGCCTCCGCTAACGCCCCTCTAAAAAGGGCTTTTTGTGTTTCGTATTTCCTACGGCTTCTACATCGTAGTTTGTTATTATATATGCTCGACGGCAACTCGCCGTCCACCTCCGCAATTACGGATTAACTGTATAGTAACCGATTAGCGCCTGGATGTAAATAGGCAATCTGGTTATGGCTTTTCCTCTCGTACATAGCGCACAAGTTTGCGCCCAATTGTATGTCATTTCGTTCTGGCACTTCTTACATTTAGCCATCTAAGAACTCCAATATCTGCACCGCGAATTCTCGCAGGGCTTCTTTGCTCATTGAAACATCTACATCATGCTCATTATATGGTGCTCTCAAAATATTCATCACAACTGAATTCTGTATGTTTAAGACTTCAATAGTTTGCTCGCATTGATGCCCCCTGTTGAATACATATTTCATCGCTGCCTGTTCATGCTCGCTCATGATGTTGTCTCCTCTCTTGCGTATTTTGCAAGTTTGCAATAGATGAGCAATATGTCATTGTCCACCTGGTCGTCGCGCTTGCCAATTTTAAGCAGCGCGTGGTTTAGCCCGTATTCGGCCATGATGCTGGCGGCACGTGCCAGCGCAGAGTCCATCGTTTCGTGTTCGCTGTCCAAGCGCAGCCCGTGTATCAAGTAGTATTCTTCACTCATGATGTTGTGTCTCCTTTTGCCTGTCGTCAACATGCCAGCCCCAATTATCTATACTACACGGGCACGCATCACGCACATCCCCGATGTAATAATACCAATCAATTGACTCGACGTTTGTGTCTGGGGTTATGCGGTCAGTTGGTATTTCTGCCAAAAAGCACCCATTGCTATCTGATTGCACGTTATCAGGGTCAATGCAGTGTTTAATCGCCTCTGCCGGAAACTTAACTACTATATGCGATAGCACCTCTGGGTCAATAGCCCTGACGATTCCAGCTCTAACCGTTTCGTTTGGAAGATACACTGTACAATTTTGTTCCTGGTCATTCATGATGTTGTCTCCTTTTTCTGCCATAGTTTTTGGAGAGGCAGATACTTGTAATCATTTGGATATCTGTCATAGTCGTCATTCATTTCCAAAACGAAACATCCTTCGCAAATGGCTGGCGGGCCATGATGTTGATCTCTGTATGTTAATTCCATATTGCATTCGCTGCACCTGCCGTAGTCGCTCATGATTGCTCCTGTCTATATTGATAAATGTACTCTCGGATAGCACGTCCCATTTTTGTCATTGGGCGTGGTTTAACAAACGGCTGTAGAAATACTAAACGCAACGACGGTGATAACAAATGTGGTGATAAAAGCCTTCTTTGTTTCCATTGCTTTGGTCGCTTTCGATCTCTCATTAACCGTTGGCAATCTGGACATTCATTGCTCATGATGTTGTACTATCCTTTCAATGGCTAATTATTATACTTGCGTAGATATGTGCCGGTTGCAATGCCAACGCCCGCGCCGGACGCCAGCAGCAGCACAACCAAGCCTGCCGGGGTTGTTGCCAATACGGAAATCAACTCAAGGCACAACATTACAACTGCATATGTGCCTGCCGCCATAACCGCTATTTCCAATGAACCTATTGTGTCCTTACTCATGATATCTCCAATCCTTTCAATATGTCGATTAACTGTTCTACTTGACGTGCGCTCAGATGCTCGCGTGCTAATGCCGCGATGGACTCCGGCGTGTGTATCGTTGCCGCTTGTGGTCTGTCGGTGTTGATGCCACGTTGCCGCATGATGTGGATGCGTCCTGCTTTGTAGAAGAATGCCGTTGTAATTTCATCGCCAGATTGATAGCGTTCCAACACGATACGATCAAACACATCGTCCGGTAAACGTGCTATCCACTGCCAACTATTACGCTGTGATGGCAATAGCCCGTCAACATCTGGCGGGATTGCATCAATAAATCCCGTGTCTGCTGGTCGTGCGCCATTGCGTTTAGGCATTATCAATAGCACCTGCCCGGCCCGCCGTTCCGCTTTGATACGAGCCATCGCAATCTCTTTGCACTCATCTTTACTTTTGCCAATGTTGACAGCGTAGACACGCAATGCTTCAACCTGCGCTCGGATTCCAATGATATTATCTATGTTGGTCTCACGCGCCAGGATACTGTCAAGATGTGATAATTGTGATAGCTCGTATGTGTTCATGGTTATCTTTCCCTGTTTATATGGTCATGGTTATGAGTGGCTCTCAATGTATTCTTTTTCATCAAAATTCAATTGTTCGTCAATGTCATCTATATAGTCGTTGAAAGCCACGTCTAATAAATGCTCAAGACAAGAATGACATAGGTCACCATACCACGCAATAACACACCCCAGCGCACTATCATCGCCACATATAACACACACCCGCTCTATTCTTTGTGCCATCTTTTTTGTCATGATGATGCCTCCCTTCCCTATTTATATTGTTATTTATATATACGGCTCGGTTTTTTGCTGCTATAGCAAAAAACCGCTCAGTACAGTGCTGTGGGTAGTGCTAGGTGGTACGTACACCTATTTCCACAACGCTGTTCTAAACGGACTTTTAACATACTACGGGCACTACTCCGCTCACTTGTTATTATACTACTCTTCCCGCCATTTGCAAACACACAATAACCTGTTACAATCTCAGCATGTGTAACACACGCAGGCAATCCGGTCTGCGGATAACGTAAACCCGCAATATTTACAAAGACAACAACGTGGGCGCTGCCAATGACGGCGGCGCTTTCGTTTTGCACTGTTACTCAGGTCGAAGCACCTCGAACTTAATGACCCACACCGCCGGATTATCATCCCATGAGCAGGGCCCGTTGATGCTTTCCCATAATCGGGAGTATCCTAATCTTGCATTACCAAAACCATTAAGTCCCTCGGCTCGTGCGTTCTTTTCTGATATATCCTGTAATGGCTCATGGTGGATGCTCAGTATCTTGTACCTGAGCGGAACAATAATTCCAGACGGTTTGGATGCTTCTCCGAGCGGCTCGTAGCCATGCCCATAAATAATACGTGTTTCAATGTCGTAATGTACACCATGATAACCACGCTTTGGCACTACCGCGTAATCCTGTCCGACGCGCCATTTAACACGCCCGCCCGGTGTCAATACAATATGATGATAATTATCGTCATCATTCCAAACCAACCGTTCACCCGGTTTCATAATGCGCCGGGTCTGTGTTTTTGTACCATTCACAATTTCTCGTACCTGTTTGAAGATCATATTCTACTCCTGTTAATTTTCGTTTTGCACCTAGCCCGTGCCTTAACACCTCTCTGCACCGGGCCGGCCCGGCGGGGTAGGTGGGTTATAACTGAAACCCTTTGCCCAATGTTAGTTGCCGGATTCTAAATCCCTTGTAATACACATCGTTCAGGAGGGCATATTTGTAAAATGTCATTTCTATATCATCGTCGACGCTAACCGTGTCAAGCTCTTCGTAGTCACCAAGTGCATTGGATATCGAATCGCTTATAGCATCTTCTGCCTTTTGCCAGCTATCATAAACTCCGATAACAAATGATCTGTACCGGTTATTCGGAGAACGCTTCTCTGTATCAAACAATGCTTCTACTGTGTATGTCTTCGTCATGATGTTCCCTTGCGCTTGCCATTGGATGACTGCGTGTCTGATCGTGCTTTCCCAGCCGCGTCTGTTATCAGGGAATTTTGCGCGGAACGTAACGCCTTGCTGAAATATGAACCGCGCAAACTCAATATCCGCTTCCACCTTCGCTTGCTGTGCTGTTCGTCGGTTCAATAACTCCTGGAACAGCCGGTCAGCTTCCGCTTTTTCTTCTGCTGCTACTACCGTCTCCGCTTGTTGGTAGTGTTCCAACGCGGCCCGCCCGACGGCGGTGATTTGCCAATAGCTTAATCCATTTTGCCGATCAACGCCGCTATTATTCAATAACTCATTCTCAACTAAATCATTTATCTCATTTTGATGGGCTTCAGCATATGGGCAACACGTCGTTATGCACGGGATATAGTCGCCATTATCTTCCATCAAAACAAACTCCAATACCGCCGCCTGCTCTGCTGTCAACTGTGGAGCTTCCGCTTCCTGGCGCTGGTATGCCTGCGTTCTGATGTTGTCCTGCGCCGATTGCACCGATAGCTCTTCGATTCTTTTAGTCAGGCGCTTAACCTCTGCCGCAAATTGTGTCCAATTGTGTGTTTCATCTGTGTTATTGTTCATTTGTGTACCTTCCTTGATTTAAGGCGCTTTAGCCAACGCCATGTGTTAGTGTATGTTGCTAGTGCAAAGCGTGTTAGAAGTCGATATAGGCTGTATCAGGGCATTCGTAGTCGCCCGCCTCTGCTGAATAGTAACCGATTCCGGCGGGCATAAATTGCTGATGTTGCCAGAATGCCCAATTATTTTTGAATGGCTTGTTGCAAGCGGGGCAGGTAATGGGCTGTAATGTGTCGATGTATTCCTGCCATGCCCGCGCCTGGGCTATGCGATAGGTTCTGCCAACGCCGGTGAACGTGTTGCCATAACGGACGTGTGTTTGGTGGTTACGTGGCTTGCGTTCAAAGCGTAGTCGAAACATTACCTCGCCGTCACTGGTGATGGTTACTTTAGGTGTGTAGTTTTTGCATGGGGTTATCGGTACGTGTTCCATTATGATAGCTCCATACAATAGATAGTCACGGTTTTACGATGTGTCACCGGCCCGAATTCGCATGTTGTTTTCTGTATATAGTCGATATATGTACAATTATCTATATCGCTATGAGTTTCGCGGATGCACTGGTAGCCATCCACATATGCTTTTATTTCGTCACAAAACCGAGCTTGCAGCGGGTCTGTATACACTGCCAATGGCTTGCCAACACCGCCAATAATTATATATATCGTCATTATGATTCTCTCCGCTCATCTGCCAAGCACGCCCGGCACAAGCTATACGTGCCGATCTGAGTCAGCCCGACCATTTTCCCACACACGCAACAATGAACTGGCGTGCATTGGTCACATAGCTTGTCAAACGTGGTTTGCGATTTGCCCGTACTGCCGCAGTTGATACATGATTTGTCCCGATTATCTAATAGTACCTGTTCCATTGTTGCCATGATTGTTACCTTTCATTATTGTTGTTACGATTACGAAATTCTTCTCGACGCTGCCGCCCGTTTTCTTCAATACGCGCTTCGTGTACTTGCCATTCATCAACAGTGCCAGCGCCTGTCTTGTTATCCTGTCGTTGGGCGCGGATGTGCTTTAGCTCATCAATATATACATATGGATTAAACCCGCACTCTCTGGCACTGGGATGGTTTATATTGTTCTCAAACCATTCAATGGCTTCATTTATATCCATTCCGCTTTCATCCAAAAATTGCAATGCTACATATCTAAGCCGCCTGGATTGCAGATACCCGCACTGCGATTTGATAAAATTTTTCCAACCTGTTAATGTGAATATAGCGTTCATCGTGTCTCTCCTCTGCTACCGCTCTGCAAAACGCTGGCGGCTTTTAGCTGTTAATGCCCGGCTGTGCTGCTCAGTGCTGGGCTTGTGGTTAGGCAGTTAATGCTGCTCGTGCAATTTCCGTACTTCGCTAAGTGGTTTTGGCTCAAACCACATATCGCGTTCAATCGGCAATCCATATGCGCCGCGTACTGTTTTCAACTCTGATAATGAAAAGTAACCGAGTTCAACTTCAAGCCCTGATACTAATCCGAAAAATATATCTTCGCCGTCGTACTCGGTTGCATACCAAGTCCACGAACTGTCCGGGGTGAAGAACTTGACCTGCACCAGTGCGCCTTCACCCTGCTCATCTGTTGCGTACAATGGCGGCAACTTTTTTAGAATCGCTTTTGTTAAAAGTTTCATGCTGTTTTACTCCTTAGTTGATGTTGCCAGCTTCGTCTTCTAACGCCTAATCCCGACATATAGCCGGGCTTGGTGGGGCAGGCTCAGTAGCGTCCTGACCGGTAGAGGTTATTTCTTTGTCCATTTTTTCACACCATGTTTGTAACAAGTCTTCAATCATAGGATACATCATACGAATTTCTAGCTTGTACCATAAATCAGACCACTTGCCATCATATCCAAATAAATCAGCGATAGCGCAATTCCATTCTGCCTTGAGATGCTGCCACGCTTTTTTGCGACTTGTGAATTTTACACTGCGGTTATTGCTTAACATCCATGAGCTACCGTGCTTGTGTATTGAAGCTCTAATTCCCAACGGTAAGTTGACAAAATAGACTGTGTGTCCCTGTGTTGAAACCGCTTTATTGAACCTCATATCCTTTAGATAATTTTGTTTTTCTTGGTCACGTTCACGGAGCGCGTCCATATCGGCTTTTGCCGCCTCTTCGATCTCTTGTGCTGTGGCTAAATTGAATGCTTTGTCAAAAGCGGTATTGAAATCATCGCGCTCCCAATCGCTGCTAAATTCCCAACTTGTACCACTGCCATATTCCACTTCCCATCCCCATTCTTGCAATAACTCAACTAATTTGCGAGTTTGGTTTTCGTTGCATTGTGTGTTCTCATCGTTGATATAGTTCATTGTTTCTTGTCCTTAGTTGATGTTGCCGATTTCGTCTTCTAACGCCTAATCCCGGCATATAGCCGGGCTTGTGGGTGTGGGGTGGCGGGGTGTTAGTCACTTTCGCTAACATAATTTACATATACGCGATGGTCATTATTTTTCAGAACATAATGGTCGTACATGATTACTGTCCGGTCTTTTGTGGTTAACTTTACTGACGATTGAGTTTGCCCTAATGTTTTGGCAATATGCTTAATTGCCTTGCGTTTGTTTGAGAAAAACTCAGTGGTTATTGCTTGTTGGTCTGTTGTCTGATCTATTATCATCACTGCGTATAACATTGTCATTTCTCCTGCTAAATCTCATCAGTACGTCTGTTTGACGCAGACACCGTTGCCGATGTTTCGACTATGGTTAGCTTAATGCCCATTCCAATACGTTGCAAAAAACGCGCTGGTTACGGGTGCGGAAGGTTTCGTTGCCGTCGGTCACGCTGTATTCAAATGTCACTGCATCAGTGTTGATAACTCGTACTGCCAGGTCATTTACAAACTCAAGTACCCATGCCTGCATTGTTCCCATGCTGCTGTTGGTTTGTACTTCTGATCTCATGCTTTCCACGCTTGCGATTAAGTCCATTATGTTTTATACTCCTGATTAGGTTGATGTATTTTTACGATTGCTCAGGTTACTGCCTGGGCTTTTTGTTTTGTTTATTAGAATTGCTTTGTTGCTGCTAGTTCATAATAATATTCCGCAGATTTCGCCGCGCCATTGGCTTTTTTCTCACACATTGTTTCCATTTTGTCTAATAGATAGCTTGGCTTTTCGCTTCTACATTCTATCAAAAGTTCTTCCCAATAAAAAGCTGATTGTTGGAAACTTCTTGCATGGTGTAAAAGGCGTTGTTTTGTCATGTTCTCATCTCCGTTTTGTTTTGTTTACCTTACATCTATAAGCATACATCATGTGCTATACGTTGTCAAGCAATAAGCATTAAGTAATGATTAAGGTTTTGCAACGTAAATTAATTATCATCTTCATTCGGCGGGTACGGTCTGCGCCCGCCATGCGCTGGCATATCATCCGGCCATACGATTTTGTGCTTCGCTGCCATCAGCGCGAAGGCTTGCCGTGCGAATTCTGTTTTGCTAATTTTTGCTGCTGTGTAAGTCTCGATAATAGCGGCTTCCTGATTGCACGATATACGCACGTTAAATTGCGTTGTCTGGTCGGCCATTATTGCTGTGTCACTCCTTTAGTTGATAATCGGTAAAAAGTGCGCCCGGCATTACACCGGGCTTGTTTGGGTGGTTGGTTAGCTTTCGTTCCATAGCCTCAATTCGTATTTGGCATTTTCTGATTTTCCCATAAGCTCATCGAATTGATGATAAATTCCGCATGGGAAAAAATCAGGGATGGACATTTTTTCTGTATACTCATCAAGATCGTGATTTGTATCTGCTACTGCTGTTTCTAATTTTGATTGATGATTTTCTAACACGTTCGCTCTATGTGGTTTGTTGGCAGTTTTTGATACCATCTCAACAACAAATTCTGATAGAGGGTCTACACGTACTACCAATGGTGTGCCGAAATCATTTTGACCAGTGATGACTGTGATAGTTCCGTCACTGTTGCAACTACTAACCTCAACAAATTCGGGATAATTTAGTGCTGATTCAGGATACCCGCGCCCGGTGGTTTTTACAAGTTCTTCCCAATTGATTTTGACTGTTGATGTCTTGCTCATGATTTTCTCCTGTTTTGGTTACAATTTTGTTTGTTTACCTTATATCTGTAAGTATACATCATGTGCTATACGTTGTCAAGAGATTTACATTAATGTTACATTAGAGCATCAGCAGCAGAATCAAAGAACGCTCACAGTGTCCCGCTTGCTGTGAGCGCCTTTGAGGGAGGGGGAGGGGGTAGGGTTACATTATCGACATATTGTCATACTTCGCATTACGCACGCCGGTCTTCTCTGCGAGTACCTTATCCTCGACAGCAAAGCCATGTATGACTACAGCGACAATGGCCATGGAAGCAAGTATCAGTACACTGGCGCTGGACTCAAGTTCTGGCACAAGTGCAACGACAACCATAAAGACAAGTTCCATTGCAGCCGCCCAAAACTTGCGGCTCTTGAATAGTGCTATATTTGCTGGATTCAGATTATTGATATTCATTCTTTTTTCTCCTCTTTGCCTTCCGGCTTTGTTTCGATAGGTTTCAAATTTGCTACATCGCTTTTAATGGCTGTAATCTCTTTTCTCGTCTCTTCTATTTCACCGCCTAGTTTCTTACTCTCAGATTGGAATATATCAAAATTATTGGCGATGGTCTCAACCCGTGTTTCAAGTCGCAATACCGCATTCAGGATTTTTTTTATATCGTCGCTTTGATCTTCGATAGTGTTATTCATTTGCTGCACATTTCCTTTTTGATCTGCTAATTGTTGGGTCATGGTTTCGATGGTCGGGATAATTGCACCAGGGATACCGCCGATTGCCACAAGTTGTTTTTGATGCTCGATTGATATTGATGATACCATCTGCTCGTATAGAGCGGGCAAATGAGCCGACCCCAGACTTGACCATATTCAGAGCTTCGGTGTTGCGGTCTAACGCTTCTGCCAGCCGTTCGTTGTCTTTGCTATTGTCCTCATCACGTTTTGCCGCGGCATTGGTCTGCAATTCAAATAACTCCAATAATTTTGGGTCGGTTCGTTGACCTAAAAACCTATAGATAATCACTAACGCAAACACGACTACAGAGCCAGCCGTGATGGTTTCGGGTATTGTCCAGCCTTCCATTTTTAGCCCCCGCTTTTTAATTCGTCAATCTGCACCTGCAATACTACCAACAGCCCCGCCACATTTTTGAGTGCTGTTTTTGCACTGGCCAAATCGCTTACATTGGCATCAATATAATCCCGCGCTTGTGCCGGTGTTTTGCCCTGTAGGATATTGCCGGACTCGCTGCTCTCAGCTTCGCTTGCTAACGTGGCCGCCCGTTGTCTATCGCTTATAAAGCTCATGTCGCCGTAACCTCTATATAGTTGCTCATGTAGGATATTGTACCATAAGCGCGGATTTTATACACATCTGCTATGGCTGTCGATAATTGATAATTGCAATCGCCATTTACAACCGGGATTGTGTCCTCGAATTCAATTTCACCGTCGCCGCCAAATACAGTAACTATCGCCTCTATATCGCCATTATCTACAGTTGCGCTAATGACGACGATCTCAATACCATCAGCCGCAATCGTTGTTTTGTCTGTGCCGATGATCGCCTGTAAAAATCCTGCGGCAATAGCATCACCGACAACCTTATCTTGCACGGTTGCTTCCGGCAAATAGCGAATGACGTTCGCCCTGCCCCGTCCCGGATATGACACATCACTAATTGTAACCACAAGTGGGCGGACTAAATTATCTAAATCATTGCCGTGTATTTCCATGTTACCCCCATATCATCCCGCTTGCACCCATCTTGAGCTGCGTTGGGACACCCGCATCACCAAAGATCGTTGCAACCGTTGCCGAGATTACGTATTGTGTTGGATAGAGCGTATGTTTCCCAATCCCGGCATTAAGCGAGATTGCCGCAATGCCTGATGACGATACAGACGATATTGTACCTGAAAATGTACTGATACTATTGGCGTGCTTGGTTAATCCATCTAAAGCGAAATTGCCGTAGACAAAGTTATTCACTGCACCAATTGAGAACCATCCTTTTTGTGGTTCTTTACTGATACAATCGACAAACTCTACAGAATTGTTGGCATCAGCCATCCAATAGTCGGCGGCGACTGTATTTGATGTTGTGCTATCCCGGTCATCCTCAACCACAAATGGACGCTCTACGCGGTTATAGCGGTTGGATACAAAGCGCCGGGCGGGTGCAGCTAGAGGTGACGAACCGCCCGTGCTTACGTCGGCAAATGTAACCGTGCCGCCACCGCCGTCATATGTTCTGATTGTTGCTACTAATCTGTGTGTTGTTGCTCCTGATTTTACATCCACGCCGTCTTGTTGCACAATGGCAGTGGCACGGGTCGTATCATTTGTCCATGCTACAAGCTGCAAAGTCAAACCGCCACTATCGAACAAAAATACGTCATAATTAGTAGCAAGCGCTAATCCAGCATTGGTGATATTAATCTCGGCAAGTGTGAAATATTCCCAGGCGCTGCTGCCATCATATAATGTGATTTGTTCACCATCGTATGGTGTTAAATATAATGTAGTCCCGGTTACATCACTGGTAGTAACTGGAGTCCCACTGGTGAGCGTCAAGCGGCAATCCATCACTGACATATTGACTGTGCCGCTATTGGCATCAACATACGTTTTGACGGCTTGCTCGGTTGGTATAGCGTTGTCACTGTTCCCAGCCAATGTACCATCAATGCTGATTTCATTTGCTGTTGTGCCTGCGGATAATTCCAACGTCCCTGGCACGCTCACATTTTCGGTAGTGCCGAGAATAACCTCGCCTTTCGTGCCGTCAGATGTTGATTGCAACGTAAGATCATCACCAGCAACCGTGCCACCTATTATTGTTTGCCCGCCAGAACGCCCGGCTAAAAGTGCGTATTGTGTATGGTCATCATCGCCAAGCCCAGACATTTCCCCATGATCGGAGACAATGCTCGGCGTTGACATGGTATCAAATTCGCTTAAAATTATGCCAGTTGTTCCCGCGTTTTTCTGGAAAATAAACCTGCCGATTAATTTTCCAGCAAGGACAAGCCTGTCCGGTGCTGTCCCCGGTATGGTGTCATCTGCAAGGCAGGCCGCTTCGGTCACAAATTGCGCCCGGCCATATTGGGCGACTAAATTGCCATCATTCGGCTCAATATACCACCAGATTGAAGCCCAGCGATTGTTAGTCAACGTCGCCAGTATACCGCTATCATTGTCATAGCTATCATTATCCCATTGCGCTTGTGTGGCAACTTTAGTAAAGCCCGAATTGCCGTCACGATAATAAATATCAAACCTGTCCGCGCCAGTTGTGTCTATTGCGGCAATGGAAAACTCTGTCAACCGGTCATAAATTCCGCCCAGCGATAACGTGACATTGCGCGTGCCCGTTTCGCCTAAAATAATACCGCCATCTCTATCATTACGCTTAAATGGTGAGGTCTTATAAAAACGTTCCAGGGCATGTGCGCCGAAATTAGTCACCCGTTGCGGGTTATTGAGAACATGCAGGGTGTCACCCTCATTGACAGTATTGCCAAGCGGAAACTCTGTGTGCATATTCCATGTGTCGGTGTCTTTTAATACAATTTGCGGACTGCCCGAATTGTATTCTACTCCAATATATTTGAAAGTATCGGTAGCTACCGCCTGATTTGATATGCTGCTAAGATCGAAACTATGAAGCGGCTCATCATGGTCATTAGCCTCCCTGATGAAGCCGATTATATCGGTTATGGCAACCTCTTGGCTGCCACCGTCGCTCATCACGCCGCCACTTAAAAGCCCGGTGCTACCATAGTTATCTATATAACCTTGAACATCGTCTATAGTTGCCCCGGACAGTTTGCGGATACTAATCGCGGTTGCATTTTTCGGGGTGTTGACAAACTGTCTGCCATCGCCAAACTCATCAGCTTTGGTAAGTAACGTATGCCCGGTGAACAGGCGGTAAAATCGTATCGGGAAAGCGTCGCTGCTGCGATTATTAAACGCCTCAACAACATCGCCAGTCCAGGTTAGCTCATTGTCTAATAATTGCGCTGTACTTGTCGCGCTCTCAAGCGCGTTAGTAGCAGGGTCAACAAAGACGGCAGCGATAAGATGTTGGGAATTACTATCGCCGTCTGCGGCGGGAATATTACCTGACAAATCGAATAACTCGCCAGCAAAAAAGGCGTGCGTGCCATCGTTTTTTATGTATGATGTAGGCGCAACCCGTATTTCCATTGTAGGCGTCTGCTGTGTTCCCATTGGCAAGGCATAAAACAGGTCGGCATTTTTCATATACACAAATTGACGATAGACACCATTGACGTTTTCGGCGCGTGGGTTACGCCCATCCTCGATAATTGCGCCGCGATCTGTGCCAAGTATGCCAAGCAGCCCGTCATAACGAATGGCAATATAAACTTCTGTACCGACCTGCTCTGAGCCGTCGTAACCGGCCCCGGACAATACCGGGAAGGCACGTCCATATTGTGTGCTGCCATCAGCGTTCGTACCATTGGCAAAACGCACCCAATAATAATGCGACTCGCCACTGACACTGACCGCACCATTTTCATCACCTAGTATGGCCTGTTCCGCGTCCAATTGTGTGCTACGGCGGAAACGACGGCGCATGTCCGACAATTTGCTGTTGGTAGTTGCATCAAGATCAAAGCTCATAAAACAGCCAATCCCTTCAGCCCTGCCAGCGGTGAGGCATACTCAGTCAGGGTAGCGCCGCCGTCGTCAGCACGCCACACACTGGCACTGTCGGCAATGTAAACCTGCTTTGTACTGCGCGGGTTGGCATCTATCCAAATAGCGTTATTAGTCGGGGCAGCGTTGTAATTCCAGTTTTCGCCCAGGTCAACAGAATAGGCGAGTGAGACCGAACCGGCAAAAGACATTAACGCCCAGATAAACGAGGTGTCTTTTTTACTTAGGGTCAAACCGCCGCGGCCGACAACAATACCTGCCCCACCAATGTCAGGGGATATATTAGAGCGCACATTATTCACAATCTTATACAAACCAATCGCGCCGCCGTCCGGGGCAAGTAAGTAATCCTCTTTGGCAAACTTCTGCAATGCTTTGGCATATTGCCCGGCGGTGTCACCCTGGTCAGCATCAAATAGATAAGATGTTCCCGGTATGGCCGCCGCCCTTACCTGTTCATCCCTGGCGACGAATGTCCAACCACCAAAGCCCGTGCCGAGCGAGCCACTGTCCAATGACATTAAGCCGACAGATTGCGCCCCGCCAAAATTGTCACCGTTGTCAGTGCTATAACGTGTCCCGGCAAAATCGGCTAAGGCGGTGCCATCAATACGAATGCCGACAATGTTGCACCGGTTTCCAAAAGATTTCTTAAGCCACCAAGAGGCATGAAATGTTAGTAAATCGCCAGTTAGTGGGAATAACCCAGCGGGAACATTTACAGGCAATGTTTGAGTTAAGCCAAAGTCGCTTTGAACTAGGTGGACACCATCTAGCCCAATCGACTTCCACTTTTCAGGTGCAGAAGCACTGCTGACAGTAATCTGCTCCACTGTCATCTGTATTGCGGACATTGTTAGCCCCGGTGGTGTTGCTAATTCGATATCGCATACCGGACGATCATTGCCATCGTCTTGTCCAAGATATTTATCATTATCTGCATCATAAAAACCTCGTGCGCTAATCACAGGCGCGAAGTGTGTCCCTGGCTCATCCGAGGGTAATAAGTCAGGGTTGCCATCGCCGGTGAGGTCGCGCCCTCCGCCCGATAACAGTGTTACTGGATAACCGCCAGCGGGGGCACTTGTCTGGAACTTACCATAAATAATAACGTCGCCAGCACCAGTGGGTGCAACCTGGGTTGCCAGCATATCGGTGATAGTCGTCTCCTGCCAATAAGCCAATGTGCCAACACCTTTGTTGTAATAGACGCGAGTGTCAGGGTCATTAATATCTTCGTTGTGAGCAATGACATAACCGCCCTCACCGGAATCGCTGAACCTGTCCCAAGCGAACTGCTGTATCTTGTGACCT
>SDBU01002445.1_pt1 | contig 24651 bp, 20 predicted proteins | sample 2277071 | NCBI WGS metagenome assembly SDBU01 (sample SAMN10397929, study PRJNA504765) | marine sediment metagenome | isolation source: marine sediment core GS08_GC12, 126 cmbsf | place: Arctic Ocean: Gakkel Ridge, Loki's castle | collected 2008
GGCACAGTCATGAAAGTCTACCACAGAAGGAGCATTTTGTCACCTCCGACCCTGTCTAGTCCAACTTTTCAGTTGTTAAGGTGCGAAATATAGGCTAAGCATGGAGGATGAGAATCTGAGCGAGTTTCTACTGGCAGGATTCACCAATGCTTTGAGTACAAATAACACCTTTTGCATGTATGACGCTCACAAGCTTCACCTAGAGTCGGCCTTCAGCAGACATGCTTTCTGGCCTCCCAATGTCCCGGCTGAGATCAATGTTTGGGGTATTGGTGGCATGGGGCGTGGGCCTGTGCGCAACTTCCTCGTACAGGTGATGAAGGCTAAAAAGTACGCACAGCGACCGTATGAGATGCTGACCACTGATGATGATGGCCTGCGAAACAGACTTATAGACCAGCTTGGATCAGATGTCGCAAAGTTGGTCAAGAGAAACCGGGTTTTCCTGCCCATTGAGATCATCGGCACCCCGGCCGCCAACTTCCATGCCCTGGCCGACGGCGACGGAACGAGCCTCTTGCGCTGCCAGACGGCTGAGGACCTGTCTTTCGTGCCCGAGGCCAGCGTGGACGCGGTCATCACCGACCCACCTTACTACTCCAACGTCATGTACGCCGAACTGTCCGATTTCTTCTACGTCTGGCTGCGCCTGGGACTCAAGGACCGCTACCCTGAGGCCTTTGGCTCACCCTACGCCCCCAAGGGTTGGGAGATTGTGGTCAACAAGAAGCAGGGCAAGAACGAGCAGTTCTTCCTCTCTGGCCTGGCCCGCGTCTTCCGGGAATGTCGCCGCGTCCTCAAGGACGATGGCATCATGGCCTTCACCTTCCACCACGCCGAGGCCGACGCCTGGGCCGATGTGCTGCAAGCTCTGCTCGATGCCAGTTTCTACGTCGTCGCTGTCTACCCCGTCTTTTCCGAGATGCGTACCTCAGGCCACATCCGAGGCAAACGAGCCCGCACCTTCGACACCATCGTCGTGGCCCGCAAAAAGACGCCAGCCACCGAGCGGGGCGAGATCTCCTGGGAACGGCTCAAGGACGAGGTCTACCGCAGGGCTACCGAGTCCATCGAAGTGGTGCGCCACACTCACCCCCAGCTTATGGAAGACTACCTGCCCGACGTGGAGACCATCGTCTTCGGCAAGTGCCTGGAGGTCTACTCCCAACACTCCCTGGTGACCGATGAGCATGGCGAGACCCTCACGGCGCAGGAGGCCACGCGGGAGATCCACGGCCTGCTGGGGGCGCTCCTGGCCGGCGAGGACGAGGTGGATGCCGACCCGGTGAGCACCATCTTTGCCGTGCGCCTCTCCGGACAGTCGAGCCTCTCCTTCGACGAACTGCAAAAGATGCTCCAGCCTCGTGGCCTGAACCCCGACGCCTTTGTCGAGGCCAACCTGCTGCGCCCCAGCCGGGGGCGGTACAGGCCGGTGCCGGTTGACAAGCGGGGCGAGGAGATTGCTCAGAAGGGGAAGTACTGCTACGACCTGGACATCGTGGACCACGTCTACTATCTGGTCGTGCGACCAGGATGGGCACGATGCGTACATATCGTGGCCCAAAGAAGGATCGCTGATGGAGTACTACCAAAGTGACCAACACTGAGTAGGCCCTGTGGTGTCCAGGTGTCCCTACCAAGACGTGCGTTTCTGGTAACGGAGGGGTGCGAAGCTCTTGGGACAACGGCCACAGCCTGCCAGCCTCAAGGCGGGTGCGGCCTAGGGAAGGGTCAGAGGGTTGAACACATGTGAAGGGCTGTACATCTCGTAAAGCAGGAACGGCCAAAGAGGCTGATAGGCCGTGACCAAAAAGGTGCGTGGGGCGGACTGACAGTAGCACCGGGCTGGCAGCGACACCCGTAGGCCCCACCGGGAGATAGGCCCCAACCGGACTGGCTCGCATCTCCACAGTTGTCAACTGGGTAAGCCCGATGCATCCCACGCGAGTGGTATCCTGGCCGTAAGGAAAGGGGATGGTGTAGCGGGTAGAGGAAGTTGGAAAAAGCGAAGGCTATCCTGTAATGGGATGGATAGGGGTTGAGCCATGGAGCAACATCACCCCACGCGAAAGCGGGCAGACTTCCAACGGGTCTTTCTTTACGAGAGAACTTGGCAAACCGACTAAGGCAGCAAAGCAGATGACGGCAAAGCAACAACTTGCTGGTGCGGCTACCCACAGGGTGGTAGACTGGCACGCCATTGACTGGCAGAAAGTCCACCAGAACGTGCGTCGGCTCCAAGCGCGTATCGTAAAGGCAACGCAGGAAGGCAGATGGGGCAAGGTGAAAGCCCTTCAACGTCTGCTGACCCACTCGTTCAGCGGCAGAGCTCTTGCCGTACGACGAGTGACGGGAAACCAGGGCAAACGGACACCTGGGGTAGACGGGGAAACCTGGAACACTCCGAAGAAGAAAGCAACGGCCATACGAACGCTTAGGCAGCGGGGCTACCGCCCCCAACCGTTGCAGCGGGTGTACATTCCGAAAAGCAGTGGCAAGATGCGCTCTCTCGGTATCCCGACGATGAAGGATCGGGCGATGCAAGCCCTCTATCTGCTCGCACTCGCCCCTATCGCCGAAACAACCGCCGACTTCAACTCGTACGGGTTCCGCACCCAGCGAGCCACAGCGGACGCTATCGAGCAATGCTTTAACGTCTTAGCCAAGAAGCAGGCCGCGCAATGGGTGTTGGAAGGCGACATCAAAGCATGTTTCGACAGGATCAGCCACGACTGGTTATTGGTACATATCCCGATGGACAAAACCATTCTCCAGAAATGGCTGAAGGCCGGGTTCATGGACAGGCATGTCCTCCATCCGACGGAAGAAGGCACTCCACAAGGGGGCATTATCTCCCCGGTGTTGGCGAACATGACTCTGGATGGACTAGAACGGACGCTGCGGGAAGCGTTTCCCAAGACGACCCGCACAGGCCAGAGCTGCAAAGTCAACCTGGTCAGGTATGCAGATGACTTCATCATTACGGGCGGTACAAAAGAACTGCTAGAAGCTGAAGTCAAGCCCCTGGTGGAGCAATTCTTGAGCGAGCGAGGCTTGGAACTCTCGCAAGAGAAGACCTGCATTACGTTCATCGAGGACGGCTTTGATTTTCTCGGACAGAATGTACGTAAGTACAACGGCAAGTTGCTCATCAAGCCATCCCGCAGGAACGTGAGAGCATTCCTGGGGAAAGTCCGCGCCATCGTAAAGGCCAACAAGCAGGCCACACCAGGGCACTTGATAGTACAACTCAACCCCATAATTCGGGGATGGGCCAGCTATCACCGACATGTGGTCAGCAAGAAAATCTTTCAAAGAGTAGACTACGCTATCTTCAGAACGGTGTGGCAATGGGCCAGAAGAAGGCATTCCAACAAAGGTGCTCGATGGGTAAGAAACAAGTACTTCAAAACTGTTGGCACCCAACATTGGGTATTCTACGGCGAGATAGCAAAGCCCAAAGGGGAGACTCAGGAGGTTCGGCTATTCACAGCAGCCAAAATGCCAATCAAACGGCACATCAAAATCAAAGGGCAAGCCAACCCCTACGACCCTCGATGGGAAATCTACTTCGAAGAACGCCTCGGCGTGAAAATGGCAAACACCCTAAAGGGGAGACGCAAGCTGCTGTACTTGTGGAGAGAGCAAAACGGCATCTGCCCCGTCTGCAACCAAAAGCTCACCGAACTAACCAAGTGGCACAATCACCACATCGTGAAGCGAACGCAAGGCGGCGGCGAGGAAGCAGATAACCGAGTGCTTCTCCACTCAAACTGCCACAGACAAGTCCATAGTCAGGGTATAACCGTTGCGAAACCGCGTCCCGCAAGGGGCGTTTGAAAGGCTTGAGCCGTGTGAAGGGAGACTTTCATGCACGGTTCTTAGGGGGCGGGGCGGCGGTAACGCCGCCCTGCTACCCGACAAGAAAGGCAAGGTCTACCCCCGCCGCAACGTGCCAGATCTGCCGTCCAACCGCGACTGGAACGACCTGCTCCAGTGTGGTCAGAGCCTGGCATCGGCCCTATTCAAGCGCACCGGCGACGAGACCTACAAGAAAGTGCGGCGGACGTTGGAGCGGCTGGGGAGAGATGTGGCCGAAGGAGAGGCGAAGCAAAGGAGGCTACCTGGCTGGGAACAATAGGAGAGGCGGAGGGATGACCTAACGGACAACTTGGACGATCGAGAGGCTGAGATCAGCCATAGTAGCGCACCGATACCTCGTTCACGAAAGGCCAAGTGGGTATCGTGGCATGCACCTTCGACGAGCCGAATGTCCACATTCACTTCCACAGTTTGAGAACATGGTCCGTAGGCTGAAATTCAGAACGGTGAAGGGAGTCAACCAATGCAAAGCAGTGTTCAAGGTGATATCCAGGTTTTCGATAGCCAACGGCAAATCGAAACCCTCGAACGTCGCCATTTAGTTGGCGTCCAGCCGCCAGTGACTCCCATCTGGGGGCAACTAGACGCTACTCAGTGGGTCAGAGTGCTTGGCTTGGCCCGCTTGTGGGAAGAGGAGGGGGGAACAGGCTTCGAACCGTACATGGAGGACCTGGTCATCGGCTACTACGGCCGGGGGCTCACCTTCGCTTACCTTATCTTGGGGCAGCGGGATGGGGTCAGCGTCTACATGGGACTCCAGGACAGCCAGACCCAGGGCCTCTTGACCATGACTCTGCGGGGCACGTTTCCCGCGATCGAGCTGGACGAAGTCCCTGTGGAAAAGCTCGGATCGTCTCTGCGGAGCACCAGTCTCTTCAACCACACGGGTCGCCTGACTGGCGTGCCGACACTTAAGGCCAGGCGTCCGACTGGCACAGACAAAGTCCCGTCCCCAGCCAAGGGCGGTGTGCAGCAGATCGCGCGGCTGCTGCGGGGCCTATATGGTGAAAAATGGGGCTACTTCGTCCTAGCGCGACCGGTGGACGAGGCGATCATCGTGCACATAGTCCAACAGAGCCTGGAGCAAATCAATTACGTCTCGGCGCTAGTCAAGAAACACATACAAATCGCCCCGGGCACCACCCTTGAGCGGACAGACCGCGAGGCACAGCACTGCATGGAACTACTGGAAAAGAACCTGGAACGCCTCAACCTGGGCAAGGCTGAAGGGATGTGGCAGGTAGAAGCCTACTTCTTCGCCTCGGAAGAGTCCACCCTGGACGCGGCCAAAGCGCTCCTCAAGTCGATCTTCGCCGGCAAGGACTCTGTGCCTGATCCCTTGCGCACCTTCAAATGCTCCCGCCAGGTAGGCGCGTCACCAGGACGCGACCCTTTCATCACCCTCATGAACTCCCGTGAATTGTCCACCATCACCCAGTTGCCCAAAGAAGCGTTGGATAAGACATTGAAGCCAACCGAGTGGGAGCCCCACATTCTCTTTAATCCTATCTTCAGTGGGCTGGACTTTCAGGTAGAAGATGATCTGTGCTTTGTCTTGATGCCTTTTGGGTCTGAGAGCCTGGAGGCTGTATACCAGGATTTCGTCAAGCCGACCGTCGAACGTGCAGGCTTGCGCTGCGTGAGAGCCGATGACATCTTCGGCGTCAATGTTATCATTGAGGATATTTGGGCGGGTATCAACCGGGCCCGTTTCGTCATCGCGGAGCTTACGGGTAAGAACCCCAATGTGTTTTATGAAGTGGGTATTTGCCATACCGTTGGCAAGGACGTTATCTTCCTGGCCCAATCTGTGGAGGATGTTCCTTTTGACTTGCGTCATCTTCGCGTTCTGCTATACGACTATACCCCACGCGGCTGTCAGCGACTGGCGGAAGCTTTATACAAGACCGTTCTTGCCGTGATGGGCAGAGCACTTGGACCCATCACATAATTGAGGACGTTAGCATGGAAATCCCTGACATCTATGTGACCTCGCGTCCCGCTTTCGAGGACGCCCTGCAATTTATGATCCCTCGCAACGCCCGGGCCTTCGCCCAGGCACCACGGCTCAAAGTGCTGGACTTCCTGGCCCAGCTTCAGGCCAGAACGCGCCTCGATTTTCCCCTGGTCGTGGAGGGCCTGGACGACCTGCTGTTCTACGTACTGCCCGAGGAACGCGAAGCCGTGTTGCAGCGCCTTCGCGAGCTAATGGTCTTGCGCCTGTCGCAGAACCCTCGCGCCTGGGTTGTTTTCGTTCTGCGCAACGCCAACCTGACGGAGCGAGAACTGCCGCGCATAGTGGAGTTAGTGCGTGGCCGAGAACGCATCCCCCTGCACTCCGCCTTCCCCACCAGCCGCTGGCACATGGATGAGACGACGCATGGGAAGCGGTATTTGAGAGTGGGAGGTCTGGGATCGTAGGGGATAGCGATCTTCCCCAGGCGTGTTTTTGACGCGTGATTTGCAGAGGGATGAAAGAGAAAAAGCCACTTGCGTCAATTGCAATTGAACTAAACCGCCTTGAAGCCCTGCAGCCGAGACGGGCAGGGCCTTTGCTATTCTATTCAGCAGGAAACGGATTGATCAATGCAAAAACAAATGATCTCCCTCTACGTCAATGGCTCCCCCCATCAAGTCGAGATCGGCCCCAAAACCACCCTGCTTGAGGTGCTGCGGGACGAACTGCACCTCACGGGGACCAAGAACGGCTGCGGCCAGGGACACTGTGGGAGCTGCACGGTCATCGTGGATGGCAAGGCGGTGCGCTCCTGCATCTACAAGGCCAACCGCGCCGACGGAGCACGGGTGGAAACTGTCGAGGGGTTAGCAGAAGACGGCGAACTGCATCCGCTGCAGCGGGCTTTCATCGAGCACGGGGCGGTGCAGTGCGGCTTCTGCACGCCGGGGATGATCATGGCCGCCAAAGCCCTGCTCGACGCCAATCCCCGTCCCAGCGACGAGGAGATCAAGGACGCGCTTAAACGCAATCTCTGCCGCTGCACGGGCTACACTCGAATCATTCAGGCGATTCGGGGGGCGGCGGAAGGCACGCCACCGCAGCTCCCGGCGACGGAAAACCCGCTGGCTGCTGTTGGACGCCCCGTTCCTCGTCCCGACGCCGGGGCTAAGGTCACGGGCCGGGCGATCTTTGCCGCCGACCTCTACTTCGAGGGGATGCTGCACGCCAGGGTGCTGCGCAGCGAGTATCCCCACGCTCGTGTCCTGCGGGTGGACACGAGCAGGGCCCAGGCTCTGCCCGGCGTGGCCGCGGTCCTCACCGCCGAGGATGTCCCCGGCGCTAAGAACCACGGCATCGTCATACCCGATTGGCCGGTGCTGGCCTACGATAAGGTGCGCTACGTGGGCGACGCCATCGCCCTGGTCGCCGCCGAGACGGAGGAGATTGCTGCTCAGGCGCTGGAGCTGATCGAGGTGGACTACGAGCCGCTGCCGGTGGTGACTTCCCCCCAGCAGGCGCTGGCTCCTGATGCTCCCCTGGTGCACGACGGTGGCAACCTCCTCAAGCACATCCAGGTGCGCAAAGGCGACGTGGAGCAGGCTCTCGCCAAGGCGGACGTCATCGTGGAGAGGGAGTATCGAACGCCCAGGCAAGAGCACGCCTTCATGGAGCCCGAGGCGGGGGTGGCTACGATTGACGAGGAGGGGAAGATCACCGTCTATGTGGGATCCCAGATTCCCTTCGCCGACCGCCGCCAGATCGCCGCCAGCCTGGCCATCCCGGAGGAGAAGGTGCGGGTGAAAGCTACCCAGGTGGGCGGGGCTTTCGGCGGCAAAGAGGACATCTCCGTCCAGATCCACGCGGCGCTCCTGGCCCAGGCCACCGGCCGCCCGGTCAAGCTGGTCTTCACCCGCCAGGAATCGCTGATCGTCCACCCCAAGCGCCACGCCACCACCATCCGCCTGAAGACGGCGGCCACCAGCGATGGCAAGCTCACCGCAGTCCAGGCCGAGATATACGGCGATGCCGGGGCCTACGCCAGTCTCAGCGAGCACGTGATGACCCGCGCCGCCACTCACGCCACGGGGCCTTACGATGTGCCCAACGTCGAAATCGTCTGCTACGCCGCCTACACCAACAACGTGCCCGCTGGCGCCTTCCGCGGATTTGGCGTGCCCCAGTCGGCCTTTGCGGTGGAGAGCCAGATGGACATCCTGGCGGAGAAGCTCAATCTCTCGCCGTTTGAGATACGGCGGAAAAACGCCCTGCGGGTAGGATCGGTCACGGCGACGGGCCAGGTGCTCAGGGAAAGCGTGGGGCTGTTGGAGACCATAAACAGAGTGGAAGAGGAAATGGAGAAACGTGAAACGTCAAACGTGAAACGTCAAGCCTTGAACTCGAAACTCCAAAGAGCTTGGGGCGTTGCTTGTGCTTACAAGAACGTGGGCTTGGGCGGCGGGGCGGCGGACGCTGCTGGCGCTGAGGTGGAGCTTACCGACGATGGGCGGGCCGTGGTGCGAGCCGGCGCGGCCGAGATGGGGCAGGGGCTGGTGGGGGTGTTGGCCCTGGTGGCGGCCGAAGAGCTGGGGCTGTCCTACGATTCGGTGGAGGTCATCGTAGCCGACACGGATCAGACCCTCGACGGCGGCCCCACCACCGCCTCACGCCAGAGCTTCATCACCGGCAACGCCGCCCGCCTGGCGGCCCAGAGAGTGCGGGAGACTTTGGCCCAGGTCGCCGCTGAGGAATTGGATGCTCCGCCCGACAGCCTGGTTTTCGAGGATGGACGCATCCACGCTTTTCGCTACAAAGTGGCGTCCTCGCCACGTCTGGTGCGGCACAAAACGGGGCGAGGACGCCCCTCTGTAGCAAACGGCCCCTCTGTAGCAAATAGAGAGACTTCCCTCGCTGAGAAATCCATCTCTCTAGCCGAGGCTGTGGCCCTCGCCAAAAGGGAGGGGCGCGAAGTGCGGGCCTCGGTTGTTTACGAGGCCCCTGAGACCGTCCCCCTGGGCGAGGTCGGCGACATGCACTTCGCCTTCGGCTATGCCACCCAGGCCGCCCTGGTGGAGGTGGACACCAACACCGGCCAGGTGGAGGTGCTCAAGGTCATCGCGGCCCACGACGTGGGGAGGGCTCTCAATCCTTTGGCTGTGGCCGGCCAGATCGAAGGTGGGGTGGTGATGGGCCTGGGTCTCGCCTTGCAGGAGGAGTTCGTGATGGAAGGGGGCGTTCCCAGGAGCACTTCCCTGGCCAAGTACAAAATACCCTCCATTGAGCGCACCCCGGAGATCGTGCCCATTATCGTGGAGGACAAGTCGTCCGCAGGGCCGTTCGGAGCCAAGGGGATAGGGGAGATACCCTCTATTCCCACCGCGCCAGCCATCATCAACGCCATCTACAACGCCACTGGTGTCCGCATCTACAGCCTGCCGGCCACGCCGAAGAGGGTGTTGGCGGCTTTAGAACACGGAGGCGTGAAATTGTGACTACCCAGGCATATCCGGAGAACGCGGGAACACGGAAGCACGGAGAGCATGGAAGCACGGAAGCACGGAAGTTCCGTGACTCCGTACCTTCCGTGATTCCGTGTTCCAAACTCTAACGGGGATTGCTTCGGCACTCTGCTCCTACTCAGAAACTTCCCTGTCATTGCGAGCCGCAGGCGAAGCAATCTCCACGTAGACGGCATCAATTGCTTGGTGTGATAACAAGTATGAAGAGCTATGTGGCGGAAGAGACAATCAATCTGAGGGACCCTGCCAGCACCCGAGCCAGAACACCCCTGCTCGTCGCTCATCGGGGAGGCGTAATCGCGCCCGATGCTCCAGAGAACTCGTTGGCCGCTATTCGGTTGGCAGCAAGGCAGGGTTATGATATGGTAGAGCTGGACGTCAGAGAAGCGAAGGACAGGGAGCCAGTTCTGTTCCATGGTTTCGGTGGAAGCAGCCTGTTTAGGGACTGTGGCATTGAACAGGACGTCGGAAACCTGACCAGCGAGGAACTGACAGCGATCTACTATCGGGCTAGCAATGAGCACATCGCTACCTTGGCTCAAGCCTCGGCGTTGTGCCAGTCCCTGAACCTGGGGGTGATGTTAGATATCAAGTCTGGTGCACCCTCTGAGACATTCCTCCAGCGGATCGCCGAACTGTTGGAGGCACATCAACTTGGCTCTGCGACCGTCACCATCTCGTATCACCCGCTCGTCAGGGAGTATCTAGCGGATCTAGTGATACTTCCAGTTTCGGAGCGAGATTATTAGCGAGTGTGTAGCGGTGAAACGCTTTCGTTGCGGGGACAATACTGGTTCGGCTGGGCGTTGAGGCTGCCTGGTGCGGCGGTGGAATTGCTTCAACGGAACGGCGCTTTCGTCATCCCCGCCCTCAACAGCTTTCACTATCCAGCCCATGCGCGTTACGAGCTAGCGTATCAGGACGCCGAGCGTCTCCTTGCGGCAAGCGTGGATGGGTTCCAGATTGATTCTGTGTACGGGGACATCTTTCTGAAATCGGGTGGGGAATGAGACGTTTCAAGGGGTACATCTTTGATCTGGACGGCACGATCTACCTGGGCGAGCGGGCCATCCCCGGCGCGCCGGAGACGGTGCGCCGCCTGCGCCAGGCTGGCTGCCGCGTGACGTTCGTATCCAACAAGCCGCTGCAGCCCAGGGAACGCTACGCCGAGAAGCTCACCCGCCTGGGCATCTCCACCGAGCCCGCCGACGTGCTCACCTCCGGCCACGTGCTGGGCCGCTGGCTCGCTGCCCAGGCCCCCGGCGCGCGCGTGTTCGTGGTCGGCGAGCCGCCACTGCTGGCTGAACTGGCCGCTTTTGGTCTCCAGATCACCAACGGCACCCAGCACAGCGAGGAGGCGGACTTCATCGTGGCCGCCTTCGACCGCACCTTCGACTATCGCAAACTGAACACCGCCTTCCAGGCCATTCGGCGAGGGGCGCGTTTCGTGGCCACCAACGCCGACCGCACCTGCCCCGTCGAAGGGGGCGAGATCCCCGACGCGGCGGCCGTCATCGGGGCCATTGAGGGCTGCACGGGCAAAAAGGTGGAGTTGGTCGCTGGCAAACCGTCGGCCCTCATCATCGAGGCGGGGCTGGCGCGCATGGGCGGTCTGTCGCCGGAGCAATGCCTGGTGGTCGGCGACCGGCTGGAGACCGACGTGGTCATGGCCCAGCGAGCGGGGGCCGCTTCGGCCGTCGTCCTCACCGGCGTCACCCGGCGCGAGCACCTTGCCCATTCGGCCATTCAGCCGGACTACGTGCTGGAAAGCGTGGCCGACATCTGTCCCGTCTTATAAAGGCGAGGCATCCCATCATGCACATCTATCTGGACGAATCCGGCAATCCTGCACCGCTCTCTCGCCCGGCGGCGACCCGGCATTTCGCTCTGGCAGCCATCGTCATTCCTGACAGAGGGGAAGTCGAACGCGCCATTCAGGTGTTACGGCAGCAGCTTGGCTTCGACAAAGAGTTCAAATCTCACAAAACACCCGTTGGTACTCGGATCAGGCTGTTGAAGGTGGCCAAGTCGCTTGGGTTGTCCTTTGATGTCATGGTTGTGGATAAAGAGTCCCTCTGTCCCGAATGGCAGAAGCGGAGAGGGTTGGACCTGTTCCAGGCCATGGCAGAGGAGCTGTTGGCAGCAGTAGTCCGTGATCTCAAGAACGCGACTCTTGTGATAGATGAAGTAGATAAGCGGCAAACAGAAACTCTGAAAAGGGCTGTGCGAGCGAGGGTCAATCCGCCTCGGCCAAGCAAAGAGAATCCTAAGCGGATCAAGAAGGTGCGGGGCCACAACTCGCGGCAGGACGATCTGCTTCAGTTGGCTGATGTGGTAGTTGGGTCAGTCTTTCGCGCCAAGGAGCGGGGGGATCAGCGGTGCTTTGAGGTGATCGAATCGCTCATACGGTGGCATAAGTTCAGCGGGGAAAAATAAAGCTGGGATCGTTGGCCGGGGCTAGGTCTGACTGAGTCAGACACAGAGGCGCACAGCGCTTTTTCACCCCGCGATCCCATCTGCTTGTACTATACCACAGATGGCCGGAATTGTCAAACCGGAGGGTAGAGGGCTTGCGCAGCGGAAGAATTTCATACATTCATCTCATAAATCAACCGCAGCCCCTTGAGGGTGATCCATGGATCCACGAACTGGATGACGTCGGTCTCCTGGGCGATGATCTCGGCCAGACCGCCAGTGGCGATGACCTTCATGTCGGGGCCTAGCTCCTGCCGGAAACGGGCCACCATGCCTTCCACCAAGCCCACGTAGCCAAATAGGACACCCGATTGTATGGCCTGCACGTTGTTGGAACCGATCGCTTTGGGCGGGCGCGTCAGGTCAGTGCGCGGCAGCTTGGCTGTGCGGGCGAAGAGGGCCTCCATGGCGATGACGATGCCCGGCGCGATGGCCCCCCCCAGGTAGTCCCCTTCTGCTGATACCGCATCGAAGATGGTAGCCGTGCCGAAGTCCACCACACACACCGGCCCCCCGTGCAACTTATGAGCGGCCACCGCATTGGCTACCCTATCGGCTCCCACGTCGCGGGGGTTGTCATAGCGAATGTGCACCCCGGTACGCACCCCGGCATCCAATACCAGGGGGTTGCAGTCGAAGTAGTCCTCGCTCAGGCTGACGAAGGTTCCCGTCAAGGGCGGCACGACGCTGGCAATGGCGATGCCATCTACGTCGCCGACGCCGTATCCCCGGTGGCTGAAGAGTCCCATAATAAGAATGGCGTACTCATCGGCTAGGCGTTGGTGGTCAGTAGCGATCCGCCAATGGGCCGCCAGCTCTTCCCCCCGATACAGCCCCAGCACGATGTTGGTGTTGCCAATGTCAATACACAGCAGCATGGTTCATCCTCCTGCAAGCCGCATGGGACGCAGATTAACGCAGATTTTCGCAGATTTTCCCCTTTTCATCCTTCCTGCTTCCTGCCTCTTGCCTCGAATTTTGGATTTTGAACTTTGAGCTTTGAGCTTTGAAGTTCAACGGCGCGGATCCAGGTAATCCCGCAGCCCGTCCCCCAGAAAATTGAACCCCAGGACGGTGAGGGCGATGGCCAGGCCCGGAAAGATAGCCAGCCAGGGCCCTCGGTCCATGAACAGCCGCGCCTCCTCCAGCATCTTCCCCCAACTGGGCAGCGGCGGCTGGGTGCCTAGCCCCAGATAGCTCAACGAGGCCTCGGCCAGGATGGCGGTGGCGAAGCTCACGCTGGCCTGCACCAGCAGCGGGGCCAGGCTGTTGGGCAGGATGTGGCGCCACAGGATGTGGAGATCGGTCCCGCCCACGGCCCGCGCCGCCTCGACATAACCCTCCCCCCGCACCGCCAGCACCGAAGCCCGGGTCAGACGGGCGAAGACCGGGATGTTCACCACCCCGATGGCCAGCATGGCGTTGAGATGCCCCGGCCCCAGCGCTCCGACCACAGCGATGGCCAGCAGGATGGCGGGGAAGGCGAACAGAGCGTCCATCAGCCGCATCAGCGCCTCGCCCAGCCGCCCGCTGTAGAAGCCGGCTACTGTCCCGATGACCACTCCTCCCCCAAGCCCGATTCCCACCGCCACCACTCCCACGCTGAGGGCGATTCCCGCCCCGCCCATCACCCGGCTCAGAATATCCCGCCCGTACTGATCGGTGCCGAAGAGATGGATCGCACTTGGCGGCCGAAGCCGGGCAGCGATGTCCATGGTCGTTGGATCGTGGGGAGTGGCGAAACGGCCCAGCACGGCTATCGCCGCCATTGCCAGGACGATGACTCCGCCCCCCACCAGAAGCGGGCCGACGCGCCGCCAACGTCTCTCAGCGACCATGATTGTTCTCCGTGGAAGGATGGGACGCAGATGCCGCTTCGCTTACCCGCAGATTTTCGCAGATTTTTTTCTTTTCATCTGTGTTCATCTGTGTAAATCTGTGTCCTGCTCAGCGAGATGCGCGGGTCGAGCCAGGTGTAGGCCATGTCTACCAGGAAGTTGATGCCCACCACCAGGACGGCGATGAACAGCACTAGTCCCTGGATCAGGGGGAGGTCGCGGTTGTTGATGGCGAAGAGCACCAGTCGGCCCAGGCCCGGCAGGGCAAAGACCTGCTCGATGACGATGCTCCCTCCCAGGAGGAACCCCAGTTGCAGGCCCAGCAGGGTCACGGTTGGGATGAGGGCGTTCCGCAGAACATGGCGGACGATCACCTGCTGTTCGGAGAGGCCCTTGGCGCGGGCGGTGCGGATGTGATCGCTGGCCAGCTCTTCCAGCATCGAGGCCCGCACCAAGCGGGCCAGCACCCCGGCCACCGGCAGCCCCAGTGCCAGGACGGGCATGGCCAGGCTACGCAGTGCGCCCAGCGGATTCTCCCCCCAGGGCACGTACCCGCCCGAAGGCAGCCACCGCCAGCTCAGGGCGAAGAGCAGGATGAGGAGGATGCCGATCCAGAAGGAGGGCAGGGCCAGCCCCGCCTGGGCGAAGACCAGCACCCCGTAGTCGAGCGCGCTGTGTTGGCGGACGGAGGCCAGGACGCCCAGCGGCACGGCCACGAGCACGGCCAGGGCCAGGGATAGGATGGCCAGCGAGAGAGTGACCGGCAGCCGCCCGGCGATGAGAGTGGTCACCGGCCGGCCGTGCCGCAGCGAGACCCCCAGGTCACCGCGCAGCACCCCACCCAGCCAACTCAGGTATTGCAGGGGCAGCGGGCGATCCAGACCCAATTGGGCCCGCAGGTCAGCCAGCGCCTCTGGCGAAGCCTCGGTGCCCAGGATGAGCTGAGCCGGATCCCCCGGCGCCACCTGCACCACCACAAACGTCACCACCGAGATCAGCAACAACGTGAGCAGGAAAGACGGCAAGCGTCGCATCCCCAATATCCAATCTCCAATATCCAATATCCAATCTCTAATCTCTAATCCAAACCATCCGCAAGTCGTAGATGTCAACAGGATAAAGTTGCCACCCCTGCACCTCCTCTCGCAGCCCCACCGACGAGAGCGGGGCCAGGAGATAGACGGCCACCGCGTCGTCGGCCAGCATCTGCTGCATCTCGGTGTAGATCTCCTGGCGGCGCGCCGCGTCGGTGCTGACTGCCCCCTCCTTGGACAGCTCATCGTAGCGGGGGTTGGCGTAGTTCATGTAATCCTCTGATCGGTCGCTGACGTAGCGATTGAGGAAGGGGTCGGGGTCGAGCCGGCCGGTGTGGCCCAGGGTGGTAAGGGCGTAGTCCCGGCCGTAGTACACCTGGTCCAGGTAAGTGGCCCACTCGATGGTCTCCAGCTTGGCCTTGATGCCCACCTTGGCCAATTGGTCGGCGATGACCTCTCCGTTGCGGATGTGGAAATCGTAGGGCTGGGGCAGGGCGATGGTGGTCTCGAAGCCGTCGGGATAGCCGGCCTCGGCCAGGAGAGCCTTGGCCTTGTCGGTGTCGTAGGGATAGCGATCGGCCAGATCCACGTAGAAGTGGCTGGCCGGCGGCATGTGGCTACCGATGGGCACTCCGGTCCCCCACTGAGCCCCCTCGATCACCGCCTGCTTGTCAATGGCGTAATTGATGGCCTGGCGCACCCGCAGGTCGTCGAAGGGGGGGCGGGTGTTGTTGATGGCCAGCAATTGGATGCCGTTGAAGGGCTGCTGGATCACTTTGATGTCGGACTCATCTTGGAGGCCGGCGATCTCCTGGGCCGGCACCTCGGGCACCACATCCACCTCGCCGGTCTTCAGGCTGATCAGCCGGGCGGGTGGGTCGGTGATCACCCGGAATGTGACTTCGTCCAGGTAGGGTGTGTCCGGCCGAAAGTAGTTGTCGAAGCGCCGGAGCTTGATGTGGCTGTCGGGCACCCATTCCACGAACTCGAAAGGGCCAGTGCCGACGGGCTGACCGCGCAGGGTGTCAGAGGCTTCCTCAGGGACGACGGCGGCCCAGCCGGAGGCCAGGTTGGAGAGGAAGGCGGCCTGAGCCTCGGAGAGAGTGAAGACCACAGTGTGATCGTCCGGAGTCTCAATGGCGCTGATGATCTGGTAGTCCTTGGCCCGGGGGCTGGCCGTGTCGGGGTCCAGGATGCGCTCGAAGCTGTACTTCACATCGGCGGCGGTCATGGCCCGCCCGTTGTGGAAGGACACGTCGTCGCGCAGGTGGAAGGTCCACTTCAGCCCGTCGTCCGAGGTCTCCCACGAGGTGGCCAGGTCGGCCTCGATGCGGCTCTGGGGATCAACCTGCACCAGGGTGTCGTAGAGGTTGCGGGTGATCTGGAAGGTGGCAGCGGCTACGGTCTTGTGGGGATCGAGGCCGTCAACGTCGGCGGCGATGGCCACCGTGAGGGAACCGCCGCGCTGGGTGGTGGTCGCTGTTGGCTCTGGGCTGGGGGTGGGCGAAGCCGTGGGCCCACAGGCGGTGAGGAGCCCTGCCAGGATCAGGATCAGCAGGGCCAGGTGGAGAGCGTTTCTGGTATTCATTCGGTACCTCCTCAGATATTTGATGAGTGAGGGCCGGAGGGCAGGAGGCTCGGTTGAGCGGCTCATTTGAGCTATGCAAAAACCCCTTGGGGCGTGCCAAGGGGCTGGGTAATTGCCAAGCTAAGGATTCCCGCCGTCTCGGTCGCCTCGGCGATCCAAGCGACTACAGTTGTTCGTGGAAAGCTACTGACTTGCTCACCGCCGCGCCATGCGGTCGGTGGCCTCTATACTATACTACTGATGGACGAAAAGGTCAAATCAGGCTAATTGCGGGGTTGCCAAAAAAGAAAGCCAGACCTCTTCTCGTCCCCATCCGTTTGCAGAGTTGCCAAAAAGAGAGATAGGGGCTATAATATCCTTGGGTGTTGCGAAAGGGGGAGTTATGGCTAAACAAGGGAAAGCTTCCGATCTCGGTGAGACAGCCGGCGTTTTGGCTTCGATCATCAAGAACGCCAGGCTGGTGTGGCGCTTGCTTCGGGACCCAGACGTCTCAGCTTGGCTGAAGACGATCCCGCCAGCCACGTTGCTCTATCTCCTATTTCCCATTGACTTCATACCCGACCTTGCCCTGGGCCTGGGTCAGTTAGATGACATCGCCGTCATCCTGCTGGGGGTGAAGCTCTTCATCGAGCTTTGTCCTCAGGACATTGTGCGCCACCACCTGCGGGAGATGAGCTCCGTGACCGGCTCCTATCGGGTAGTAGATGAAGAGCCATCTCAGAAGCCACCGCCCTCCGGGTACATTGAGGCTCCCTATCGTGTTGTCGAGGAAGACGAAGAAGAGTAGTCAGCATCCAGATGTGAACAAAGAGGCCACCCTCATCAATGAGCGGTGGCCTCTTTACGTTTCATCTTTTTCTGCAGGGCTCAAAGCCAATACCCTCATGTCTCTTTTGGCTCTCCGAGAATCCGCCACCCCTCCTGCGAGGCATAGTCCCACAACTCGTCGTCGGGATAGACGGCAACGGGGTTGCCCACGAGCTCGAGCACGGGGACGTCGAAGATGCTGTCTCCGTAGGCGAAGCTTTGGCTTAAGTCTATGTCCAGGCGGCTTTTTGCCAAGAGTTCGGTGAGGAGGGTTACCTTATCGTGGCCAAAGCAGGGCGTTACGGCCCGGCCTGAGTATCTGCCGCGTTTTAGCTCCAATCTCGTGCCCACCACGTGCTGCACCCCCAGTCGCTCCCCGAGGCAGGCCAGCAGTTCCTCGAAGGCACCGGAGACCAATATCACCTGGTGGCCTTTGGCCTGGTGTTGACGTAAGACCTCAGCTACGTCAGGGCGCAGGGAAGGGATGAGGGCCTGATCAGTGACCCAGCGGAAGATCTCCTGGCTCTCTTCAGGCCGCAGGCCAACGAGGAGGCAGGGCATGTTTTTGACCCACAGGCGGAAGAATCGCGCTCGGCTCAATAGGCCCAGGCGGTGCAGCGGCCACAAGGAGAGGTGGGTGGCTAGAAAAGCATTAAGGAGGAGCCGCCGGCGGCGGTGTTCGGTGAAATACCTGTTGAAAGCTTGCCAGACGTGCTCAGCGCACAGAGTGCCATCGAGATCAAAGAAAGCTGCGATCATTGTTCCCCTTTCAAGCTCAAAACTCAAGCCTGTGCAGTTAGTCCTGGACCGCGCGGGGCTAAAGTCCCCGCGCTGAGAGAACGAAGCCCCCCTTCGGCGGGCTCAGGGCATGCTTCGGGGCTGAATCTTCTAGCCCGCAGGGCTTTGTTCTTTTAGCCCAGAGCTTTAGCTCGGGGCGGCCAGCTTCGCCCATCAAAGTTCAAAAGCGAATAGTTGTCCCTTGCTCAAGGTCCGGCTCCAGCAGCGCTCGCTTGATCATGCCCGGCTGCCGGCCTGAGACGAGCTGCACCTTGAGCTCAGGCCGCTCCTGTACCAGGGCATACATGATCCGCACCTTGGTCAGCATCCCGCCCGTCACGTCAACGCCGTGAGAGCCAGCCAGCTTATGCTCCACCTGATGGAAGTTCTGGCGCGAGATCTCCGGGATCAACCGGGCGGATGCGTCCCGGAGCGGGTCGGCGGTGAAGACGCCCTCTACCTGGCCAGCCAGCACGATCCGCCCAGGCTCGAGGTGGTCGGCCAGGTAGGCGAAGACCTGTTCGGTGGAGATGATGGTGCAGCCCCGCACCTCGTCCAGGGCCACGTCGCCGTAGACCAGTGGCGCCAGGCCGTGGCGCAGCATCAGTTCGATGGGCTCCGTTGCCATGCTGACGAGCTCGCCACCCCAGCAGTGGGCCGAGGCCGAGGGCTGGATGGAGACGACGGGCACGCCTTCTGCCAGAAAGATGTCCGTCAGCAGGCGATTGAGGCGGGCGGCTGCCGCGCCCGTCTCGGCATAGCCCGGCCAGTTGGGTGGGCCGCCCTCAAGCAGGCCGTGGCGCTGAGCGACGAAGTGGCCGAAGGAGCCGCTGCCGTGGCCCAGCAGGAGCCGGAGGTCGGGCCTGGCAGCCAGCGCCTCCTTTATCTCCCGTGCCGCCCGTCTGATGACTTCCTCCCTCGCCATCGCCTCTCTGCTTTTATCAGTTATCAGCGATCCTCCAAGTTTTAAAAAGATCGGTTCATTCAACTCCGGCTTCCTCAGTTATCGTTGATGATTGCTCCTAACGTTTGGCATTGTATCAGCAATTTTACCACAATTCGGCTCAAAAGAGAAGGGGAAACAATCCTTGACAAATTACCTGGTTTCCCCTATAATACTTGCTAATTGTCTGCCTCTACTGAAGTTGGTCTTGGCTTCTGATGGTGGGACGAGAAAAGACATGTGAAGGCTGCCTGTCTGGGTGAGGGCTGGAGAAATTGGGATTTGTCTTTTTTCGCCATTGCTGTTATAATCTGGAAGAAAAGAAGGAGGTGATGAAAGCCTATGGTATGGTGCGATCAATCCATCTGAGCTGGCTTGCAGGCTTGGGCTGCCTTCGGCCACTCGGAAATAGCAAAAAATAGGGAGGAGATAACAAATGAAGTACAGTAAAGTTCTTAGCATTCTGATGTTGACCGTTCTGCTCGTGTCAGCCTGCGGGCCCAAGGTCGCGCCCTTCGAGTGCACGGACGCAATCGCCTGCGTGACCATTGCGCCGGGTGACCCGATCCGTATCGGCTACGCTCTGGTGCTCAGTGGCCCGAACGAATCGCTGGGCATAGACTCTCGGAACGGCATTGAGATCGCCGTTGGTGACCACGACACAGAAATCCTCGGACATCCGATCGAGCTGGTGGGTGAGGACTCCATGTGCAGCGCCGAGGGTGGCCAGACGGCCCTCACCAAGCTGGCTGCCGACCCCAGCCTGATCGGGGTCATCGGCACCAACTGCTCCAGCGCGGGCGAGCCGGCCTCGAGGATCGCTTCCGACGCCGGCATGGTGCTACTCTCGCCCTCCAACACCGCCCCGTCGCTGACGAATCCTGACTTGGCCTGGAATCCTGGCTACATCCGCATTTGCCACAACGACAACATCCAGGGCGCGGCCATGGCGAAGTTCGTGTACGACGAGTTGGGCGCGCGTACAGCCGCCACGATCCACGACGGCAGCCCCTACGCCGACCAGTTGCAGGAGGTGTTCGCCAACACGTTCAAGGAAATGGGCGGCACCATCACGGCTCAGGAGGCGGTCAACGTGGGCGACACCGACATGCGGCCCCTCCTGACGACCATCGCCGTGGACTCGCCGGAGTTCCTCTACTACCCGATCTTTATCCCCGAGGGTGCACAGATCACCAGGCAGGCAGGGGAGATCGCTGGCCTGGAGGACACGATCCTGGCGGGCGCGGATGGCATGTATTCGCCGGACTTCGTCGAAGCCGCTGGCGAGGCCTGCGAGGACATGTATATCTCGGGCCCGAACCTGGCCTACGAGAATCCAATCTACGACCACTTCCTGGAGGTGCACCTGGAGAAGTACGGCAAGACGTTGAGTGTCTTCCACGCCCACGCCTACGATGGGACGATGATGCTCCTGGCCGCCATCGAGAAGGTCGCGGTACAGGATGAGGATGGCACGCTGCACATCGGACGGCAGGACATACGCGATGCGCTGTACGCCACCAGGGACTTTGACGGCATCACCGGCAATCTGAACTGCGACCAGTACGGCGACTGCGCCGATCCGGAGATCGCGGTCAACCAGATCCAGAATGGCGAGTACGTTCCGATCTGGGAGTACGTAGAGTAGTGCGCTTTACGTCCGGCATCCAGGCTGTTGGTCTGGAACCGGTGATCCTGGGAATGAGGGGGATGAGTCCAGGTGGGGTTTGGCCAGGACTCATCCCCATCCCTGTAAGTGGGGAGAGACTATGCAAACGACTATACGTCAGCGGTTTGAGAACATTGACTATCTAGACCTTGTTATGTGGGTGTTCCGCATCGTGATCATTGTGGCCGTCTTATGGGGAACCGTGGCCACCATGCTAAATAATCGGTATTCTACTGAGCAGTGGCTGGACTTCCTGGTTTTTGGCCTGGCTCAGGGCAGCCTCTACGCGCTGATCGCGCTCGGTTACACGCTGGTGTACGGCGTGTTGCTCATGATCAATTTCGCTCACGGTGAGTTCTTCATGGCGGGCATCTTTACCGCCACCGTCTTCGTTGCCATCCCCCTGAGTAAGTCCGGATTCACGGATCGCCATCCAGTCTGGGCCTTACTCGTCATCGCTGTCGTGGCCATAGCCACCTCGATGGGCATCGCCGTGCTGACGGAGCGCGTGGCCTATCGCCCGCTCCGGCGCGCCCCGCGCCTGGTGCCGTTGATCACGGCCATCGGCGCTTCGTTCTTCTGGCAGTATTTCTTCCGCGGCCTGTACGGTTCCGGCATCACCGCCTTTCCCGACGTCGCTCTTCTAAAAGGATCATGGACCATTTTGGGGCTGGAAATCTTAAAGTCCCAGGTCGTCGTGATCGTGGCCTCAGTCCTGATGCTGATCGGATTGTATATCTTCGTCATGCGCACCAGGATGGGGAAGGCGATGCGCGCCGTGTCGGAGGACAAAGACGTCGCTGCCCTGATGGGGATTGACGTGGACCGGGTGATCATGATCACCTTTGCCGTCGGTGCGGCGATGGCCGGAGCGGCCGGGGTGTTGTACGCACTGATGTACCGGCAGGTGCACTTTTTTATGGGTTTTTTCCCAGGCCTCAAGGCGTTTACCGCCGCCGTGCTGGGAGGCATCGGCAGCGTCCCAGGGGCCGCGCTGGGCGGATTGCTCCTGGGGCTGTTCGAATCGGTTGGACCAAGTCTATTTCTGGAGGGGTTGGGCATAACCTCGCCCTACCAGCTCAAGGACGTGATCGCCTTCACCATGCTGGTGCTGGTACTGCTGGTCCGGCCCCAGGGCATCATGGGCGAGCCGTTAGCCGAGAAGAAGGCTTAGGGAGATGACGATGACAACGACAATGGAAACAGAAACACGCTTCAACTGGGGCGAGATCGTGCGGCTGGGACTCCTGGCTGCGGTTATCGCGTTATCGCTCAACCTGATCGGCATGGTAGGGACGTTTGCCAGACGTGACATCATCGGCGGGATGGTCTCTGTGGGTCACGTTTTCCTTTTCGGAGCGGCTCTGGGTTGCGGATACATCGCGGCTCAGCGGTTTTCCGGTGGCGGCGCGGGCAATACGCTCCTGGGCGGGTTGGTGATTGGTCTGCTCTCCAGCCTGCCGTTGGTCGCCCTGGTTTTGATAGCCGAGCCGCTCAATCTGCGCCAGTTTATGCCTTATGTCTCGCCTGCGCTGCTGGAGATGCTGACTTTTGGACAGGGGCAGGCACTGGGGTCTCTGATCCTGATAGTGGTAGCGTCCGTGCTGGGTTTGATCGGGGCTGGTATCCCCCTGCTGCCCTCGCGCGTGCGGCAGCCGCTGATCTGGGGCCTGGCGGCGGTCTTTTTGATCGGGCTGCTGGCCGAGGTCATTATCCTGGCATGGGGCAACCAGGGGCTTGGCCTGGCGATCAGACGATTCGTGTTTGCGGCCAGGGGGTTGTCCATACTGGGCGCCTCGTTGGTTTTTTTGATCGTCGCGGGGTTGAGTGCCTGGTGGAACAGCCGAGGGGAGGGAATCAAGGCGCGCGTCAATGCGCTCCCACCCGAGCGGCAGCGGAACCTGCGCTGGGGCGGAATCGGTCTGGGGATCCTGCTCTTGCTGTTCCTGCCGCTGTTCCTGCGCACCTATCTGACCGAGGTAGTTGACAACATCGGCATATATGTCCTGATGGGGTTGGGGCTGAACATCGTGGTCGGCTTCGCCGGCATGCTGCACCTGGGGTACGTGGCCTTCTTCGCCATCGGGGCCTACACCATGGCCCTGCTCACCCCTAGCGAGTATGGCGTGGCGGGCCTATCGTTCTGGACCGCTCTGCCCTTTTCGGTGCTCGCTGCGGTGTTGATGGGCCTTATCCTGGTCATTCCGGTGCTAAAGATGCGCGGCGACTACCTGGCGATCGTCACCCTCGGCTTTGGAGAGATCATCCGCATCCTGGTGCTGTCGGACTTTCTGGCTCCTTGGATCGGCGGTGCACAGGGCATCCTGAAGATTCCCAACGTCTCTGTCGCCGGTATGGAACTTGTCAAACCGGAGCACCTGTACTATGTAATCCTGGGCGGCTGCCTGCTCGCTTTATTTGTCTCCTGGCGGCTGCGGGATGCGCGCATGGGGCGGCAATGGAGGGCACTACGCGAGGATGAGGACGTAGCCGAAGCGATGGGCATCAACCTGGTCAAGACAAAACTATTGGCCTTTGCCATCGGCGCTGCCTTTGCCGGGATGGGGGGGGCGATCTTTGCCAGCAAGTTGGGCTCGATTTTCCCTCACAGTTTCAACCTGATGGTTTCTATCAATGTGTTGTGCCTGATCATCGTGGGCGGCATAGGGAGCCTGCCTGGCGTGGTGGTGGGAGCACTCTTCCTGGTCGGGCTGCCGGAACTCTTACGCGAGTTCGCCGAGTACCGCATGCTGATGTACGGCGCGCTGCTGATCGTGATGATGGTCGCTCGCCCGGAAGGTCTCTGGCCGTCTGAGGTCATGAAGCGCGAATTGCGCACCAATGAGGAACCCTTGCCAGCGGGTGGAGGGAGCCTGATCGAGACTGGTTCATCTGCATAATCGCAGGGGGATAAAACTTATGGCTATTCTTACTTCCAAGCAAGTCACCAAGAACTTCGGCGGCCTGACGGCGGTCAATAGTTTCGACTTCGACGTCCCCGAAGGCAGCATCGTCAGTCTTATCGGACCGAACGGGGCGGGGAAGACCACTTTCTTCAACTGCATCACCGGGTTCTACAGGTTCGACGAAGGCCAGATTTTCTTCAACAACCACTTGCTGAACGGGCGGTCGCCGGACCGGGTCGCCCGCCTGGGCATCACCCGCACCTACCAGAACATCCGTCTCTTTACCAACATGAGCGCCATCGAGAACATCCTGGTCGGCATGGAGCCGCAACTGAAGCGCGGTTGGATCGGAGCCATCATCGGCTCAAAGGCCATGCGGAAGGAAGAGACGAACGCGGTGGAGGAGGCCAACAGGCTGCTCCGGTTTGTGGGCCTGACGGGTAAGGGAGATCTCCTGGCCAAGAACCTGCCCTACGGCGATCAGCGGCGTTTGGAGATCGCGCGCGCCCTGGCTGGCAAGCCCAGTCTGCTGCTCCTCGACGAGCCGACGGCAGGCATGAACCCGCGTGAGGCCGTGGAAATGGTAAAGTTCATCCGCAACTTGCGCGACGAGCTCGAGATCACCATCCTGCTGATCGAACACAACATGCGCGTGGCGATGAGCATCTCCGAGCGGTTGACGGTGATTGACTTTGGGAGCAAAATCGCCGAAGGTACCCCGGAGGAGATCCAGCGCAACCCGCGCGTGATCGAAGCCTACCTCGGACGAGGCGCTGCTACCGGCCTGGCCACTAACAACGCAGACCCTAAAGGTTTTTGAAACCTTTAGGGTCTTCGAGGAGTAACCTCTATGCCGATGTTAGAAGTTGATAACATACATACCTACTACGGCAACATCCAGGCCTTGAAGGGCATCTCACTCACTGTCGAGGAAGGCGAGATCGTGACGCTGATCGGTGCCAACGGCGCCGGGAAGTCGACCACCCTGTGGACGATCGCCGGGCTGCTCAAGCCCCGCCAGGGTAAGGTCTTCCTCGAAGGCGAGGACCTGGCCGACTACAAGGCCCACGAAATCGTCTACAAGGGCGTGGCCCTGGTGCCAGAAGGGCGACGCGTCTTCGCCAAGCTCACCGTCGCTGAAAACCTGGACATGGGGGCCTACCACCGCAGCGATCGCGCGGGCATCGCCGAGGATCTGGAGCGCGCTTTCACTCTCTTTCCTCGCCTCAAGGAGCGGAGGAGCCAGGTGGCCGGAAC